>Ga0079226_10000207_pt1 | contig 39127 bp, 35 predicted proteins | sample Poulit2014_FD_76345 | JGI IMG/M metagenome (GOLD analysis project Ga0079226, IMG submission 76345) | Agricultural soil microbial communities from Georgia to study Nitrogen management - Poultry litter 2014 | ecosystem: Environmental > Terrestrial > Soil > Agricultural land | place: USA: Georgia...
AGTGCCGTAGCCGGGACTACGGTCAAGCCGGGCAACGCAGGAGTCGGGCCTTTTGGGCCAAACCCCTTCGGGGCCGGGGCTTTGCGCGCGCCTGATCGGCGTTGCTCGGCGCTCATGTGCAATAAGCACATGACGCTCCTCGCGCCTTGTCAGCCACGCGCAAAGCCGCCGGCGCGACCGCGTGTGGTTTAATCAGAGGTTCCTTATGACGGTTACGCGCTAAATTTTGAACACCACCTGTTCCTGCGCGCGGTCGTGCCGGGCGATCCCAAGCCGCTGGTACACAGGGATGGACTGATGCCTGCCGGCAATTGATCCGCGGATCCGCCACACCAGGGCGGAAATCACTCCGACCGGATCATGACGAGGCAACCGACGGCGCGCGTCTGTGCGATAATGCCCGACCCCGATGGCTGCAACACGACACGATCCACTGTCCCCGCCCGATGCCGCGGCTGGCGAGCGCCGCTCATGGCGTGGCCTGTCCGGCTGCGCCACGGCGCTGGCACTGGCTGCGCTGGCATCCCGCGCCGACCACCTGACGGTCGTCATCACTGCGGACGAGCAACAGAGCTTCCGCCTGCAGGACGGCCTGCGCTTTTTCACCCCGCCGAATACGCCGGTACGCCATTTCCCCGACCGCGAAACCCTGCCCTACGACGTCTTCTCGCCGCACGGCGACATCGTCTCGGAACGACTGGCGCTGCTTTACGCTCTACCGCGCATGGAGCACGGCCTGCTGGTCGTGTCCGCCGATACACTGCTGCAACCGCTGCCGCCGGCGACCTTCGTCGATGCCCGCACGCTGGTGCTGAACAAAGGCGACAAGCTCGATCCCATCGCCTTTCGCAGCCGTCTCGAGAATGCCGGCTACGCGGCCGTTCCGGAAGTGCGCGCACACGGCGAATTCGCCCTGCGCGGCGCGGTGCTGGATCTGTTTCCGATGGGCGCGCAGACGCCCTGCCGACTGGATCTATTCGATGACGAAATCGACACCATCCGCGGCTTCGACCCGGAAACGCAGCGCTCGACGGAACGCTTCGATGCCCTGCGTCTGCTGCCGGCGCGCGAATTCCCGCTGGACGACGACGCCATCGCCGCTTTCCGCCAGCGCTACCGCCAGTACTTCAGCGGCGATCCCTCGGCCAGCCTGATCTATCGCGACGTCAGCCGCGGCAAGCCGCCCGGCGGCATCGAAGCGTGGCTGCCGCTGTTCTTCGATGCAACGGCCAGTCTGTTCGACTATCTGCCCGCGGATGCCACCCTCATCGAGGTCGGCGATGTGGCACAGGCGCTGCGCGCGGCGCACACGGAAATCGAGTCGCGCTACGAGCAGCGCAGCGTCGACCCGGAACGTCCGCTGCTGACCCCGGAGGATGCCTTTGTCTCCGCCGCTGAAACGCGCGACCTGTTGCAGCAGCGCACCGCCGTGGTCTGCCCCGCGACGGACGATGGCAGCAACGGCGACGATGGCGTCCACTTCGCCTGCGAACCGGTGCCGTCGCTGGCCGGCGCCAACGACGATGCCACCGGACAGACATTGCGCGAACTGTTCGAAACCTTCGACGGCCGCCTGCTGATCACCGGCGCCTCCGCCGGGCGCCGCGAGGCCATGCGCGACTGGCTCACGGGACTCGGCATGGCGCCGGCGCGCTGCGACGGCTGGACCGACTTCCTGGCCTGGGACAAGGCCATTAGCGTCACCAGCGCGCGGCTGGAAACCGGCGTCATGATGCCCGCTGCGGGCCTCGCCATCATCACGGAGAGCCAGCTCACCGGCAGCCGGCCGCCGGCGCGCAAGCGCCGCCGCGCGACGCAGGATCCGGAAACCACGCTGCGCGAGCTGACCGATCTGGCGCCGGGTGCGCCGGTGGTGCATCAGGATCACGGCGTCGGCCGTTACCGCGGCCTGCAGCATCTGACCACCGGCGGCGTCGAAAGCGAATTCGTCACCCTCGAGTATGCCAACGGTGACCTGCTGTATGTGCCGGTGACGTCGTTGCATCTGGTGCACCGCTTCACCGGCGCCGATGCCGACACGGCGCCGCTGCACAAACTCGGCAGCGACCGCTGGGCGAAGGCGCGCCGCAAGGCTGCGCAGCGCGCGCACGACGTCGCCGCCGAACTGCTGGAGATCCAGGCCCGGCGCCATGCTCGGGAAGGCCTGTCACTGACGGCCGACGACGCAGACTATCGGCGTTTTGCGGGTGATTTCCCCTTCACCGAGACGCCCGATCAGGCGCGCGCCATTGACGATGTGGTCAGCGATCTGGCGCAGACCACGCCCATGGACCGCGTGGTGTGCGGCGATGTCGGCTTCGGCAAGACGGAGGTGGCACTGCGCTCGGCGTTCATCGCCACCATGGCCGGCTATCAGGTGTGCGTGCTGGTGCCGACTACCCTGCTGGCGCAGCAGCATTACCAGAGCTTTGCCGACCGTTTCGCCGACTGGCCGGTGCGCACCGGCGTGCTGTCGCGCATGGGTTCGACCGAACAGCGCAACCGGGTGCTGCAGGACATGGCCGAGGGCAAACTCGACATCGTTGTCGGCACCCACCGGCTGCTGCAGAAGGACATCCGCTTCAAACAACTGGGCCTGCTGATCGTCGACGAGGAACACCGCTTCGGCGTGCGCCACAAGGAGCGCATCAAGAGTCTGCGCGCGCGCGTCGATCTGCTGACGCTGACGGCCACGCCCATTCCGCGCACGCTCAACATGAGCCTGACCGGCCTGCGCGACCTGTCCATCATCGCCACGCCGCCGGAAACGCGGCTGGCGATCCAGACCTTCGTCACGCGCAGCGACACGGCGCTGATCCAGGAAGCCTGCCGCCGCGAGATCCGCCGTGGCGGGCAGATCTACTACGTGCACAACAAGGTCAGGGACATTGAACGCAAGGCCCGTGAGCTGGCTGAAATCCTGCCGGAAGCGAACATCCGCATCGCCCACGGCCAGATGCACGAGCGCGAGCTGGAAACGGTCATGCTCGATTTCTATCATCGCCGCTTCGACGTCCTGTTGTGCACCACCATCATCGAATCGGGCATCGACGTACCCAGCGCCAACACCATCATCATCGACCGCGCGGACACTTTCGGCCTGTCGCAGCTGCATCAGTTGCGCGGCCGCGTCGGGCGCTCGCACCACCGTGCCTTCGCCTACATGCTGACGCCGCCGGAATCGGTCATGACCGCCGACGCCAGAAAACGCATCGAGGCGCTGTCGTCACTGCATGATCTGGGCTCGGGCTTCGCACTGGCGACGCACGATCTGGAGATCCGCGGTGCCGGCGAGCTGCTGGGCGAAGGTCAGAGCGGCCAGATTCAGGAAATCGGCTTCGATCTGTACCGGCAGATGCTGGATCGCGCCGTGGCTGCCTGCAGGCGCGGCGAAGTGCCGGATGCGGATGCCGATCTGTCCGCCACCACGGAAGTCGAACTCGGCGCCACCGCGCTGCTGCCGGAAGAGTACATTCCGGACGTGCACATGCGACTGGTGCTGTACAAGCGCATCAGCACGGCCAGTGACAGCAATGCATTGCGTGATCTGAAGGTGGAGCTGATCGACCGCTTCGGCCTGCTGCCGGAAGCCACGGAAACACTGTTCGCCGCCACCGCGCTGAAACTGGAGGCCGAGCCGCTGGGCGTGCACAAGATCGAAACGGGCCCGGATGTCGGCCGGCTGCATTTTGCGCGCGACAACCGGATCGACCCGGCCAGTCTCATTACGCTGGTGCAGTCGGACAGCCGCGCCTATCGCCTGGAGGGTGACGCGCGCCTGGTGTTCTTCCGCGACATGCCGGACACTGCGCAGCGCATCGACACGGTCGAGCAGCTGCTGGGCCAGCTCGGTGCCGACACCCGCGCTGCAACCCAGGCAACGGCGCCGGATCAGGCGGCCGGCTAAACGCTCATTCCATATCCGCCGCCACGGCGTAGATTGCCGGCAGGTGGCGCAGATGGCCCTTGTAGTCCAGACCGCCGCCGAACACGAAGCGGTCCTCCACCTCGAAACCGAGGAAATCGGCCTGCAGTCCGGGCAGACGCCGGTCGTGCAGCTTCTGCAGCAGCATGGCGGTGTGTATGGAAGCCGCGCCCTGGGCCTGGATGGCGTCCAGTACCGCGCGCAGAGTCTTGCCTTCGTCGAGAATGTCATCGATCAGCAGCACGTGCCGGTTTTCCAGGTTGATGTCGGGGCTGACCTGCCACACCAGTTCGCCGCCGCGCGTGACGTTGCCGATGTAGCGCGTGACGTGCAGATAGTCCAGTTCCAGCGGAAAGGACAACCGCTTGGTGATTTCCACGGCGGCATACATGCCGCCCTTCATGATGCACACGATGACCGGATTCAGCTCCGCCATGTGCTCGGTGATCTGTTCGGCAATGCGATCGTAGCCGGCCTGCAACTGGTCGCTGTCGATGAGCTTGTCGGCATGGGCCAGCACGGCGCGCGGATCGACTTGCTGTGGTGCGGAGCTCGTTGTATCAGTCATGAAAAACCCTGTTGAAGAAGGCCATGCCGCGTGCCGCGGCCGCAAGTGCTCGAGGAATTCTACGCGGAATCCCGTGTCAATGCGCGCAGTCGATCGGCGGTCTGCCACCACGTCGTCTGCTTGCGCAGTGCATCCAGTGTTGCGGCGGATGATACCGGATGACAGCGTGTCAGCAAGTCCTCGCGCCGCCGGTCGCCACCATCCTCGCGCAGGGCCGCGGCCTCGACCAGCGTGCACACGGCAGCGCGGTCGTTGCACACCGGCAGCCAGTCGCAGCCGGCGGCCAGTGCCAGCCCGGCGCGCTCCTGCGCATCGCCCATGGCGGCCGCGCCGGCCATGCTCAGGTCGTCGCAGAACACGCTGCCGGCAAAGCCCAGCGCGCCGCGCAGGACATGCCCGATCCAGTGCGGGGACAGGCTGGCCGGCAGGTCGTCCACTGCCGGATAGCGGATATGCGCCATCATGACGGAAGCCAGGCCGTCGGCAATGAGGCTGCGGTACGGTGCCATATCCGCCGCCAGTGCAGCGTACTCGCGTTCGTCTAGCGGCAGTTCGGCATGCGAATCCGGCACCACGAAACCGTGGCCGGGAAAATGTTTGGCCGTTGCCACGCTGCCGCCGTCGCGCAGCCCGGCGCACAGAGCGCGCGCCAGCGCCGTGATCGGCTCCGTGTGCGCGGCCAGGGCGCGTTCGCCGATGACCGCGGACTGACCGTAATCGAGATCCACCACCGGCGCCAGCGGCATGTTGACGCCCAGCGCCGCCAGTTCGGCCGCCACCAGCCAGCCGGTGCGGCGAGCCAGGTCCACGGCCTGTTCCGGTTGGCGCTGCCACAGCCGGCCGTAGCTGCGCATGGGCGGTATGCGGGTCAGGCCGTCGCGAAAACGCTGCACGCGCCCGCCCTCGTAGTCGGCAACGACCAGCAGGCCGGGCCGGCAGGCGCGCATGGCATCGGTCAGGGCGCGCAACTGCCGCGGATCATGAAAGTTGCGGCTGAACAGGATGGTGCCGCCCACCGCCGGGTGCGCCAGCAGTTCGCGGTCTTCGGCATCGAGTTCATGGCCCGCCACATCGATCAGCAACGGTCCGGGGGCATAGCGGGATTCACTCATGGATGTATACGGGCGTGCCGGCCGCAACGCGGTCGAACAGCGCCAGCAGGTCGTCGTTGTGCATGCGGATGCAGCCAATGGAGCCGGGCACGCCCATCTGCGCCGCGTCCGGTGCACCGTGGATGTAGATGTAGCGGCGCATGGTATCGACTGCGCCGAAGCGATTGAAGCCCGGCTGTTCGCCGCACAGCCACAGAATGCGCGTCAGGATCCAGTCGCGCCCCGGCTCGGCGCGGGCCAGCGCCGGGCTGTAGATCTCGCCGGTCGGGCGGCGGCCGCGGAAAACGGTGTTGACGGGCTGGCCGGCGCCGATCCTGGCGCGTATGCGATGCCGGCCGCGCGGCGTGCAGTGGCTGCCGTTGTGCTCGCCGGCGCCGTTGACGGCGGTGGACACGGCATACACGTGACGCTGCCCGTTCTCCAGAGTCAGTTGCTGACGCGTCAGGTCGATGTCGATGTTCATGGCGCGTTCCCAGTCTGCCAGTCGCGATACGGATGCAGGGCCAGTGCGTGATTGTAATAGCATTGCTCGTGCGTGACCTCCCGCCCCAGCCACGCCGGACGCGTGAACGGCTCGTCGGCCTGCTGCAGCTCGATCTCCGCCACCACGAGCCCGGCGTTGGCGCCGGCAAAGACATCGATCTCCCACACGTGTTCGCCCTGCAGCACGCGGTAGCGCGTCTTGGCGACGGGCGTCGCCACGCACAGCGTGACAAGCATGTGGCGCGCATCCGCCAGCGGGATGGCATATTCGTACTCGGCGCGTTCGGCACCAATGACGGCCTGCTTGATGTTGATGTTGGCGGCATCGTCCTCGATGCGCACACGCACCGCGGCCGGGCCGTCGGTGCACAGATAGCCCTGGCTGAATGCCCTGCCCGGCCCGGCATGCGCCTGCCAGGTCGAATCCGCCACCAGGAATTTGCGCTCGATTTCCTGCATCACTCGCTGCGCTCGAAAACGGCCATGGCTTCAATATGGGCGGTATGCGGGAACATGTCCATGACGCCGGCCCGCGTCAGGCGGTAGCCGTGCCGGGCGACCAGCTCGCCTGCATCGCGCGCCAGCGTCGCCGGGTGGCAGGAACAGTACAGGATGCGCCGCGGCCGGCGCGCGGCGACCAGCGGCAGGATTTCGGCGGCACCGCTGCGCGGCGGATCGATGAGCACGCTGTCGAAGCCGCTGTCGAGCCAGCCGGCGCCGTCGTCCGGTTCGAACAGGTCGGCGACATGCGCCTCGACGTTGTCCAGCCCGTTGGCGCGAGCGTTGCCGCGGGCGCGCTCGACCAGGCCGCGTTCGCCCTCCACGGCGATGACACGGCGTGCGCGACGCGCCAGCGGCAGGGAGAAATTGCCCAGACCGGCGAACAGGTCGAGCACGGTGTCGTCCGGCGCGGGCGCCAGCAGCGCCAGCGCCTGATCGACCATGCGGCGATTGACGCCGGCATGAATCTGGACGAAATCGTGTGGCTGGAAATACAGCCGCACAGCATGCGCAGGCAGGTCGTAATACAGTGCCGGCGCCGCATCCGACAGCGGCGCGATGGTGTCCGCATTGCCCGGCTGCAGATAGATGGAAAAGCCGTGTTCCGCGCCGAAGGCCTGCAACGCAGCGCGATCCGCCGCGGACGGCTCGGCCAGCACCCGGAAGACCAGCGCAATGGCATTGTCGCCGGCGGCCACCTCAATCTGCGGCAGCTGTGTGCGAATGGACAGGCCGTCGATCAGATGTCCGAGATCGGTCAGGCGCGAGCCCACCGGCTCGACCAGCACTTCGCAGCGCCGCAACAGGGCGATGAACGGCGCGCCGCGCTCGCGAAAGCCCACCAGCGTGCCGCCCTTCTTCGGCACGTACTTGACGCCCAGCCGCGCCCGGCGTCGGTAGTGCCAGCGTTCCGCTGCCAGCGGTGCCAGCACCTGCTCCGGTGCCACGTGCCCGAGCCGCGCCAGCGCGTCCAGAAGCTGTGTCTGCTTGAAGGCCAACTGCGCCGCCGCGTCCAGATGTTGCAGGGCGCAGCCGCCGCAGGCGCCGAAATGCGCACAGCCGGGCGTGACCCGGTCCGGCGACGCGGACAGCAGGGTTTCCAGCCGCGCCTGGTCATGGTTGCGCTTGCGCCGCGTCGGCCGGTACAGCACCTGCTCGCCGGGCAGCGCATCGGCGACGAACACGGCCTTGCCGTCGACATGACCGACGCCGCGGGCGTTACTGGCCAGGTCATCGATGGTGGCAATGCCGCGCGGCGCCGGCTTTCTGCGCCTGCGGCTCAAGAGGATATCCCGTACTGCGCCAGCCGATCGGCCAGCCTCGCGTGGCATTGCTGCACGCTCCCGGCAGGCAACGCGCCGTGCACCAGCCGCCGGCGCAGATCCAGTTCGTACCACTGCACGGCGGCCCACAGCGCCGGGTCGAGCGCATCGAGGCCGGCCATGCGGTTGCCGTAAAGCCGGAGCACATCAGCCTGCACATCATGATAGGAGCGCATGAGGCCATCGTCGAACAGTTCGCACAGGGGTTCCCAGGTGGATTTCTTCAGGCCGGGCGGCAGCGCTGCCGCATGGCGGTAGGCCCGGTGCCGCAGCAGCGGCCAGTCGTGCGCGTGCCAGGCAACGGCGCGTGCGGTCGCATCCGGCAGGCGTGCGAATAGATTCTGCAGCAGGACGCGCTCGTCCTCGAGCGTGGCGGCCGTCCATGCGTGCAGTTCAACGGTATCACCGTCATCGACCACCAGGCCGGCGTGCTGCAGGCGGGTCAGGTAGGCGGGACGCCCGGCGGCGCCGTGGTTGCGCTCCAGGCCGACCTGTTCCAGCGCCGCCGTGACACCGGCATCGTCCAGGCTGCCGTAATCATGCAACTGGCGCGCGGTGGTGATATCGAGCGCCGTCACCAGCCCCAGCGCGACCGTGGCTTGCGCGTTCAATCGTAGACTCCGGTCGACAGGTAGCGATCGCCGCGGTCGCAGATGATCACGCCGATAGTGGCGCCTGCCAGCTCCTGTTCCAGTTGCAGGGCGGCGCAGACACTGCCGCCCGAGGACGGGCCGGCGAAGATGCCTTCCTCGCGCGCCAGCCGGCGCATGGTCTGCTCGGCCTGTTCGGCCGCCACTTCGATGATGCGGTCGACGCGCTCGGGTTCGAAGATGCGCGGCAGATAGGCCTGCGGCCAGCGGCGGATACCGGGAATCTTCGACTCGCCGGCCGGTTGCACACCGATGATCCGGATATCCGGATTCTGTTCCTTCAGGTAACGCGAGCAGCCCATGATGGTGCCGGTGGTGCCCATGGTGGCGACGAAATGCGTCAGCTTGCCGCCGGTGGCGCGCCACAGCTCCGGGCCGGTAGTTTCGTAATGAGCGCGCGGGTTATCCGGATTGGCGAACTGATCGAGGATCACGCCCTCACCGGCAGCGGCCATGCGTGCGGCCTGGTCACGCGCGCCTTCCATGCCCTCGTCCTGCGACACGGAGATGATCTCCGCGCCGTAGGCGCGCATGGCGGCGCGCCGTTCCTCGCTGGCGGTTTCCGGCATCAGCAGTTTCAGGCGATAGCCCTGGGTCGCCGCCACCATGGCCAGGGCGATGCCGGTGTTGCCGCTGGTGGCCTCGATGAGGGTGTCGCCCGGCCGGATTTCGCCGCGCTCGGCAGCGCGCCGAATCATGCTGTAGGCGGGCCGGTCCTTGACCGACCCGGCCGGGTTGTTGCCTTCCAGCTTCGCCAGCAGCGTATTGGCATTGTTGCCGGGCAGGCGTTGCAGCCGGGTGACGGGAGTATTGCCGAAGAAGTGTTCCAGTGTCGGGTAGTCTGTCATGCCGTTATCCTGCAGTGGCGTGTCAAATGCGCGCCCGGTTCATGGCTGCGCGTATCTCCGCCACGGCCGCCGGCAGGCCGACGAACAGGGCCCGTGCGATGACGGCGTGGCCGATGTTCAGTTCCACCACCGGCGCCAGCGCCGCGATCGGGGTCACATTGCCGGTATGCAGGCCATGGCCGGCGTGCACTTCGAGGCCGAGCTCGGCGGCCTGCCCGGCGGCCTGTGTCACGCGCGCCAGTTCGTGCTCGCGCGTGCTGTCGTTGTCCGCCTGGGCATAGGTGCCGGTGTGCAGCTCGACGTGATCGGCGCCGCTGGCGGCGGCGGCGTCGATCTGCACCGGGTCCGGGTCGATGAACAGCGATGTGCGGATGCCGGCGGCGCGCAGGCGCTTGACGGCAGCCGCAATATCGTCCGGCTGCGCGGTCACATCCAGCCCGCCCTCGGTGGTCAGTTCCTCGCGAGTCTCCGGCACGAGGCAGACATAGGTCGGACGACGCTGTTCGGCGATGGCCAGCATTTCCTCGGTGACCGCCATTTCCAGGTTGATGGGCATGTCGTCGATGCCGGTCAGGATGTCGATGTCGGCATCCTGGATATGGCGGCGATCGACGCGCAGATGCACCGTGATGCTGTCGGCGCCGGCGGCCATGACGCAACGCGCCGCCTCGATCACGTCCGGATAGTCGGTGCCGCGCACCTGGCGCAGCGTGGCGACGTGATCGATGTTGAGGCCCAGCCGGATCGGCGCAGGTGCAGGCGCACTGGAATCGGTCATGGTGACTGTCCTGATGTGGATGGTGTGGCCCGGAATTGTCGCATGGCGCGCAGCGTCTGCAAGGTCTGCAGCGGCCGCTCGCCCAGATGCGGCGCGATGGCGGCGCCGAGCAGGGCGCGGACGGCATGAATATCAGCACGCTGGTGCAATGTGCCGGCCGCCAGATCAAGCAGAGCGGAACCCGGTACGGCGACGCCGTCGTCGCCCGCACCGCCCTCTGTCAGCCCGCCTGCGGCATGCCAGATATATTGGCGGCCCGAGCGGATCGGCTGACCGTTGGCGGTCACCGTCAGGCTCAGGCCGTAGCCGATGGCCTGCAGCAGATCGCGTTCGAAGTAGCGCAGCGCCAGCACACCGGGAGCGCCCGCCGCCATGGTCTGCAGCAGCCCGTGCAGGGCGTCGTGAATGGCGGCATGAGGGTCCTCGCGCGCCGTCAGGCGCAGCACCAGCTCATTGGCATAGAAACCGCTCCACAGGCGGTTGCCGGTCAGTTCGAAGCGTGCGGTGACTTCGATGCCGGTGAGGGTCTTCAGCTCGCCGCGCCCGGCCCAGGACAACTGCAGCGCCACCAGCGGTTCCAGCAGACCCTGCCAACGGCCTCTGGCACGGCGCGCGCCGCGCGCGATGAGACCGACGCGGCCGTGTTCGCGCGTGAACGCTTCCAGCAGATAGCTGGTATCGCGCCAGGCGCGGCGATGCAGTATGAATGCCGGCGCCAGCTCGACACGCATCAGTAGCCGAGGTCGCGCACGCTGGCTTCGTCGTCAATCCAGTTGGCGCGCACCTTGACCCACAGGCGCAGATCCACCCGGCGGCCCAACTGCTGGACGAGATCCCGTCGCGCCGACTGGCCCACTTTCTTCAGCATCTGCCCCTGCCGGCCGATGACGATGGCCTTGCGGCCTTCACGCGCGACCCAGATGCAGGCATGAATGCGGGTCTGCTCGACACCGGTCTCGAACGACTCGATTGCAATGGCAATGGCGTAGGGCAACTCCTGTTGCAAGTGCAGCATGAGCTTCTCGCGCACGATCTCGGCGGCAATGAAGCGCAGGTTGCGATCGGTGTACTCGTCTTCCGGAAACAGGTACGGCCCCGGCGGCATGCACTGCGCCATTTCCTGCTGCAGGGCCGCCAGATTGTCCTGCTTGCGGGCGGACAGCGGCACCACGAAGGCGAACTCATGGGCAGCGGCAAGCCGTTCGATGAACGGCAGCAACGCCTGTTTGTCATCAACACGATCGACCTTGTTGATCACCAGCGCCACCGGCGTGCCGGAGCGCGCGGCAAGGGCCAGCGCGCGCTTGTCGTCGGCACGCCACTGGCCGGCCTCGACCACCAGCAGCACCAGATCGATGCCGGCCAGGCTGGCGACGGCGGTTTCGTTCATGACGCGATTGAGCGCACTGCTGCGCCCGGCATGCAGTCCGGGTGTGTCGACCAGGGCGATCTGCACGGCATCCGCCGTCAGCACGCCGACGATGCGGTGACGCGTGGTCTGCGGCTTGGGCGTGACGATGCTGACCTTCTCGCCCACCAGCGCATTGACCAGCGTGGATTTGCCGACATTGGGCCGCCCCGCCAGCGCCACCATGCCGGCGCGCGTTTGCTTGCCACTCATGGCGCGGCCCCGCGGATGCGGTCGAGCATGGCGGCTGCAGCCGCTTGTTCGGCCTTGCGCCGGCTGCTGCCTTCGCCGTCGCAGCTGACGTCGCCATCCTCCAGCGTGCAGCGACACACGAAATGCTGCGCATGTTCCGCGCCACTGCGTTGCACCAGTGTATAGACGGGCAAGGGCCGGGCGCGTGCCTGCAGCCATTCCTGCAAGCGTGTCTTCGGGTCCTTGATTGCGTCCACGGTCGGCAGGTGGTCGAGACGTGCGGCAAACAGCTTGAGGACGACGGCGCGCACCGCGTCAAAACCGCTTTCGTGATAGATGGCGCCCAGCACGGCTTCCATCGTGTCGGCCAGCACGGAGGCGCGCCGCGCACTGCCGTTGCGCTGTTCGCCGGCGCCCAGCACCAGCAGACGCCCCAGATCCAGTTCGTCGGCGATTTCAGCCAGCGTCTGCTCCCGCACCAGCGCGGCGCGCAGCCGCGACAGATCACCTTCCGGGGCTTCGGGACAGCGCCGGAACAGCGCCGCGGCGATGACGAAGTTGAGCGCGCCGTCACCCAGAAACTCGAGGCGTTCGTTGTTGATGGCGCCGGCGCTGCGGTGTGTCAGCGCCTGCTGCAGCAGCGTCGCATCGGCAAACTCATAGCCCAGATCCCGGCACAGACGACGCAGGCCGGGGTTTTGCTTCGACTGTGACATGGTCATGCCCTGCTCCGCCTCAAGCACCGCAGATCACCGGGACTGCCGCCCGCATCGATTGCTGCACATCACTCGATGCTCCTGCCGAGACGTGACCAGCGGATGCCGAAGTCGCTGAAATCGATGCTCAGCCATGTCATGAACGCCCGGCCGATCAGGTTTTCCTCGGGCACCTGGCCCCAGACGCGGGAATCCGAGCTGTTGTCGCGATTGTCGCCCATGACGAAATAGTGTCCCGGTTTCACCTGCACTTCGGATTGCTGCTTTCCGGGTCGGTCGATGACATTCAGGATCGAGTGCTCGGGCGCATCCGGCAATTGTTCGCGCTTGACCCGGGCCACCGACTGCAACGGGTTGTTCTTGTCCACGCGCAGCCCGATCTGCCGCGTCGGCACGAGTGTGCCGTTGACGTACAGCCGATTGTTGCGATAAGCGATGGTGTCGCCCGGCAGGCCGATGACGCGCTTGATGTAATCGGTGGACGGGTCGCGCGGATAACGGAACACCACCACATCGCCGCGTTCCGGTTCGCCGATGTCGAGAATCTTGGTGTGCGTCACCGGCAGGCGCAGGCCGTAGTCGAACTTGTTGACCAGAATGAAGTCGCCGACGAGCAGCGTCGGCACCATGGAGCGCGACGGTATACGAAACGGCTCGATGACGAAGGCACGCAGGATGAGCACGGCCAGCAGCACGGGAAAGAAGGAGTGGGCGAAATCCACCGCCCAGTTCGCCTTGTCGCCGTCCGCGCGGCGCGGCGCCCAGCGCCACTTCTCCAGCGCCCAGAAAATGCCGGTTACCAGTGCGGCAATGGCGAGCCAGGCTTCGAAATCCAGTTGTATGTTGCTCATGGGCGTGCTTGTCATCCGTCGGGGTCATCGGTACTGAGGACGGCCAGGAAGGCTTCCTGCGGGATCTCCACCCGCCCGACCTGTTTCATGCGTTTCTTGCCGGCCTTCTGCTTTTCCAGCAGCTTGCGCTTGCGGCTGACGTCGCCGCCATAGCATTTCGCCGTCACGTTCTTGCGCATTGCCTTGACCGTGCTGCGCGCAATGATGCGGTTGCCGATGGTGGCCTGAATGGCGACGTCGAACATCTGGCGCGGCACGATGTTCTTGAGCTTGTCCACCAGCGCCTTGCCGCGGTCATAGGCGCTGTCACGATGCACGATGTGCGCCAGCGCGTCGACCGGATCGCCGTTGATCAGCACTTCCAGGCGCACCAGGCGGGTGGCCTGAAAGCGGGCGAATTCATACTCGAACGAGGCAAAGCCGCGCGACACCGATTTCAGCCGGTCGAAGAAATCCAGCACCACTTCGGCCAGCGGCAGCTCGACGTTCATCTGCACCGACTGGCCCAGGTACAGCATATCCTTTTGCACGCCGCGCTTTTCCATGCACAGCTGCAGTACCGGGCCGACATGATCCTGCGGCATGAGGATGGTGGCCCGGATGATCGGTTCACGGATTTCCTCGATGGCGCCGGTGTCCGGCAGAGACGTCGGGTTGCTGATGGCGAGCAGCTCGCCGTCCGTGGTGAGCACTTCGTAGATGACGGTGGGCGCGGTGGTGATCAAGTCCAGATCGTATTCGCGCTCGAGTCGCTCCTGCACGATTTCCATGTGCAGCATGCCCAGAAAACCGATGCGAAAACCGAAGCCGAGCGCCGCCGAGGTCTCCGGTTCGTAGTTGAGCGAGGAATCGTTCAGGCGCAACTTGCCCAGCGCCTCGCGGAAATCGGGATAGTCGTCGGAACTGACCGTGTAAATGCCGGCAAACACGCGCGGCTGGATCTGCTTGAAACCGGGCAGACGCTGTTCGCACGGCTGATGCGCATGGGTGAGCGTATCGCCGACCGGCGCCCCGTCGATGTCCTTGATGCCGGCAATGACGTAGCCGACCTCGCCCACCTGCAGGCCGTCACACGGCGTCTGGCGCGGCGTGAAGATGCCGATCCGATCGACCTCGTGCTCCCTGCCGGTGGCCATGACACGGATGCGATCGCCCTTGCCGAGGCGGCCATTGACGATGCGCACCAGCGATACCACACCGAGGTAGTTGTCGAACCAGGAGTCGATGATCAGCGCCTGCAGCGGGGCTTCCACATTGCCGTCCGGCGGCGGAATGCGGTTGATGATGGCTTCCAGCACGTCGTGCACGCCGTCACCGGATTTGGCCGACACCAGCAGGCGGTCAGTCGCTTCGAGGCCAATGACATCCTCGATTTCCTGCGCCACGCGATCCGGATCGGCCGCCGGCAGGTCGGTCTTGTTGAGCACCGGCACGACTTCCAGATCCTCCTCGATGGCGGTGTAGGTATTGGCCACGCTCTGGGCCTCGACGCCCTGCGACGCATCGACCACCAGCAGCGCCCCCTCGCAGGCCGCCAATGAACGCGATACTTCGTAGGAAAAGTCCACGTGCCCGGGCGTATCGATGAAATTGAGACGATACGTCTCGCCGTTATCGGCACTGTAGGCGAGGCTCACCGCCTGTGCCTTGATGGTGATGCCACGCTCGCGCTCCAGATCCATGGTGTCCAGCACCTGGTCCGACATCTCGCGATCCGACAATCCATCACAGGCCTGGATGAAGCAGTCTGCCAGTGTGGATTTGCCGTGGTCGATGTGGGCGATGATGGAAAAATTGCGAATCAGGTGCTGTCTGGTTTGCGCCATAGGTATGAACAGAGCATGTCCGGCACCCGGCGGGTGCGCATGACTCGATGAATAGAACCTTGCAAGTATACGTGGAGACGGTGGCTGTTTCAGGCCGTTCATGCATGCGGCAACACGCGGCAGTGCACGCTGCGGCGTTGCGGAGCGGCTGTGCATGCCGGTTACGTCGGCGCGCCTCACTCGGCGGCTTCTGCATCCTTATCCTGTCTTTCCGGGCGCAGTGCCAAATACAGCCGCTCGCCATCGCGCCAGATGAGCAGCGCAACCGGGCCCTCGGCGCGGGCCGCCCGTGTGGCGAAATCCGCCGGCGATGTGATCCAGTGCTTGTCGAGCGCGAGAATGATATCACCCGGCAACAGCCCGGCACGGGCTCCCGCGCCCTGTTCCACGGCGCTGACATGCACGCCGATATCGTCGTCCGTATCGAGACGGTCACGCTCCTCGTCGGTCAGGAATTCGAGCGTCAGGCCCTGGCTGTCAACTCGTTCCGGCGACTGTTCGGTCGACGATTCAAGCGTGTCGAGACCGGTCATGCCCTCCGGCAGGGCGCCGACCTCGACCTCCAGCGTCTGTCGCTCGCCGTCACGCAGGACGGTTAGCGACGCCACGGTACCGGGCTGCAACGGCCCGACCAGCGGTGGCAGCACACTGGCGGAAACAATGGTCTCGTCATTCAGGCTCAGGATGATGTCCCCCGCCTGCAGGCCGACCCGCTCTGCCGGGCTGTCGGCAAACACACGCGTCACCAGTGCGCCGAGCGGTCGATCAAGGCCGAAGGAAGACGCCATGTCGCGATCGACATTCTGCACCTGTGCGCCGAGCCAGCCGCGGGTCACGGCGCCATCCGTCTTCAGCTGCTGCGCCACATGCATGGCGATGTCGGCCGGAATGGCGAAGGAAATGCCCTGGGAACCGCCGGTGCGGCTGTAGATCTGGGCGTTGACACCCACCACTTCGCCGGCGGGGTTGAACAGCGGTCCGCCGGAATTGCCCGGATTGATGGCGACATCCGTCTGAATGAAGGGCACGTACTGTTCACTGGCCAGGTTGCGCCCTTTGGCCGAGACGATGCCGGCCGCCGCGGAGGTTTCAAAGCCGAACGGCGAGCCGATGGCCAGCACCCAGGCACCGACGGAGAGCTGATCCGGATCGCCGATGGTGACAACCGGCAGGTTGTCGGCTTCGATCTTGAGCAGGGCGATGTCGCTGTATTCATCGGTGCCCACGACTTCCGCATCCAGCTGTCGATGATCGGCCAGCTTGACCAGCACCTGACCGGCCTCGCTGACAATATGCCGACTGGTCAGAATGTAGCCGTCTGCCGAAATGATGAAACCGGAGCCGCGCGACGGCCGCGGCATGTAGCGAAAGCCTTCCCAGGGCGCATGGGGCGCGTCAAGATCCTGCGCCGAATCCTCATCGGCGTCGTCCGCCTGGTCGGCGTCGTCATCGTCGTCCGTGCGGTCGTCCAGGCGTGCCGGCGGCAGTGCGGTGATGTTGACCACCGCCGGACTCACCGCCTCGACAACAGTGGCGAAGTCCGGCAGACGGATGGTCGAATCCGACGCCTGCGCATTGGCCCCCTGTTCCGTGCCGCTCTGCTCCGAACCGCAACCGGGCAGCAGCGCCAGACCGAGCACGACGGCGACGAGAAAAATCCAGTACCGGCATTGTCCCATGATGCATTGTTCCCGTATCACAAACCGTAACCAGACAGGCCGTCGGCAGCAGTCCGCAGGCACCGGCATACCACTGCACACGGCGCGCTATTGCGCCTGGTCGTCATTGGCCTGCGCCCTGGACGGCGCTTCGAGCTCCAGATTTTCCGCAATCATGCGCACGGTGACCGCCGGCACTTCGCCGACCACCGTGATGTGGTAGGAGCCGGCTATGCGGCCATAGGCATTCACCGCACCCATGGTGGAACCGCCCACCAGCGGCTTCTGCACATCCGCGGGAGCGATGAATGCCGATACCGTGGCCACGCCATCGGTGAACAGCATCTGGCGGACGATATGGCCGCTCGGCGTGCTGCGGATGCCGCTTTCCACCTGCTCGAAGCCGGGCGGCAGTGCCGCCAATGTCCATTTGGTCTCCGCCAGCGCGGTGTCCTCGACCTGGCTCGTTTCCTGATTGATGACCTGAAAGCCATCGATGTCGTAACTGGGCTCAAACTCCGAACCAGGCAATTCATCCGGATAGTCGATGCTCGTGAACATAATCTGTTCGAGTACATCTGCCTCGAACAGCAGACTGAGCTTGAGAGGCAGCCAGGTCTCCTTGTCGATTAGGATGCGATAACCGTAGCGGTAGTCGTCCCTTGGCTGGATACTGACTACATGGGTCGGACGATCCGCCAGTCGCTTCGAACCAAGCGCCTGCATGCGATAGTTCGACTGCATGTGTTCGGAAGAAAATTCGCTGACCCGCGCCAGCAGATTGCCGCGCTCCTGGTGCTGGGTAACCAGCACGACGTGTCCTGCGGGCAGGATCGAGGTTACGCGGCTGCCCTGGCGAATGATCTCGCGCGGGCGCCCGGACACGGCCACCAGCCGTTCCTGCTCGACGTCGTCGTGAAAGCGGTGCACGACACGCAGAGTATCCAGTTGATTCTGGCGCAGATATACCATGACACCGCGATAGGTGCCGGTACGCACGGCATTGGCGGCCTTGACCAGCCATTTGCCGACATCATCCGCCGAAGGCGAGGACGGCGCGTCTGACGCTGTCGTCTCCGCAGCTGCTGCACCAATCAGAACGAACAGAAGAAAAAACGCGGCAAGCGTTCGGCTCACCGTGCGGCTTCCTGACCGTATGCAGCTACCCGAACGATGCCGGGTGTCGACACGCCCAGGCCATAACCCCGTGCCAGGCCGTTGTGCTCGACCAGATAATCGTTGAGCCGATCAGCCTGGGCCGGATCCGAGACAGTCCAGTGATTGGCTCTTGCACTCGTGTCATTGGCGCTGACCGCGACATTCTGCACGACACGGCCGGCCGCCGCCCGTCGATCCGCACCGGAACGGCGCGTGTGGCTGTCATTCGCCGCCAGACGGGCAGGCTGCTGGGCGGTTTCGGCAGCGGTGTCTGTGGCGGCGGTTGCGAGCGGTGCGTTGTCCGTGCCCACCTCATGCTGCATGGGCAGCGTGACAAGCAGGGCCAGCCCGGCAGCGGATGCCGCCACTGCCAGCCCGACTGCACCGCGCCAGCGCCGCCGTCTGCCGCGTGCGGATATTGACACGACTCTGGTATCGACTGCGGCCACATCGTCTGCGGTCGGCAACGCCGTGTGGGGCACTGCAGCTTCTTCCGCAGCACCCGCATCCGCGTGAATTGCCTGCATCACGCGCCCGGCAAAGCCCTCGTCGAGCGTTACTTGCGGCTCGGCAGCGGAGCTGTGCAATGCCTCGCGAATCCAGTGCTGCCGGCGCCAGCTGTGGCGCAATGTCTCATCACGGAGCAGCGCATTGACAACAGAATCCGCCTCGTCGCGGCTCGCCTCGTTGTCCAGATATGCGGAAAATTGTTCGTTCATGATCCTGTCACCTGTCGGGTGTCCGATAATCTGCCAGTGATGCCAGTCGCTGTTCAATGGCGGCACGCGCACGGAAGATGCGCGACCGCACGGTGCCGACCGGGCAATCCATCGCTTCCGAGATGGCTTCGTAGGTCATGCCGTCCAGTTCACGCAACATGATCGCTGTTCGCAGATCCTGTGGCAACTCCTGAATGGCGCGAATGACGGCATCGCGTATCTCTTCGCTTTCCAGCACTGCCTCGGGCGTGCCCTGTTCCGAGAGACGATTCGTATGGCCGTAGGCTTCAGCGTCGACCACGTCGACATCCTGGCTGGCCGGGCGTCGCGACCGGGCCACCAGATGGTTTTTCGCCGTATTGATGGAGATGCGATACAACCATGTGTAGAAGGCACTGTTGCCCTTGAAACCGGACAGCGCGCGGTAGGCCTTGATGAAGGCCTCCTGGGCGACATCCTGCGCATCAGCCGGGTTGACATAGCGTGCCGTCAATTTCACCACCTTGTGCTGGTATTTCAGTACCAGCAGCTCGAAGGCCCGATCATCGCCTGCCTGAGCACGGGCCACCAGTTGTTCGTCACTTGCGTCCTCGTTCATTCAAACGCAACGTGCAGGCGCAGCATGCGCGACAGGCGGCTTCCGCATGCGCCTGCACACGGGCGTGACAGTACGTCACATCCGCTATAGACCAGCAGTGAGTCAAATAGTTCGCGTTGTTGTGCTGCAATGTCGAAAACTTTCATGAACACATGCTGCGTGAAATACGACTAAGACGCCGTGCGGGCGTGCGCTTCCTGCACACCATTTAGCGTGCGTCAGCCATTGTAATGCAGCCATTATGCCGGAGGAACAGGGTGCCTGTCTCATGACCCTGCCGCATGCAGACGGTTGCCGCCCTCCTCTCACGATCGGGGCGCGGCGCCAGGAATCAAGCCGGCGGCGCCGCGCCCTGGCGCAAGGCAAGATAAACCCCGGCCAGCACGATCACGGCCATGCCCATGAATGCCGCCAGATTGGGCAGATCGCGCCAGAACAGCCAGCCGAACAGGGCTGCCCAGAGCAGGCCCGTGTAATCGAACGGTGCCACCACCGAGGCGCTGCCGACACGAAAGGCCTGCGTAATGAGTGTGATGGCCGCACCGCCGAACACGCCCAGCGCAAGCAGCGCCGGCCACAGCGCGGGCGCAGGCGGCTGCCAGACCCACGGCAGCACCACGGCGCTGCCGACCAGTGGTATGGCGGTGGCGTACAGCATGGTCACCCAGATCGTGTCGCCCCGCCGCGCCAGGGTCCCGGCACTGAGCATGAGCACGGCATAGGCCAGCGCCGCAGCCAACGGCCACAGCGCCCACCAGGTGAATACCGCCGTGCCCGGCTGCATGATGAACAGCACACCGCCAAAACCCGCCAGCGTGGCGAACCATTGCCGCCGGCCCGGTCGCTCCCCCAGCCAAGGGCGCGCCAGCAGGGTGATGAACAGCGGCGCGGCGAAGGAAATGGCGGCGGCCGCCGCCAGCGGCAGCTTCGCCAGGCCGCTGATATAGGCAATGGGTGCGGCAATGGCGGCCACACCACGGGCGACCTGCAATGCCGGTGCCTGCGACACCAGCGCCCGACGGCCGGCCATGCACCAGCCGACACCGGTGATCAGCGGCAGTGCGAGCAGCATGCGAAAGAAGACGATCTCCATGACTGGCAGGAAATCATTCAAGTACTTGGCCAGCACATCGTTGACGGCGAGACAGAACGCACCCGCGCAGATATAGCCAATGCCGGCCATTGTGTCGGGAGTGCGAAGAGTCATGCGTGCTTGCGTCACTATCTGCGGATGATCCGTTTTGCTTCAACATCAAGCGCCCGTGAAGCGGGCACGGAGCCGTCGATCGATCGGCACGACCGCGCGACCACGGACACGATGCCGGTCACGCCGCAGCGGTGATTGGCCGCCGGCATGAGATGATGGCTCGCCTGCCGCAGCTGTCTGCGCAGCCGGGCGATGCCGGCGCCCGGCATTCTGTGACGTGACGGCAGTATTTGCAACACGTAACATATTTTCGACCGGGCGAATTTCGTTCCGGCGCATGCACAGCAGGCAGTCGCCACTGCCGGGAGGTTCGCCATGCGTTATCTCTTGTCCGCCCTGCTGCTACTCGCAACGGCTGCAGCCGACGCCGCCGACCTGCCGCTCGATCGTCTCACCCTGCCGGCGAGATTCCATATCGCCGTCTATGCGGATCAGGTGCCCGCGGCTCGTGCCATGACGCTGGGGGATAACGGCACCGTATTTGTCGGTTCGATGGGTGCCGGCAAGGTGTACGCCCTGACGGATACGAACCGGGACGGTCACGCCGACCGTGTGCGGGAGATTGCCGACGGTCTGCAAATGCCCGTGGGCGTCGCCTTCCACGACGGCGACCTGTATGTGTCGGCGGTCGATCGCATCGTGGTGCTGCGTGACATCGAACAGCGGCTGGACGATCCGCCCGCGCCGCAGGTGGTGACGGACGAGCTGCCGTCCCGGACTCACCACGGCTGGCGCTTCATCGCTTTCGGCCCGGACGGGCGCCTGTACGTGCCCATAGGCGCGCCGTGCAACAGCTGCGATCCGCCAGCCCCTTTCGCCGGCCTGCTCAGCATGCACGCCGACGGCAGCGACTGGCGCACGGAGGCCAGCGGCATTCGCAACACGGTCGGTTTCGACTGGCAGCCGCACAGCGACAAGCTGTGGTTCACTGACAACGGCCGCGATATGCTCGGCGACAACCGACCGGCTGACGAGCTCAACCGTATCGACCGCCGCGACGAACATTTCGGCTATCCGTACTGTCATGGCGGCGATGTGCCCGATCCGGAGCACGGCGCGGGACATGCCTGCAGCGATTACTCTCCGCCGGCGAGAAAACTGGGTCCGCACGTGGCCGCGTTGGGTATGCGCTTCTACACCGGCGACATGTTTCCCGATGCTTTCGACGGCGCCATTTTCATTGCCGAGCACGGTTCCTGGAACCGCACCCACAAGATCGGCTACCGCGTCATGGTGGTGCACGTCGACGGTGACGAGGCGCTGGACTACGAGCCGTTCGTCACCGGTTTCGAGGCCGATGAACAGGCCTGGGGCCGACCGGTCGACGTGCAGCAGCTACCGGATGGCAGCCTGCTCATCAGCGATGACAAGGCGGGCGTCGTCTATCGGGTCACCTACGCAGGCGACGAATGACCCTCAGGCCGGCTCGAACGGGTGCGCGAGAATGATGGTATCGGCGCGATCCGGCCCGGTGGAGATAATTTCCACCGGCGTATCGATCACCTCAGCCAGCCGATCCAGATAGTCGCGCGCCGCCTGCGGCAGCTCGGCATGGCTGCGAATGCCGGAAGTCTGTTCCCGCCAGCCGGGCATGTCCTCGTATACCGGCTCGCATGCGGCCAGCGCATCGGCACCGCACGGGGGCACACTCAGCGTCTCGCCGCGGTATCTGTAACCGGTGCACAGGCGCACCGTATCCAGGCCATCGAGCACATCCAGTTTGGTGATGCACAGGCCGGTAAGGCTGTTGTTGAAGGCCGCGCGGCGCAGCCCGACCGCATCGAACCAGCCACAACGACGCGGGCGACCGGTGGTGGCACCGAACTCGGCGCCACGCTCGGCCAGATGGCGGCCGTATTCACCGTGCAGCTCGGTGGGAAAGGGACCGGAGCCGACGCGCGTCGTATAGGCCTTGACCACGCCGATGATATTGTCGAAATAGCCGGGCCCGACTCCGCTGCCGGTGGCCGCACCACCGGCCGTGGTGTTGGACGAGGTGACATAGGGATAGGTGCCGTGATCGATGTCCAGCAATGCGCCCTGGGCGCCCTCGAACAGGATGTCCTTGTCCGCCTTGCAGGCCTCGTACAGCAGATCGGAGACGTCGGCGATCATGGGCTGCAGGCGTTCCGCCTGTGCCAGCAGTTCATCGAGAGTCGCCTGATAGTCGATCGTTGTCTGATTGAAATAGCGCTGCAGGACGAAATTGTGGATCTCCAGCGTTGGCCGCAGCCGCTCGGCCAGCAGCTCGGGATTGGTCAGGTCACCCACGCGCACCGCGCGCCGGGCGATCTTGTCCTCATAGGCCGGGCCGATGCCGCGTCCCGTGGTGCCGATGGCGGCAGCGCCGCGCGCCGCTTCCCGCGCCTTGTCCAGTTCCGCATGGATGGGCAGGATCAGCGGACACGCCGGACTGATGCGCAATCTGCTCTCGACCGGCACGCCGCGGGCTTCCAGCATGTCGAGCTCCTGCAGCAGCGCCGTGGGCGACAGCACCACGCCGTTGGCGATCATGCAGGTGACATCATTGTGCAGAATGCCGGACGGAATCAGATGCAGGATGGTGGTTTCGTCATTGATGACCAGTGTGTGGCCGGCATTGTGTCCGCCCTGGAAGCGCACGACGCTGCTGGCACGATCGGTCAGCAGATCCACCACCTTGCCCTTGCCTTCATCGCCCCACTGGCTGCCAATGACAATTACGCGTTTACCCATGTCCTTCCCTTGGTGCGGACGCAGCCGCATCAGTCATGCAAAAAACGAATCTGCCAGCTGCCATCACCGGCCCGTTCCAGCAATCGGTCGCAACCGAGCTGCGCCGGTGTTCTGCCGGCCTGCGCCGTGGCCACGATGACGCGCTCGCCGCTGGCACGCAGGCGGCGGATTGCTGCCAGCAGCGCCGGGTCGGTATCGGCCGGCGCATGAATGCCCCGGCCGGAGCAGTCGTACGCAAACGTACCGGCCTCGGCCAGCAGATTGAGATCCGCCGAAAAGCCGGTTGCCGGCCGTGCCCGCCCGAAGGCGGCGCCGACATCATCATAGCGACCGCCACGCGCCAGCTCCCGACCGGCGCCGGGGGCAAAGGCAGCATACAGCAGGCCGGTCTTGTAGCGATAGCCGCGCAGTTCAGCCAGATCCAGCACCACACCCGTATCCGGATAGTGCAACTCCAGCAGACCGGCCATTTCGCGCAAATCGTCGATGGCGGCATCGATCGACGCATCGATGCCACCGAGTTGCTCGACGGCCCGGTCGAGCACGTCCACCGAGCCGCTCAGGCTGATCAGATCGGCAAAGCGGCGATGGCTCTGTTCGTCCAGCTGGCCGGTCTGGTGCAGGCCATCCAGATCCGGCAGTGATTTGCGCTGCACGATATCGAACAATACCGGCTCCAGCTCGGCCGTGATGCCAGCCTGCGCCACCAGAGCGCGGTAGATGGCCACGTGGCCCAGATCCACGGTCACCCGGTCGACGCCCATCAGAGCCAGCGTTTCGAGCATCAAGGAGACGATTTCCAGGTCACTGAACAGATCAGCGGCGCCGAACATCTCCACACCGATCTGCAACGGCGAGCGCGAGCCGCCCGGCTCTTCCGGGCGCGTGCGCAGAATGCTGCCGATGTAGCAGTAGCGCCCCGGACCTTCGGTGCGCAGCCGGTGCGCGTCGATGCGCGCGGCCTGTGTGGTCATGTCGGAGCGCACCCCCATGGTGCGACCGGTCAGCTGGTCGATCAGCTTGAAGGTCTGCAGGCCCAGGTCATGGCCTGTGCCGGTGAACAGAGAATCCAGATACTCGATCAGCGGTGGCCGAATCAGGTCGTACCCCCAGCGCCAGTACAGATCAAGCAGTGCCCGGCGTGCCTTTTCCAGGCGCCAGGATTCCGGCGGCAAGACTTCCTGCACGCCTTCGGGCAGTAACCAGCGGTTCGATTGCATGAACGGTTTCTACACTATTTGCAGGACGACAAGACCGATGGCAACCACTGCTCCGCCGTACAGCCGCAGACTGCGGTTGTCGACGGAGCACAGCCGCGCCATCATTTCACGCCAGTAATCAGGCGCAAGAAACGGCATGAGGCCCTCGATTACCAGCAACAGCGCCAGCGCCTGAAAGAAATTCGACCACATGTCAGCTGTCGTATGCCACGTGCGCGGGCTCTGTTACACCACGAATGCACGACGCTCAACTCTGTCCGACAGCCACTGGCACTGCGGCTGCAGAGCATGCTTTCCAAGCCTTGCCCATATCTGCGACCGATGTTGCAGCATGCCGCTATTCCACACTGTCGGACTCGAAATAACGGAACAGGTCACTATCCGGCTGCAAGACCAGCAGATCGTCTGCGTTGATGGCGTTACGATACAGCTGCAGGCTGCGATAGAAACTGTAGAACGTCGGGTTCTTCTCATACGCCTTGGCGTAGATGGAGGCGGCGGTGGAATCACCCGCACCGCGAATGGACTGTGCCTGGGCGCGTGCCTCGGCCAGAATGACCGTGCGCTCGCGATCGGCATCGGAACGAATCTCCTCGGCCAGCGCATCACCCTGGGCTTTGAGGGCACGAATGACCTCTTCGCGCTCGGAGCGCATGCGGCTGTAGACTGCCTCACGCACCCTTTTCGGCAGATCCAGATGCATGATACGGACATCGGTGATCTGGATGCCGAGTTCGTGTACATCCTGGTTGGCCTTGGCCCGGACCACGGCCGAGATCTCGTTGCGGTCGTCGTCGATGGCCTGCGGCATGGTGCGCTTGGAAAACTCTGCCAGCAGGTCGTTTTCAACAATCTGCTTGAGCAGCGAACGCGCACGCGCCTTGTTGCCGTGTGTGGCCAGGAAATAGTCAATCGTGTCGTTGATGCGCCACTTGACGTAATAATCCACCGTCAGGTTCTTGTTCTCCGAAGTCAGAACACGCTCGATTTCCGATTTGAAGGTCATCACCCGGTTGTTGAAGGCCACCACCCTCTGAATGAAGGGCAGCTTGAAATGCAGGCCGGGATCATAGTCCTGGCCCACGATCTTCCCCAGCTGCACGACCACTACGCGTTGGCGTTCACCGACGGTGAAGGCGGAATCAAACGCGGCATAGCCCACGAACAGGACGATGATCAAAATGATGATGTGCTTGCCGCTCATGAATTGCGTCCCCGGCCGCGTGTGTTTTGCTGTCGTGAATCCTGCTGCTGCTGTGCCGGAAGAGTCCCGGTATCGTCCTCTTCCAGCGATGGCAGGCTGTCGCCTTCCTCGTCTTGCTGCTTGGACGAGCTGCCGGATTTATTCTTCAGTTCCTGCAACGGCAGATACATCATGGGGCCGCTCTCGCCCTCATCCACCAGAATCAGACGAGCGGTGCCAAGCACCTGATCCATGGTTTCCAGAAACAGGCGACGGCGAGTGATATCGGGTGATTGTTCATACGGCCCCAGCAACTGCGTGAACCGTGCCACACCACCCTTGGCACGCGCGATCTTGTCGGCCTTGTAGCCCTTGGCTCCTGCCAGAATGCTGGCTTTTTCACCTTTGGCCTTGGCCACCACCTGACGCGCATAGGCACGTGCATGGTTCTTCTTGCGCTCCTTGGCCTCGCGCGCCTTGATGGCTTCCTCGAACGCGCTTTGCACCTCTTCAGGGGGCTGCGCATATTCGACGTTGACCGCAATTATGTGAATGCCGGCCTTGTACTGATCGAGCGTCACCTGCACGATATTCTTGATGTTCTCGGGCAGCAGTGCGCGCGACAGGCCCTCGATTTCCGGGTAGCTGGCCTTCTGCTTCTTAACCTTTTCGAGGACATCCTCGGACAGTGACTGCAACGGATTGGTTTTTGGCGCCTCGTCCGAGGACTGCTTCAGATCGACGTTTTCCTGTGTCTCCTTGGAGAGCGCTTCCGGCCGCATGCCTTCCTGGATGACCTGATTCAGGCGACTGGTGCCGACCATTTCACGCACGGCACTTTTCAGTACCTGCTCCACGGTGAGATCGGGATCGGTCAACGCGAACAGATAGTTCATCGGCTCGCTGACACGGTATTGCAGCGAAATCTCGATCTCAGCCAGGCTTTCGTCCTTAGTCAGCACGGTGCGCCGCGTGGTGGCCGAGCGCACTTGCTGGCTGTCGACACTGATCACTCTGCCGATCGGTGCCGGCCAGTACCAGTGCCAGCCGGAGGAGATGGTCTGCGTGTACTTGCCGAAGCGCAGCAACACGCCCTGTTCACCGGGCTGCACCATGTAAAAACCGGTCAACAGCCAGATGACGATGATGACCGGTATGACCCAGAGCAGCAGCACCGGATTGGGCCCGGCGCCACCGCCGGAGCCACCATTGCCACCGCCGCCGCCTTTCGACAGACGCGCACGCAGACGACGCCAGAGCTGATCCAGATCGGGCGGGCCGCCATTGCTGTCCTTGCGCCCACCACCCCACGGATCCTGGCCGTTGCCGGGTTCATTCCAGGCCATGATCTTTAATCACTTATTACTGAAGAAATCGCGATTTTATCGGAAATTACGCCGCCCGCATATAGCAGTGCGCCATGAAGTTCGTTTATTGCGTGTATGTGCGCGTCACCGCAGGTCATTTTGCGAGCTGTGCAATGCCCCATGCAGCAGACAGCGTCGCTGGCGCAGGCCGGCTGCGTGGGGTTGCTACTGCCGAGCCGGCTCTGCGGCACCGTCACATACCGCGGGGTGCGCCGGCGCCGCCTGGCTCACGAGCATGGCCGCTGCTGCCGCTCGTCGGCAGCGATTGTCTGATTTCGGCCAGCCGCAGACCGGCGGCTGCGGTCAGTTGCCGCAGATCGCGTTCGGAAACCATTACGGTCAGCCGGCAGCTGCCGCCCGCTTCGTAGCTTTCGTGCTGCACCGCGCCAAGGTCATACAGGCGCGATCGCAGCCAGCCGGCTTCCGGTGGCAGGCGCAGGCGATCGCGGACCACATCGGCATGGCAGAACACGGCAAGTGCCGCACGCAATTCATCAATGCCGGCGCCAGTGGCTGCCGACACCCAGGCGCGATGCAACACGCCATCGACATATTCCACCTGCGGGGCCTGTTCTTCCAGCTGGTCGATCTTGTTGCAGATATCGATGCGTGGCACATGGCCGGCACCGATCTCGTCCAGTACCGACTCCACCTGGCGGCCATGTTCGCGCCGCTCCGGATCGGCCGCATCACTGACGTGCAGCAGCACATCGGCATTGCGCGACTCTTCCAGCGTGGCACGAAATGCCGCGATCAGCTCGTGGGGCAGATCGCGGATGAAACCGACCGTGTCGGCCAGGATCAAGGGGCCGCCGAGCGAAGTTTCCATGCGTCGGAGCGTGGGATCCAGCGTGGCGAACAACTGATCTGCGGCATGGATGTCGGCACCGGTCAGACGGTTGAACAGAGTGGACTTGCCGGCGTTGGTATAGCCCACCAGCGACACCACCGGCGTTTGCGCGCGACGGCGTGCCGCCCGCCCCTGCTCGCGGCGGCGGCGCACCTTGTCCAGCCGACTCTGCAATTTCTTGATGCGTTGCGCCAGCAAGCGGCGGTCGGTTTCCAGCTGCGTCTCGCCCGGCCCGCGCAGGCCGATACCGCCTTTCTGACGTTCCAGGTGCGACCAGCCGCGCACCAGACGCGTGGCAAGATGTCGCAGCTGGGCCAGTTCCACCTGCAACTGACCTTCCCGCGAGCGTGCGCGGCGCGCGAAGATGTCCAGAATGAGGCCGGATCGATCCAGAACGCGAGCCTGCAGGCGTGATTCCAGATTGCGTTCCTGGCTGGGCGACAGATCATGATTGAACACCACCAGCCGGGCATCGCACTGCGCCAGCGTTGCGGCAATCTCATCCACCTTGCCGCCGCCGATGAAATAGCGCGGATCGGGCGCCTTGCGGCTGCCGCCCACGTGTGCCAGTGCCGCCGCGCCGGCGGAAGCCGCCAGTTCGCGGAATTCGCGATCGGCGTCCTGATACTCGGTCTTGCCGATGGTCAGGTGCACCAGAACCGCTGCTTGCCCGCCGACAGGTCGTTCGAACATGGTTACCTGCCGAACGCTGCGACCGCTCTGGCATGCCCGGCGTCGGAGCGCCGCGCGGCGGCCACTGCTCCCGGTACGGCGTCTTTATTCAATCGTCGATCTCGTCCGCCTGCTGCTGGTCGCGCATGTCGGTGCGCACATTGCGCGTAGGCACAATCGTGGAAATAGCGTGCTTGTAGACCATTTGGTTGACCGCATTGCGCAACACGATCACGAACTGATCGAAGGAGTCGATCTGCCCCTGTAACTTGATGCCGTTCACCAGATAAATGGAAACCGGGACGCGCTCCTTGCGCAGGGTGTTCAGGAAAGGTTCTTGTAGTGTGTGGCCCTTGGGCATGTGCAGTACTCCTGATGCATGAGTTTTCGAATTCTTGCTGCCCCGATCACTGCATGGTAGCACGGATCAGTGACCATCCAGCCAGCGTTCGACCAGATCGATCACGGCATCGTCGTGGCGCTCGGTGGCACTGTGCAGCCAATGCACATCACTTTCCCGGCGCAGCCAGGTGAGCTGACGCTTGGCCAGCTGACGCGTGGCGATGACGGCCCGTTCCTTGCCGTGATCGAGACTCCATTCACCGGCGAGCACCCGCCATAGCTGGCGATAACCGACGGCGCGCATGGCCGGCAATTGTGCATGAAGATCAGGCCGTTGATACAGCTTTTCAACCTCGTCATACAGCCCTGCCGCCATCATGTGGCAAAAACGCAGGGCAATGCGCTCATGCAGAATGCTGCGCTGCGGCGGGGCCAATGCCAGCTTGAGTACCGGCCACGGCAGCCGGGACCGCCCGCGTTCGGCGTGGATGGCGCTCGGCGTGCGTCCCGTCAGGGCATGAATCTCCAGCGCACGCTGGATGCGCTGCGCATCATGCGGGTGGATGCGCGCCGCCGTGTGCGGGTCCAGCGCAGCCAGACGCGCATGCAGCGCCGCCCAGCCCACTGCGCCAGCCTCCTGTTCCAGCGCGGCGCGCAAGCGGGGCTGCGCCGACGGCATGGGACTCAGACCCCGCTCCAGCGCACTGAAATACAGGCATGTACCGCCCACCAGCAGCGGCAGACGCCCCGCTGCATGGATGGCATCAATCGCGGCGCGGGCATCACGACTGAACTGCGCCGCGGAGTATGGGTCGGCGGGATCGCGGATATCGATGAGCCGATGCGGTGCCCGGGCCAGCGTGTGCGCATCGGGTTTGGCCGTGCCGATATCCATGCCGCGATACACCATGGCGGAATCGACGGAAACGATTTCCGCGCCCAGGGTCTCGACCAGGGATACCGCCAGCCCGGTCTTGCCGGACGCCGTCGGTCCCATCAGGAAGACAACGCCATCGCCTGTCATGTGTACTTCATTGTCCCCGCATGAACAGGCGATCCAGCGCCGCCAGATCAACCTGCACCCAGCTCGGCCGACCATGATTGCAGTGTCCGGCGCACGCGGTTCCTTCCATGTCACGCAGCAGGGCGTTCATTTCCGTCAGGCTCAGACGCCGGCCCGCCTTGATGGCGGCCCGGCAGCCCATGTCGGCAAGCAGATCATCGATCGTGTGACGCACCCGTTCGGCATTGCCGGAGCCGGCTTCCAGGTCGGCCAGCACATCACGCAGCAGACGGCCGCAATCCTGGCCCGACAGCAGTGCCGGCACGCTGCGCAGCATGATCTGCTGCGGCCCGCTGCGGGTGACTTCCAGACCCAGCTCGGCCAGCATGCCGGCCTGCTGTTCGGCATGCTCGGCCTCGGTTGCTGTCAGCGTCAGTGTCTCCGGCATGAGCAGCGCCTTGCCGGCAATGCGCCCGGCCGAATGCTCGCGCTTCAGCCGCTCGTACAGCACGCGCTCGTGTGCCGCATGCATGTCGACCAGGATCAGGCCGTCCCGGTTCTGCGCCAGGATGTAGATGTCATGCAATTGCGCCAGAGCATGGCCGAGCGCCGGTTCCGCGGTTGCCGGCTGCGGCCCCGGCGCGGCTGTCTCGGGTGCCTCCGGCGGCTGCTGAAAGTGATAGGCCGCCATGGATTCCGCCGTCGACAGCGCCAGTCCCGACTGTCGTCGGGCCGCTGACTGCAGTGACTCGGACGATGATTGCGGCGCGACTGCAACCGGACTGCCGTGTGCCGGTTCCCGGGCAGGCAGCGCTACCTGCTGTGCCTGCCCGGATGTCGCCGCCGTGGCCTGCAATACGCGTGCCAGGCTGCGGAACACGAAATCGTGCACCAGTCGTGATTGCCGGAAACGCACCTCGGCCTTGGTCGGATGCGCATTGACATCCACCTGTTGCTGCGGCATCGACAGGTACAACACATAGGCCGGGTGGCGCTGGTTGTGCAGCACATCACGGTAAGCGAGACGCACGGCATGGCCGAACACCCTGTCGCGTATGCCGCGCCGGTTGACGAAACTGTACTGCAGATCGGCCTGGCTGCGGGAGAACCCCGGCGTCGCGATCCAGCCGGTCAGGCGCATGCCTTCGGCGCTGGCATCGACCGCCAGCGCATGCTCGTCAAAGGCACGGCCGCACAGCGCCGCAATGCGGGCCCGGTCATCCGCGGCGCTGGCGGCGGCCGGCAAACGAAATATTTCGCGACCGTCATGCTGCAGGACAAACGCCACATCCGGACGCGACAGCGCCAGCTGCAGTGCCATCCTGCGGACATGGCGGAACTCGGTGGCGGGCTGGCGCAGAAACTTGCGGCGCGCCGGCACATGTGCGAACAACTCGCGCACATCCACGCTCGTGCCGAGTGGCTGCGGTGCCGGACGCGGGTCCATGCTCTGCGCCGGTTGCAGGGCGTAACCGCGTTCGGCATCGGCCACCCGCGAACGCAGGCGCAAGTCGGCCACGGAGGCGATGCTGGCCAGCGCCTCGCCGCGAAAACCGAGGCTGTCGACTGCTTCCAGCGCCGCCAGACTGTCGATCTTGCTGGTGGCATGACGCGCCAGCGCCAGCGGCAGCTGCGTGGGCGCAATGCCGCTGCCATTGTCGCGCACGACGATGCGGCGCAGGCCGCCCTGCTCCACATCAATACTGATTGCATCGGCACCGGCATCGAGGCTGTTTTCCACCAGCTCCTTGACGATGGAAGCCGGGCGCTCGATCACCTCGCCGGCCGCAATCTGGCTGATCAGGCGGTCGTCCAAGCGTGCTATGGGCATCTGTGTAGCGCTGCGGCTGGGCATGTCAGAGGCATATCCTAACCTGTAAGATATCCGCATACATCCCTGCAAGGCGGAGGGTGGCTCGAATGACGACCTACTACACGCATGTCGACAGCCCGCTCGGGCCGCTGCTGCTGACCGGCGACGGCCATGCCCTGACCCGACTATCGATGACGCAGCAGAAACATGCGCCGCACATCGAGCCGGACTGGCAATGCGATCCCGCTCCCTTTGCCGACGCGCGGGCACAGCTCGACGCCTATTTCGACGGCCGCCGGCACGACTTCGACCTGCCGCTGGCGCCGGCGGGGACGGAGTTCCAGCGCACTGTGTGGACGGCATTGTGCGCCATACCCCATGGCCGCACCACAAGCTATGGCGACCTGGCGCGGCGCATCGGCCGGCCTGCGGCTTCGCGTGCCGTGGGGCTGGCCAACGGCCGCAATCCCATCGCCATCATCGTGCCCTGTCACCGGGTCATCGGCGCGGACGGCAGCCTGACCGGCTATGGTGGCGGCATCAAACGCAAGCGCTGGCTGCTCGATCACGAGCGACGGCACGCCGCCGGTGCGCCCGCCACTGCCAAGGCAACGCAGGCGGAACTGTTCTGAACAGCGGTCGGCCGGCGGCAGCCGGCGTCAACGCATGGACACCACCTGCTGCTTCGGCGGCGGAATCTGCAGTTCCTGACCAACCCGAATGATATTGCCCTCGATGGCATTGTAGCGGCGCAGCCGCTCCACATCGACGTGATAACTGTGTGCAATGCCGGACAGGGTTTCGCCCGACGACACCTTGTGCACCTGCCCGCCGGCGATCACCGTGCCGGGTCGGTAGCTGTCGAAATAACCCTTGATGGCCTGCAGCAACGCGCGCGCGACATGGGTCTGATATTCGCTGCTGCCGAGCTTGCGTTCTTCCTGTGGGTTGGAAATGAAGCCCGTTTCCACCAGCAGTGACGGTACGTCCGGCGATTTCAGCACGACAAAGGCCGCCTGCTCCACCTGCGGCCGGATCAGGGTCGTGAAGCGGTTGAAATTGTCCAGCACGCGGCGGCCCAGATCAAGACTGGCTTCCACGGTGGCACTCTGCGCCAGATCGAGCATGAATGAGGCCAGCGTCAGATCCTTGCCCTGCAGACTGACGCCACCGACCATCAGCGCCGAGTTCTCGCGCTGCGCCAGCAGGTGCGCATGCTCACTGGTGGCGCCATCGAGTGACAGGGCAAACACGGCGGCGCCGCGGGGTGTGGCGCTTCTGGACGAGTTGGCATGAATGGAAATGAACAGATCGGCATCGGCCTCGCGCGCGATGCGAATGCGATCACGCAGGCCGATAAAGACATCGGCATCGCGCGTGAGCTTGGCGCGCATGTTCTGCTGCTGATCGATCATGGTGGCAAGCCGCCGCGCCATCGCCAGGGCGACACTCTTCTCCGTCGTGCCGGCGGAACCGATGGCTCCGGGGTCATGCCCGCCATGGCCGGCATCGATGACGACGACGATGTCGTTCGTGGGCGGCGGAGGTGCATGGGCCACCGGCGTCGTGTCTCGGGCCGCGGCAGCGGTCGTCGTCTGCTGCAATGTATCCGCTGCAGGCTTCGGCGTGTCCGCCTCGGCACTCGCTTCCGGATTCGCCTCAGCGGCCGGCGCGTTGTCGTCATACAGATCGACCACCAGTTGCAGACCGGTCTCGTTTTCAGTGGTCAACGTATAGCTGTCCGGCCTGACATCGGTGTGCGCCAGATCCAGCACGACGCGCAGATCATGCTGCTGGCGAGTACCGGTACGCAGGCGTTTCACCACCCCCTTGCCGGCCATGGCATCGGCATGGTCACCGCTGCTGCTGGTTTGCGGCAGGTCAACCACCAAGCGCGCCGGCTCGGCCAGCATGAACAGATCCGGGTCGATGGGGCCGGACAGATCGAACACCACGCGGGTGCGATCATCCGACGCGGAAACGTGGATATCTTCCAGCTGCGTCCCCCAGGCACAGGTCAAGCCGGCCAGGAACAGCAGTCCCAGCCCCAGCCAACGTGATCCTGCCCGGCAAATCCGCATCATGTCGCCACAATCCCGGCAAATGAACGATGTTGCCAACACCCTAGCGCGGATAATCTGCGATTACAAATAATTTGTCAATCAAAACATAAAGTAGTGAACTTATGTTCTATATATTGTTTAGATTATGTTTCTATCTCTATATGTTGATGGTATCGACGATTGTCCGTCCCAGCTGCGAGTACGGATGCAGCCGTGCCCTGCGCGCCGCGCCTGCATAGTGCAGCTCGATGGTGAGATCAAACGCCGGCAGATGGCCCCGGCCGTGCGCGGGCCATTCGATCATGAACCAGTCATCGCCGGCGGCCAGATCGCGCAGGCCGACATACTCCAATTCCTCCGCAGTCGCCAGACGATACAGATCCAGATGATGCAGCCGGCGCCGGCCGAGCGGATAGCTTTCCAGCAGCGTGTATGTCGGCGACACGACGATGCCGTCATGGCCCAGCGCCGCCAGTGTCGCTCGCACCAGTGCGGTCTTGCCGACACCGAGCTTGCCCTGCAGGGCAATGACCAGGCCCGCATCGAGCTGCCCGAGGGCGCGGCCCAGATGACTCCCCAGAGTCTGTGTTGCCTGTGCGTCCGGCAGCTCGATCACGGGTTGACCAGCTCCATGAGTGCCGGCAGCAGGTCGGTCGCCAGCATGCCGCGCTCACCCCGCGCTGCGGCCACGCGATCCGCGGCGCGGGCATGCAGCCACACCCCGAGCACGGCGGCAGTGGCCAGCGAGTGGCCCTGTGCCACCAGCCCGGCAATGATACCGGTGAGCAGATCGCCCATGCCGCCGCCGGCCATGCCCGGATTGCCGGCCGTGCACAGCCACAGCCCGTCCGGCACGGCCACCAGCGTGCCGGCACCCTTGAGGACGACGACGGCTTGATACTGCCGCGCCAGTGCCTGCACGGCCGCCGGCCGATCGGCATTGATGGTGGCAGTGTCGGTGGCCAGCAGGCGCGCGGCCTCGCCCGGATGCGGCGTCAGAATCCAGTTGCCGCGCGCTTGCGGTGCGCCGGCCAGCAGATTGAGGGCGTCGGCATCAACCACCAGCGGAGCAGCGCACTCCAGCGCCCGGCGTAGCAGACCGCGGGCCCAGTCATCGCCGCCCAGCCCGGGCCCCACGGCGACCACATGCGCCTGCGCGAACAGCTGCGGCGGCGTCTGGTCGGGTGGTATGCCGCGACACATCAACTCGGGGCGCGCCTGACTCATGGCCGCGGCATGATGCGGATGGCAAGCGACGCTGACCAGTCCGGCACCGCAACGCAGGCCGGCTTCTGCTGTCATGCGCACGGCACCACCCAAGCCCTGATTGCCGCCCACGCACAACACATGACCATGGTCGCCCTTGTGCGCATCGGCCAGCCGGGGAGCCAGCGCTGGCAGCCGCAGGCTGTCGGTCATGCCGCGCGCAAATGGCGCTACGCCAGCATACAGTTCACGTGGCGCGCCCAGGTCGTCGAACACAATGGCGCCACTGTGGCCCGCGCCCGCGCCGGTGAATAGTCCCGCCTTGGGTGCAATGAAGGTGGCCGTGAGATCGGCATGCACTGCCGTGCCCCAGCGGTGACCGGTGGTGGCATCAATGCCCGAGGGCACGTCCACCGCCAGCACGCCGCTGCCGGCTGCATGCGCCGCATTGATGCACTCGATGGCGCGCGCATGGCCCCCCGCGACATCACGTCCCAGGCCCGTGCCCAGCAGGGCATCGACGATCACATCCGCGTCGATGGGGGCATCCGTCGGTCGCTCCACTCGGCCGCCAGCGGTTTCGAATGCGCCACGGGCGCGTACTGCATCGGCCTGCTCCGGTTTCGGGTCGGACAGAGCGAACAGCCGCACCCGCCAGCCGCCGGCAAGCGCCAGGCGCGCGATCAGATAGCCATCCCCGCCGTTGTTGCCGGAGCCACAGAACACGCACAGCCGGCCGGGCTGTGGCCAGCGCCGCAGCAGGGCCGCGTAGGCGGCACTGGCGGCGCGCTGCATGAGCATAAGTCCGTCCAGCGCGTAATCCTCAATCAGGCGCCGGTCAAGGATAGCCGCCTGGGCCGCGCTGTACAGCGCCTGCGGCCGGATGTTGCATGTTTTCGGCATACCACGCTCCGCTTTCAGTGCTCGCCGCGAATACGCGCCAGCAATGCGCGCGTGGAAGCACTGTGCCGCGCGGTGCCAGTTTCCATCAGACCGTGGATGAGTTCGTCGGCCAGTGTCTTGCCCAGTTCCACGCCCCACTGGTCGAAGCTGTTGATGCCCCAGATCACGCCCTGCACGAAGGTCTTGTGCTCGTAGGCCGCCAACAGGGCACCAAGATGCCAGGCATCCAGACGGTCGAGCAGCAGCGTCGAACTGGGCCGGTCGCCGTCGAAATGGCGCGCTGCCGCCAGCGCCGCGCTTTGTTGCGCAGTCGATACCGGCGCTTTTGCGGTGCGGCCGCGCAGTAGCGCTTCCGACTGCGCCAGGCAATTGGCGACCCGCTGCCGCTCGCGCTCATCGGCGTCCAGTTCAGCATGCGGCAGCGGCAGGATGAAGTCGATATCCGCGGCCACACTGGCCTGGTGCAGCATCTGGAAATAGGCGTGCTGGGCATTAGTGCCGACCGTACCCCACACCATCGGTGCCGTCTCCACCGCCACCGGTCCGCCGTCGCGCGTCACGCCCTTGCCGTTGCTTTCCATTTCAAGTTGCTGCAGCCACTCGGGGAAATGTACCAGCCGCTGGGCATAGGGCACGACGATGTGCCCCGGCAAGTCGAGGAAATTGCGGTTCCAGATGCCGAGCAACGCAAGGGTCAGCGGCAGGTTGCTGGCCGCCGGCGCCTGGCGAAAATGCCGGTCCATAGCATGGGCGCCGGCCAGCAGCTGCTCGAAAGCCGGCATGCCCAGCGCCAGCGCAATGGGCAGACCCACCGCGGACCACAGCGAATAGCGCCCGCAGACCCAATCCCAGATTTCGAACATGCGGTCGATGCCGAATGCCGTCACCGCCTCCCGATTGGCCGACACGGCGACGAAATGGCGCCCCACATCGGCGCTGTCGGCGCCGGCCGCTTGCAGCCAGTGGCGTGCCGCTCGCGCATTGGCCAGCGTCTCCGGCGTGGCGAAGGATTTCGACGTCACCACGAACAGAGTGGTGGCAGGATCCAGACCGGCGAGCGTATCGCGCAGATCCGCCGGGTCGACATTGGCGACGAAGTGCATGCGCGGACCGCCACCGGGCTCGGCCAACGCCCGGCACACCAGACGCGGACCGAGATCGGAACCGCCGATGCCGATATTGACCACATCGCCTATGGCGCGACCATCGAAACCGCGCCACGCGCCGTCACGCACCTGTTGCGTGAATGCGCGCATGGCATCCAGCACGGCATGCACTGCGGCACAGCCGTAACCATCGGCACTGTCTTGCGCCGGTGCCCGCAGGGCCGTATGCCAGGCGGCACGCTGTTCCGTCGTGTTCAGCATGCCACCGGTGAACAGGGCTGCGCGCTGGGTCGTCAACTGCTGCTGGTGCGCCAGAGAGTACAGCGCCTGCAGCACCGATGCCGTGACCCGCTGTTTGGAAAAATCCAGATACAGACCGGGAGCCTCGACGGTCATGCTCTGCGCACGCGTTGCATCTTCTGCAAACAGCGTTTCCAGATGGCTATCCGTCAGTTGTTGTGCCAGTTGCTGCAGCTCTTGCCAGGCAGGCTGTGCGGCCGGGTTGGTCATCGTGTTGCGATCTCAGGCCAGTGGAACGACGCACATCCTGTGCGGATGCGCGCTATTGTCGCCGATATTGCGGGTCGCGTGCGAGCTGGGCACGCATTGCATTCAGCCGGAAACGGTCAAACCCATGTTGTCGATCAGACGCGCCTTGCCCAGCACGGCGGCCGCCAGCACGCGAAACTCTCTGGTGCGTTCGTGCGGCGCGGCCAGATCGGCATCGCGCACGGCAAAGTACTCGGGGGTGAAACCGGCCACACGCAGGCGTTGCATGCCGATGTGTTCCAGCGTGGTGAAGTTGCGCTCGCCGGCGCGCAGACGATCGATGCAGACCTGCAGCGCCGCGGCGAGCCCGGGCGCGACATGGCGCTGCGCGGGCTGCAGGTAGCGATTGCGGGAGGACAGTGCCAGTCGATCCGTCTCGCGTACCGTGGGCACCCCGACGACGTTGACATCCATGCACAGATCGCTCACCAGACGCCGGATGATGATCAGCTGCTGGTAGTCCTTTTCCCCGAAGTAGGCGTAATGCGGCCGCACCAGATGGAACAGCTTGGCAACCACCGTGGCCACGCCCTCGAAATGGCCCAGGCGCTGCGCCCCGCACAGGATGTCGCTCAGGCCGTCGACGCGAATGCGCGTGGCCGACTCGCCGCCGTGCGGATACATCTGCTCGACCGAGGGGGCGAACACGGCATCCATGCCGGCTTCTGCCAGTACCTCGTAATCGGCTGCCGGTGTGCGCGGATATGCGGCCAGGTCCTCTTGCGGACCGAATTGCAACGGATTGACAAAGATGCTGGCGACGGCCCAATCACACTGCGCCACGGCCGCATCCAGCAGGGCGCGATGGCCGTCGTGCAGATTGCCCATGGTCGGCACCAGGCCGACGCAACCACTACCGGCACGCTCGCGCCAGGCGGTCAAGTCCGCAACCGTGTGCAGTACGTCCATGCGGAAGAGTTCAGTCGAAAGCGTGCTGCGTGTCCGGATAGGCGCCGCTTTTCACGGCCTGCACATAGGCCGCCACGGCGGCCTCGACGCTGTCCGCCTGCTGCATGAAATCCTGCACGAAACGCGGTTTGCGCCCCGGCGATATGCCGAGAATGTCGTAAATGACCAGAATCTGGCCATCGGTGGCGGTGCCAGCACCGATGCCGATGACCGGCACGTCGGCATTGGCCGTGATTTCCGCACCCAGGCTCGACGGCACGCATTCCAGCAGCAGCATGTCGGCCCCGGCCTGCTCGAGCGTCTGCGCATCGCGGATCATGGCCTCGGCCACGTCTTTCTCGCGGCCCTGCACCTTGAAGCCGCCCAGCTTGTGCACCAGCTGCGGCTGCAGGCCGATGTGCGCGCACACGGGCACGCCCCGTGTGCTCAGATGTTCGATAATTTCGGCCTGCAGGCCGCCGCCCTCGAACTTGACCATTTGCGCCTTGCCTGCCTGCATCAGACGGCGCGCGGTATGCAGCGCCTCATGCTTGGTGGCGTAGGACAGAAACGGCAGATCGGCGATCAGGAACGGGCGCTGCAGGCCGGCGGCGGTGATGCGGCTGTGGTAGACCATGTCGTCCACCGATACCGGCACGGTGGTGTCTTCGCCCTGCATCACCATGCCAGGTGACTCGCCAACCAGGGTGGCATCGACGCCGGCGCG
>Ga0079226_10000208_pt1 | contig 38858 bp, 39 predicted proteins | sample Poulit2014_FD_76345 | JGI IMG/M metagenome (GOLD analysis project Ga0079226, IMG submission 76345) | Agricultural soil microbial communities from Georgia to study Nitrogen management - Poultry litter 2014 | ecosystem: Environmental > Terrestrial > Soil > Agricultural land | place: USA: Georgia...
TGATTGTTCCTCTATTCACCGGATTTCATGAATTACGGTCACTATCTTTAATCATTGTTACGCTGATTCTGGTTTTTCCCGGATTGCGGGCATTATCTTACTTGATTGTTCCTCTATTCACCGGATTTCATGAATTACGGTCACTATCTTTGATTATTGTTACGCTGTTTCTTATTTTTCCCAGATAACGGTCACTATCTTTTAAAAATGCTTTATTAACAGAAAAACAGGAGGAAGCAGAACAAAAAGTAGTTGATTCTATTTCTGTAGAATACGAACGGTATTGAGCGAGCAAAAAATATAATAAAATAAAAGAAGTTGATAAGCAAACCTATGATAACCCGACTTCACAACAAGCCAAACGAATGCATTAAAGTAGTTAGTACATAGTCTGAGCAATCACAACAGTTACTTAAAAGGGATGCCTTTGTTTATTACATTCATTTTGTTTTATTTTAACGAAGTGCGCTGCAAATCCATCAAATGACTTATCATGTTATTAAAATAACAATACATTGTCTGTTTCCTCTGAATCCCGAATTAATAATTTGTATCTTTTTTCCATCTTAAAAATGAATAAAAAAGTATGATAATGTAAGTCCCTAAAAAGATGAAAGAGATGCTTACTTTTCGCCATAGTTCGATGGAGAGTAAAAACCAAACCATAGCTATAACTATGATTGCAAAAAGAATTCCCCATGCATCCCGCTTAAATTTCCGTCTGTCCGATAATCTGGCATAGATTATTTCAACTCCTTTATCGACTTTTCTTTCCCCTCGTATCATTGATTAAAAATCCGATAAAGAAAATAACGGATAAGAGCAGTGCTTGAAAAACACTCCAGCTTATAAGAAAGATGGTTATCCCACCCATGCAAGATGTCAAACCACCTATAAAATAAGACAATATGTTTCTTCTTCGTTTACTTTTATTACTCTGTATGGGTGTCAAATTGAATCACCTACTTTGATTTGATGCCGGATTGAAATAAGTTGTAATCGAATATTGTTAGTTTAAGGAAACGTCTTGATTGATAAGCTCTCCCGGAATTTCCGTGTCGTAATATCGATTGATTTTTGGTCCATCTTCCGTTTCAATAACGGTCATTTCTCCCGTGATCTTTATTTCCTTATCTTCTTTTAAATCATCCAATACTAGTGTAAAAGAATGTTCAAAATCCAATTCATCATTTTCTGACATATCACTCTCATACTCGTCCAATTTTACATCCTGCACTGAAATTGTTGTCTTGTTTTGGTAAGCTGCTTCTAACGGCATAAGGAGAAAGCGGCGGTTTGCGAGGTTTTTAAATTCATCTTCTGTTAAATATGAAGAAAATTCATGTTGCATTTCATTGGTTTCTTCTATCTCCATCTCACTAACATTGATGTCAGGGTTATCCACCGTGTAGAGTTCTGTAACAAATTCTTTACCAAGTTCTTTTGCATCTTCACCTGATGAATTACTGTTATCATCGGTTCCGCATGCGCTTATAGATAATAATAAAAGTGCAAAACAACAAGCAACTGTTTTTTGTATCGTAATGCCTTTTTTTCTCATTATCTTGGACTCCTTTTTACGTTTTTAGTCCATTTTTACTAAAATATGATTGAGGACAGAAGCGGTGGCAGCCTGTGCTATTGGAAAAAATTATAAATACGTTGTTTCTCAGCTTGGTATCCAAACTACCATACACCTAAAATAATTAAAAGTATGGAATTACTGTAAAAAGTAAACTATTGTTTTTAAAGACTAAGTATTTTCCTGGCATGCTTCACAAATGATTTTACTCTTCTATTCCTTTTCTTCCCCTGAAATAAACTAGTGCACCACATTTCTCTTTACTCTATATTTGGAAGACTGCGTAAAATGAATGCAGAAGCCAACTTTGAATCAAATGCACTCATTGGCGTGGGAAATATTTTCTATACATTAAGGTAGGAAACCGGAGTTTCAAAAAAGGAATTTCAAGATAAACTCGGAGACTAAAAATAATGGACGATTTATGCAAAAAATACGCCCAGGTATATATTCGGAAGACAATTTTTAATTGATGGTTTAAATAGGATTATTCTGAATAATAGAATGTGTTTCATGCAGTTCGAAATAAAATGAATTATTTCATTTTTGCAGGAATGAAGGCTTGGCCCCCTCATATCTTGGAGTTAAAAGATAAATATGCCATGATAGACCTTAAAGTTATGGTTAAATAAAACTTTTTAAACTGGAAGGAGGCAGTTAAAATTGGTTCGTTGTCTGGTAAACGGTGAAAAAGAATATGAAATTGATGGCATTTTATTTGATAAAGATGGTACCTTAATCAACTTTGAATCCTTGTGGCTGGGCTGGACAGAAGCATTTTTGGAAATGATGGCAACGAAAGCAAGTTTAAACCAAACTGAAAAATATGCTATAGCAGAACGTATAGGATTTCATTTTAAGAAGCAAACCTGGGATGTGAAAGGGCCATTATATGTAGGTTCCTCCACTGAATTGACTGCGGTTTGTGCATTTTGTTTATACCAGCATGGATTTTTCTGGGATGAAGCGGTAGAACTTATGCATGAAATTTTTAGTGAAATGAATGCGTATGAGGGATGGGAGAATACCATTCAGCCGACGAAAGGACTTTTACATTTATTAGAAAGAGCGAGAAACCATTCCTTAAACATGGGTGTTGTGACGGCTGATGATTATCATAAAGCAAAAAGGCATTTAGAAAAATTAGCAATAGCTTCGTATTTTGAGACAATCTCTGCTGCTGATCAAGTAGAAAAAGGGAAGCCTTTCCCTGATATGGTTCATAAAGCGTGTGAGAAAATGGATGTACTTCCTGAGCGAATGATATTGATAGGAGATTCAAATGGGGATATGGTTCTTGGAAAAAACGGAGGGGTCCAAGCGAATATCGGGTTCGTAACAGACAAATCTGCTACAGAGCAGCATTATTTAACTGCTGCCGATAAGATTATTGATGATTTTAGTTCGATCACTTTTCATAGATAAATGCAATAAAGGTATACAAATGATGTATAATAATGTCAGAATGTAAGCAGCTAAAGGAATCTAACTGCTTTTAAAAATGTGTCACAGGAAGAAGGAATGACGAATATGGTATTAAATTTTGCCCATCGCGGGTCTTTAACCGAAGCTCCGGAAAATACGTTATCGGCTGTGAAAAAAGCGTTATCTCATGGAGCCAAAGCAATTGAATTAGATGTGCAACTAACAAAAGACGGGGAGTTAGTCGTCATCCATGATCATCATCTGAAACGGTTTACGAAAGAGACAACAAAATTAATCAAAGAATTAACTTTAGAAGAAATCAAACAACTGGATATTGGTTCTGCGTTTTCTCAAGCTTATGAAGGAGAAACGTTAGCGACGCTGAGTGAAATCTTATCGGTATGTCCCAGTGAAGTTTTATTGAACATTGAAATTAAAAATATCCCGGTGATTTATCAGGGCATTGAAGAAAAGCTATTGTACTGTTTAGAGAAACATCAGCGTATAGACAACAGCATTGTTTCCTCGTTTGATCATGCAGCTCTGCAAAACTTGCAAAACCTGCATTCAGAAATAAAACTCGGCATGTTATTTTATTACCGGATACTGAGGCCCTGGGAGTATATTCAAAACAGCGGACTTAACGTATACAGCTTTCATCCGAATATAGTGACGGTTGACAAAGAAATGATTAAAGCTTCCCATGATGCTGGTTTGAAAATTTATCCTTACACAGTGAATGAAATGACAAGTTATAACGCTTTAATGGAAGCAGGGGCAGATGGCGTATTTTCCAATAACCCGCATATTTTTGCAATGTAAATATCAGTAGCAAATGTGCTTATTGGCCAATATAACACGATAACGCTTTATCTGTTGGCCAAAAATTGTAAAAAAAGTATTGACAAACGTTTACATTTTAATTATGATAATAACAAGTTAATATTCACCCGTTATGTTGGAGAAAAGAGACCCGCATGACAATTAGCATCACTTCGTTGAATAGAAGTGTGTGTTAGTTGGCTTGCGGGTTTTTTTGCGTTCAATGGAACGAGCGGATGTTGCATATATTAAAATGGGAGGGCTTACAATGTCTGAATTTTTGGCAGAACTTTTAGGAACAATGGTATTAATTATATTTGGTGCAGGAGTCGTTGGTGGAAATGCCTTGAAATGGTCCAAAGCAAAAGATACCGGCTGGGTGCTTATTGCTTTAGGCTGGGGTCTTGCTGTGACGATGGGTGTTTATGTCTCTGGGTTTGCTTCAGACGGACATATTAATCCCGCAGTCACGTTAGGTTTCGCAGTGATTGGTGATTTTCCTTGGGAAAAAGTACCGGCTTATATAAGTGGACAGTTTATCGGAGCAATGATCGGTGCGGCAATTGTTGTTTTAAATTATTTACCACATTGGAGGGAAACAGAAGATAAAGCAGCGAAACTGGGGGTCTTTTCAACTGCACCGGATTCTCCAAATGTAAGAAGACCGATGCAAAACCTGCTTAGTGAGGTTATCGGTACCTTTGTTTTACTTTTTGCTTTATTATTTATTGTAGGACCGACCGATTTCTCTGAAGGACTATCTCCAATTGCTGTTGGTTTATTAATTGTCGCAGTTGGGGTATCATTGGGTGGCGCAACTGGATATGCAATTAATCCGGCACGTGATTTGGGACCTCGTATTATTCATGCTTTATTGCCAATTCCAGGAAAAGGTGTATCAGATTGGAAATATGCCTGGATTCCAGTAGTGGGCCCCTTTGTTGGAGGTGTCTATGGCTCCTTATTTTATCAAGCTGTTTTTTCAGGAGTCTATGCCATTCCGTTCTGGATTGGTACAATAGTGATAGTTGGTATTGTTGCAGCTGCCATCATGGATGAAAGTAAAATATCTGAAACAGCCGAAACAACTGTAACAGATAAAGCTTTATAAAGGGAGAGTAAGTGATGAGTGAAAATAAATATATCCTGGCATTAGACCAGGGGACGACGAGCTCGAGAGCAGTTCTGTTTAATAAACAGGGGAAAATTGTTGATTCCGATCAGCAGGAATTCGAACAGTTTTTCCCGCACCCAGGCTGGGTAGAGCACGATGCGAATGAAATTTGGACATCTGTTTTAGCTTGCGTGGCAGGAGTTTTGCGAAAAGCAGATGTCAGTGCAAAACAAATCGAAGGAATAGGTATTACCAATCAGCGGGAGACCACAGTTGTTTGGGACCGTCATACAGGAAAGCCGATTTATCATGCTGTCGTTTGGCAATCGAGACAGACGGATGACATTTGTAAAGACCTGAAAGAACGAGGACATGAGGCGTTATTTCGTGATAAAACGGGGCTGCTTTTAGATCCGTATTTCGCTGGAACAAAAGTAAAATGGATTTTAGATCAAGTAGAAGGTGCAAGGGAAAAAGCAGAAAAGGGCGACCTGCTTTTTGGAACCATTGATACATGGCTGGTATACAAGCTTTCCGGCAAAGAAGCACATGTCACGGATTACTCTAATGCTTCCCGGACGCTAATGTATAATATTTATGATTTAAAATGGGACGATGACCTATTAGAACTGCTGAATGTTCCGAAAAAAATGCTGCCTGAAGTAAAACAATCATCCGAAATTTATGCACATACCATAGATTATCATTTCTTTGGAGAAAATGTCCCTATTGCCGGTATGGCAGGAGACCAGCAGGCCGCGTTATTTGGTCAGGCCTGTTTTGAAGAAGGCATGGCGAAAAACACCTATGGCACCGGTTGTTTTATGTTAATGAATACAGGCGAACAAGGTATCCAATCGAATCATGGACTGCTGACGACTTTAGCTTGGGGTGTGGACGGAAAGGTAGAGTATGCGCTGGAAGGGAGTATTTTCGTTGCCGGTTCTGCAATTCAATGGCTGAGAGACGGACTGCGACTAATTGAAAATTCCCCGGAAAGCGAAGATTATGCTGAAAAAGTTGCGGATACAGACGGCGTTTATTTCGTTCCGGCATTTGTAGGTTTAGGTACGCCTTATTGGGATAGTGAAGCAAGAGGCGCTGCATTTGGCTTAACTCGAGGAACTACGAAAGAGCATTTTATACGGGCAACACTGGAATCACTTGCTTATCAAACCAAAGATGTCGTAGATGCGATGACAGTCGATGCTGACATAGATTTAAAATCCCTTCGCGTCGATGGTGGCGCTGTGAAGAATGATTTATTAATGCAGTTCCAAAGCGACATGCTGGATGTGCCGGTCGAGCGCCCTGTCATCCAAGAAACGACAGCAATGGGAGCTGCTTATCTTGCAGGCTTAGCCGTTGGTTTTTGGGAAAGTAAAGAAGAAATAAAAAAACATTGGGAACATGACCGAACTTTTGAGCCTGGTTTAGCTGCACAAAAAAGGGAATCATTGTATGATGGATGGAAGAAAGCCGTTCAAGCAACAAGAGCTTTCAAGTGAACATGAAGTTGCATGAAACAGGAGGTGTTGACATGACAACTTTACATGGTGTTATTCCTGCTGTTCGGAAGATGAAAGACTTCGAAAAAGCTCTGCAATCCTCTCATGAATGGATTGTTCTTTTAGAAACAAGATTAGGACAACTGAAAGGAATTATGGAATATACGAAACGATATAAGAAAAAAATACTGTTGCATATTGATTTGATTCAAGGATTGAAAGCAGATGAGTATGGGATCGAATTTTTAGCACATGACATCCGTCCAGATGGCATTGTTTCTACAAGAGGAAGTGTAGTTGAATTAGCGAAGAAAAAGTATTTGCTTGCTGTGCAGCGTTTATTTCTTTTAGATAGTCTGTCTTTAGAAAATAACTTGCGGCAAGGCAATCGATTTCGAGCGGATTATATCGAAGTGTTACCTGGAAAACTGCCTGAAGTAATTGAAGGCATCCATGCACAAACCGATATCCCTATCATTGCCGGGGGTCTGCTGACATCGGAAACAGATATCGATGATGCATTGGACGCTGGTGCAATTGCAGTCTCTACTTCTGCCACCGAATTATGGTGACAACCAACTTCCTTTTGAATATCGTTTTTTTATGGTATACTGTAGTTACAAGTTAATTTGGTCGGAAACGGAGAACCACAAACGCTAATGAGGATGCGTCTCATTAGCAGTTTGTGGTTTTTTCTTTTTCTGAAAAGGGTAGACTATGAAGAGAAGGATGGGATAAGTATGGGACACACTCCAGTCATAAACGAACAGAAATAAAACAACAATTAAGAGAAGAAGAGCTGGATATCTTAGTTATTGGCGGAGGTATCACAGGCTCGGGGATTGCCTTGGATGCTGTTAATCGCGGAATGAAAACCGGCATGATCGAAATGCAGGATTTCGCAGCAGGCACTTCCAGCAGATCAACGAAATTAGTGCATGGCGGTTTGCGTTATTTAAAACAATTTGAAGTGGGCTTAGTAGCAGAAGTTGGGAAAGAGCGCGCCATTGTCTATGAAAACGGTCCTCATGTGACAACGCCGGAATGGATGATGCTTCCTTTTTACAAAGGCGGTACGTTCGGCCCGTTATCAACTAATGTCGGTTTGCGTGTGTATGACTTTTTAGCAGGAGTAAAGAAGTCAGAGCGGCGAAAAATGCTGAGCACTGAAGAAGCTTTACAAAGAGAACCATTGCTGCAGTCGGAAGAATTAAAAGGGGCAGGCTATTACGTAGAGTATAAAACAGACGATGCCCGTTTAACGATTGAAGTCATGAAAAAAGCGATGGAGCTCGGAGCGAATGCTTTGAATTATGCGCAAGCTACCGCGTTTATTTATAATGATGATGGCCAGGTTAATGGTGTTGTCGCAAAAGACAAGATTACTGGTGAAGAATTTAATATTTTTGCTAAGCAAATAGTCAACGCAGCAGGACCGTGGGTTGATGAATTGCGGGATAAAGACGGCTCCAAGACAGGAAAAACATTGCAGCTAACAAAAGGATCCCACCTAATTTTCAAGCAAGACGTATTCCCGCTGCAGCAGGCGATTTATTTTGACACACCGGATAAACGAATGATTTTTGCAATTCCTCGCGGCGATAAAGCTTATGTAGGAACGACAGATACGAAATATAATCAAAACATCGCGCACCCGGAAGTGACCAAAGAAGATCGGGATTATTTATTGCATGCGATTAATCAAATGTTCCCTTCATTAGCTTTAACTGCTGAGCACATTGATTCCAGTTATGTAGGCGTACGTCCGTTAATCTCCGAACCGGGTAAAGACCCTGGTGAAATTTCTCGTAAAGACGAAATTTTCGTATCTGACTCAGGTTTAATTTCCATGGCTGGCGGAAAATTAACTGGATACCGTAAAATGGCGCAGCAAGCAGTAGATAAAGTAGCGACTGTATTACAAAAAGAATCAGGGATTTTATACGAAGCTTCGTCTACTGTCCATTTACCGATTTCCGGCGGTGATGTTGGCGGTTCAAAAGGATTTGAGCGTTTTAAAAACGAACAACTGAATAAAATAGATTCTTTTGAAATGTCGGAAGAAGAAATGACTACCTTAGTAGACCGGTATGGGGGCAATACGGACAAAGTATTACGTATCTTTGAGGAACAGCAGAAAAAAGCGAACTATATGGACCCTGTCGTCTTAGCTGAACTGATTTACGCTATAGAAGAAGAGTTGACATATACACCGAGCGATTTCTTTATTCGTCGCACGAGCGCTTTATTCTTCGATATCGATTGGGTACGTACTCATAAAGATAGCGTGATTCGTTATATGAGCGAAGTATTTAGTTGGGACGAAGCAACGAAACAACGTTATACAGATGAGTTAGAAGCAGCTATAGAAGAAGCGGCATTAACGGCGCTTGGGTAAATAAAAACGAGGAGCTCTTTTATAAAAGCTCCTCGTTTTTTGGATAGGGTTAAAATGTTTTTCATGTAAAATGCTCTTTAAGCTTTAAAAAAGCTTTAAACGCTCGCAGCCAAGTTTACTCGTTTATTCAATAAATAAACCACAGGAATAGCTGCTCCCATCATTAAAAATTCGCTTGCAGCCGAAGTTCCCCAAATGAAAAGAAAAGAAAATTCAAATCCGGCAAACACTTTTAACATATAAGCAATAATGAACATGTTAAACGAAAAAATAATGGTATTTATCAGCATTAAAGTCATTTTGTTCGCAATATAACGCGCTAAGAAAATAGTGATGCCTAAAGAAATAGCACTGTGAGCTAAACCGAATAATAAATCTGCTTTCATGGGCGATAAAAATAAATTAGCGAGAAACACTCCGCCAATAATGCCAATAAAGAACTTTTTATTAAATACGACAAGATGGTTGAAAAGTTCAGATAGGCGGAATTGAATATGGGTAAATCCGAATGGTGCCACGACCAAAGTAACTACAAAATACAATGCAGCAATCGCCGCATTCATCAATAAAGTCTGTACCTTCATTTATAATTCTCTCCTTAGTTTTTTTACGTTGGATGGTTTCGAACAACGTTGGCGGCAACATAGCGAAAGAACAACCGGTAGTTCCAGCGAAAATAGACCACTAAGCCGTTTATTCTGCGCTTGAATATTGCCATGCATACAATACTATACTCCTCTACGAAGGAAAGCAATGGAAATGAATTTCCAAATATCGTACAAGATGTTAAAAAAACACCAGCCATCATAAATACCCTTGTGGCTGGTGTTATATCTTCGGCTTTAATTTTTCATTTTAGGGTCCATGGCATCCCGCAGCCCATCTCCCATTAAGTTAAATCCTAAGACCGTCAGCATAATAGCCAACCCTGGAAAAATCATCGTCCAGGGAGCTGTTTGGATAAAATCTTTGGAATCTGCCAACATTTTCCCCCATTCAGGTGTTGGAGCCTGAGCACCAAGTCCTAAGAAACCAAGTGCTGCCGCTTCTAGAATAGCTGTGGCAATAGCAAGTGTTCCTTGCACGATAACTGGTGCCATGGAGTTAGGCAAAATATGAGAAAATAAAATACGGCTGTCTCTCATTCCTATCCCTTTTGCTGCCATAATATATTCATCTTCTTTAATACTCAGTACTTTTGAACGGATAAGTCTGCCGAAGTTAGGTACGTTGATGATAGCAATGGCAATTAACGCATTTCTTAGCGATGGCCCTAAAACAGCCACAATAGCAATCGCAAGCAAAATTGATGGAAATGCCAGCATAATATCGAAAAAACGAGAGATAATCGTATCGACCCATTTCCCGTAGTAGCCCGCGATAATACCAAGCAGGCTGCCGACTATGATTGATCCGATGACGGAAGAGAAGCCCACCCATAAAGATATTTTAGCCCCGTGAATAATACGTGAAAAGATGTCGCGGCCAAAGTCATCGGTACCAAGCCAATACTCTTTGGAAGGAGGCTGTATACGATCTGTCATGACTTGATCATTGATACCTTCTTTGGTTATAAAAGTGGCGAAAATCGCTAAAAGAATAAAGAAAAGGACGATAAGTAATCCAACGACTGCTATTTTATTTTTTCTAAATTCTCGCCAAGCTTCCCGCCAAGGGCTAATCGAATGCACTTCTTGATTGGTTGCAGTGTGTTCTGCTTCTTCTGCAGGTTTTGACATGTATGAGTCCCTCCTTCGTTAATCGTATTTAATTCTTGGATCAATAAAGCTGTATAAGATATCGACGATTAAATTTATCATGACAAAGAAAAACGCGACGACTAATATCCCTGATTGGATGACAGGGTAATCCCGGTATCCTATCGCATCATAAATGTACCTGCCTATCCCTGGCCATGCGAAAATAGTTTCTGTGAGGATAGCACCACCTAAAAGCATGCCGGACTGTAGCCCGATAATAGTCAGAACAGGAATAATCGCATTTTTCAACGCGTGCTTGTACACGACCCAAAACATTTTTTGCCCCTTGGCTCTTGCCGTCCGAATGTAATCAGACCGCATGACTTCAAGCATGCTGGAGCGTGTCATCCGTGCGATGATAGCCATGGGAATTGTCGCTAAAGCGATGCCGGGTAAAATTAAATGCCGGAGCACTTGGATAAATTGATCAAACCTCCCCGCGATCAGGGAGTCTATTAAATAGAGATGCGTGACAGCAGTGACAGGGTCTCTTGTAGCTTCCCTGCCTGTTGTCGGCAATAACGGGATTTCAATAGAGAAGGCCCATTGACCCATTAACCCTAACCAGAAAATCGGCATGGAAACACCAACAAGTGCTAAAATCATTGCAGTATAATCAAACCAGGAATTTTGTAACCAAGCAGAAATTATACCTGCATTAATCCCGATAATAACCGCAATAATCATCGCAAATATGGCTAATTCCAACGTTCCTGCCAAGTAAGGCCAAAGTTCTTCGGCAACAGGAGCTCTTGTCCGCAGCGACTCTCCTAAATCACCAGTAAATGTATCTTTTAAATAAACAAAATATTGCGTGTACCAAGGTTTATCCAACCCTAATTTAACCGTCATGGCTTCGATTGCTTCAGGGGTTGCCTGCTGCCCCAAAATCACTTGAGCAGGATTGCCGGGGATGGCCCGGATAATCATAAACACGATAAAAGTCATCCCTAATAAAACGGGAATGAGTTGCAATAACCTTTTAACAATATAGTTAAACATGAATTCACCCCTTTGTTTTTAACATTTGCGATTTTGTCTTATGTAGAAGTTTCATAGAAAAACGGGGGAAATCAACAGACTCCTCCCCGTTATTTAAGCCTTTTAAAAGATAAAAAATGATACTTTGTTACCTAACTCAAGCGCCTGGTTCGGCTGAGGTTTTAAGCGAAACCTGTGCAAGGCGTAAAACATCCCTTCGCGGTGAAGCTTTACACTCACAGGCCTGCCAAGACGCTTTATTTTTTATTTAAAATCGACTTCTGAAAGTAAATCTGAGCCCGTTGGGTGAGGTGAAAAACCTGTTACATCCTCTGCAGCGCCTAAAAGAGGCGTCGAGTGTGCTAATGGAACCCACGGTGCTTCTTCATGTAAAATTTCCTGGGACTCTTCGTATAACTCATTCCGTTTATCCTGATCTACTTCAGTTTGTGCATCAATGAATAAGTCGTGTGTGTCGTCATTTTCAAAATAAGTGTAGTTGTTACTGCCGATATTGTCTTCATCCAATAATGCATAAAGGAAGTTATCCGGGTCCCCATTATCTCCGGTCCATCCCAGCAGGAATGCATCTGCTTCCCCTTTTTCTGCCAGCTCGAGATAAGTCGCCCATTCATGGGACACGATTTCGGCATCAATATTTACATCCGCTAAATCTTTCTGAATTACTTCTGCAATTTTTTGACCATCCGGCATGTATGGACGCGGTTCAGGCATGGCCCAAAGCTCCATTTCAAAACCATCTTCCAAGTCAGCTTCTTTCAGTAATTCTTTTGCCTTTTCCGGATCATGTTCGTATCCGTCAATATCTTCGTTGTACCCTTCAATCGTTGAAGGCATTGGATTGACTGCTTCTTCTGCACGCCCTTCATAAAATGCATCGATGATAGCTTGCTGGTCAATTGCATAGTTCATCGCTTGGCGAACTTCTTTTTGATCAAAAGGCTCGCGTGTTACGGTTAACCCTAAATAACCAACGTTCATGGAAGGACGTTCGATTAATTGCAGTTCTGCATCATTTTCAATCGATTCCCCGTCAGAAGGGTTGATTCCATCTGCTAAGTCAATTTCACCAGCAGTTAAAGCGTTCAAGCGAGAAGCGTTGTCCGGAATAGAACGGAAAACAACTTCATCCAATTTTGGCAGTCCTTCTTGCCAGTAATCATCATACTTCTCAACCGTAATAGAGTCATTTGGTTCCCATTCTACAAATTGAAATGGTCCTGTACCTACCGGGTTTCTTTCGTAATCATCGTCGCCTTCTTCTTCAAAAGCCTCAGGGCTGGAAATAGCGAACATATCCATTGCTAAGTTTTTTAAGAGAGGTGCTTGAGGACGATTTAATGTAAATGTAACGGTGTAATCGTCGTCTGCTTCAACAGATTTAATCACATGTCCGTCATCTCCTTCAAAACCGCCAAACATGGTATTGTAATACGGGAACATTTCTTCATCCCCGCCTGCCCAGCGTTCGAAGTTTTTCACAACAGCGTCTGCATTAAAGTCTGTGCCATCGTGGAAAGTCACATCTTCTTCCAGTTCAAATGTATACTCTAAACCATCATCAGACACATCCCAGTCATGTGCCAGACCTTCGACGATTTCTGTTCCTTCATCTTCAAAATCAACAATAGTTTCAAAAATGTTTTTGGTTACTTTAAATGTTTCTCCTTCCGTTGTTCTGGATGGATCCAGCGAAGTGGAGTCACTTCCGCGGCCAAAAATTAATGTGCCGCCTTCCCCAGCACCTTCTTCTGCTTCTTCTCCTTCCGCTTCGGCGTTGTTGCCTTCGTTATTATCGCCAGAACAAGCAGCGAGGACGCTTCCAATCATGAGTAATGATAAAATAAATAAAAACTTCAGATTCTTTCCTTTCACGTAAAATTCCCCCTCTAATTTTGGTTTGATTCGTTATACAAATGACACGCAGCGAAATGACCGTCTTGGACTTCACGATAAGCTGGCTCTTCTTTTGTACAAATATCCATTTTAAATGGACAGCGTGTATGGAACGCACAGCCAGACGGAGGATTTGCCGGACTTGGCATATCTCCTTCTAAAACAGTTTCTTCTTTCTGAAAATCTGGATCAGGCACAGGGACAGCTGACAACAGAGCTTGTGTATATGGATGCAGTGGGTTCTCATGGAGTTCTTCTGCGTCAGACATTTCAACCATTTTACCTAAGTACATCACCCCAATCCGGTCACTAATATGTCGCACAACTCCTAAATCATGTGCAATGAAAATATAGGTTAAGCTAAATTTTTTCTGCAGATCTTGCATTAAATTCAGCACTTGCGCCTGGATGGAAACATCGAGTGCAGAAACGGGCTCATCTGCAATAATGAGTTGCGGGTTGGTCATTAAAGCCCGGGCAATTCCAATCCGTTGCCGTTGCCCGCCGCTAAACTGGTGAGGATATCGTTTGGCATGAAGAGCATTTAAGCCGACGATTTCCAGAAATTCCTGTACTTTCTTTTTCCGTTCTTTGGCATCTCCAATTCCATGCACAAGCAAAGGTTCACTTAATATTTTTTCGATAGTGTGCCGTGGATTAAGTGAAGCGTAAGGATCTTGGAACACCATTTGAATATCACGGCGCGTTTTTCGCATATCTTTTGGTGATAAAGCGTTTAAGTTTGTTCCGGAAAATTCTATGCTTCCTTCTGTCGCTTCTAAAAGTCTGACTAACATGCGTCCTGTGGTCGATTTTCCACAACCGGATTCTCCGACGATGCCAAGCGTCTCTCCTTCATGGACTTCAAAGGAAACATCATTCACTGCTTTGACGTGGCCAACTGTTTTTCCTAAAATTCCTCCGTGAATGGGGAAATGTTTTTTTAAGTTATTTACTTTTAGCAGCGGTTTGTTCACTATGTTTCACCTCTTCTTTTTCGTCATACAGAAAGCAGCGTGTTTTTTGATTGTCTGAAGTAGGATAAAGAGGCGGATCTTCCTGGAAACAGCGATCAAAAGCAAACGCACACCGATCTCTAAATTTACACCCTTGATGAATCGATCCTGGAAGAGGGACACTTCCGGGAATAGAGTGCAGTCGATTTTCTTTATTGCGGACATCTGGAACGGATTGAATCAACCCTTGTGTATAAGGGTGTTCAGGATTATTAAACAATTCGCGGACGGGAGCTTCCTCAATCACTTGCCCAGCATACATGACAACTACTCTTTCACATGTTTCCGCAACAACACCTAAATCATGGGTGATTAATAATACAGCGGTATTTAATTGCTCGTTTAAATTGCGCATCAGCTTTAAGATTTGGGCTTGGGTTGTTACATCAAGAGCAGTAGTTGGCTCATCTGCAATTAATACTTTAGGGTCACACACCAACGCCATCGCAATCATGACGCGCTGTCTCATTCCGCCGGAAAGTTGATGCGGATATTCTTTCATCATTTCTTTTGCTCTGGGAAGTCCAACCAGCTTTAACATTTCAACCGCTTTTTGATGGATTTGTTTTTTAGTCCAATCTTTGTGATGAATTAACATGCTTTCAGTCATTTGATTGCCGATGGTGAACAAGGGATTTAGAGATGTCATCGGCTCTTGAAAAATCATTGCCATTTCGTTTCCACGAATTTTTTGCATTTTTTTCTCAGAAAATTCCAATAAATTTTTGTCTTGAAACCGCACTTCACCGCCGACTACTTTGCCGGGAGGGCTGGGAACTAATCCCATTACGGATAAAGAAGTAACGCTTTTTCCGCAGCCGGATTCCCCGACAATGCCGAGGACTTCTCCTTCTTTAATATGAAAGTCTACGTGGTCGACCGCAGGGATTTCACCTGACTCGGTAAAGAAGGAAGTCTGTAAATCCTTTACTTCTAAAATTGTCTTGCGTTTTTCCATGTAACCATTCCTTTTACAGAAAAAGAATAACGTTTCCTTTTCTGGTATATTTCATTGCTATATTTAAGTTGTCCGCAGAGAATAAATTCTTTTCTTGAAAAATGAAACGATACGTCTGATTTCTCATTTTCTTTTCATGTATGTGAAGCGTATGGTACGAGTGGACGTTGAGAATTTGGCGAGCTTTTCGTGCTAAGCATTTAACTCATGAGATTAGAAAAATGAAATTGTTCTCTTAAACTGATATAAAATAAAAGTTCTGCATTTTCCTTTGACACTGCCTATCAGTGTGATTATTGTTTCATTGTTTTCAGTTATCTGAAAACCGACTATTAAACTTAATTATACGGATAGTTCACAAAAATGCAACAATTTTGTGAAGGCGATTACAATTAAAATGTATGGAGTATGAAGTTAACAATTACCCGGGTGGTTTGAAGCTTTTTTAAAAAAAGCAGGGCATTTTTAGAAGTAGTTTTTCTCCCGGGTAGCTTAAAAAGGTTAACTCTTGGTATAATAGAGTGAATATCCTTGGAAAGGAAGAGGGGATGAAGAAAATTTTAATAGTGGAAGATGAAGAAAAGCTCAGTCGTCTTTTGGAATTAGAGTTAAATTATGAAAATTATGAGACGGAAATTGCCAGTAATGGTCAAGATGCGTTATTACTTTTATTAGATAATGATTATGATTTAGTATTGTTGGATATTATGATTCCTGAATTAAGCGGCCTTGAAGTGCTACGCCGTTTACGCAGACAGCAAATTACTACTCCGGTTATTTTATTGACGGCCAGAGATGAGGTACATGATAAAGTAAGCGGTCTGGATTTAGGGGCCAATGATTACGTGACGAAACCATTTCAAATTGAAGAGTTACTTGCCAGAATTCGTGCTCAATTTAGAATGGAAACGAAAGAAGAGGGGAGCACCGATAAATTAACGATGGCAGATTTAACAGTGGATACACAAACACGAGAAATTTACCGGAATGGGCAGTCGATTACGCTCACGCCCCGTGAATTTGATTTGCTGGTGTATTTAATGAAACATAAAAAGCAGGTGTTAACCCGTGATCAGCTGATTGAACAAGTGTGGGGCTATGACTATATGGGAGATACGAACGTAGTTGATGTGTACATCCGTTACATTCGGCAAAAACTGGACCATGATTTCGACTCTCATCTGATTCATACAGTGCGGGGTGTTGGTTATATGATGAAGGACCCAACTCTATGAAATTACAAACGAAAATAACTTTATTTTCGAGTATCTTTGTTTTCATTTTAATTGCACTTGTGAATACAGTGGTTTACCTGATGTTTGTAAAAATTTCAACTGAAGATGAGCTGACTCAACTATCAGATCAAACGAATACGATTGTAGAAACATTACAGGATAACCAAGATGTTCCGGACCGGAATTTATTGCAAGCTTTTTTGCCATCTAAAGGAATGATTCGTATCGTTGAAAAGGAAGACGATAAAGTGCTGGCTACGTTTGCTAAAGATGAGAAGTATACAAATATAGAAGCTGCGTATTCCGATAAAGAAACGAGCCAGGTGAAACGTGACAATAACGGTACACTTGTTGCCGTTGTAGAGAAACCGATTATATTTGAAGATGATAAAGTTGTTACGATACAAGTTGCTAATTATCTCATCAGCATCGAAGACTCCATGAAAACGTTACTCTATGTATTGATTGCAACCTCTGTTGCTATTTTAATACCGACAATTATTGCCGGGAATGCCTTGAGCCGCTTTATACTGCAGCCTATTAAAGCAATTGTAGATACAATGCAGAAAAATAAGAGTGCAGACACATGGACGCTAATCGAAATTAAAAATCGTACGAAAGATGAGTTATATGTCATGGAAAACACTTTTAACGAAATGATGCTGTATTTAAAAGATAGTTTTCAGAAACAGGAAACATTTGTTTCAAATGCCTCTCACGAACTAAAAACACCGATTGCTATTTTAAAAGGCTATGCCCAGATATTAGAGCGGAGAGGGAAAGATCATCCGGAAGTTTTTGACGAAGCGGTCGCAGCAATTGAATCGGAAACAGATCGAATGGAGAAGCTGGTCCAGCAGCTGCTGTTGCTTGCGAAAAGCAAAGAGTACGCAGAAATGAAGCCAGTGGATGTTCACGCATTGATTCAAAAAAACATCCAGACCTTCACAGATGCGTATCAACGAAGAATTAATTTTACAGAAAAAACAAGTAAGAATTTATTTGTACAAGGAAATCAAGATCAGCTCGAGCAAGTTATTTACATTTTATTGGATAACGCTCTAAAATATAGTGAAGATGATATAGAGGTCTCTATGGAAAAATCGGCAGAGCAACTGGAAATTACTGTAGCGGATTTCGGAAATGGAATAAGTGAAGAACACCAGGCTTATATTTTTGACCGATTTTACCGGGTGGATAAAGCGCGTGCGAGAAACGAAGGTGGAACGGGGTTGGGCTTGGCCATAGCAAAAGAAATTGTCCATGTCCATCATGGTACGTTACGTGTATCGAGCACAATCGGGGAAGGAACTGCATTTACACTGTTACTTCCTGTTCTCTGAGATGATTTCTTTCTCAGTAAATTCTAATCTGATTCACTGATTTTTTTAAGAGATAACAGGTAAACTATAGATAGATAAGCGAGAGGGGGATTGTTTGAAAAAACTAATAATAACCATAGTGATTATCGCAGCTATTTGTATATTAGGAGTTGGTATGTATTATTCAGCTGGATCAGAAACGACACAGCCTCTCCCTGAAAAAGAGATAGTAGATACCATTCAAACACAATACCCTGGCAAAGTAACCAATGTAAGTTTAGCACAGGATAAAGGGATTCCGACATATGAAGCAGAGCTTACCGGGGAAAAGAAAAAATTTGCTCTGCAGCTGGATGCCACCTCGGGTAAGGTTTTAGACTTGCAAGAAACAGAAGAGCTTCCTGATGGTGCTAAAAAGCAAGAAGAAAGTCAAAAAGAAGACTCGAACGAAGTGTCTACCCCACAAGATAATCTTTATCATGAAGCCGGCAATTCAAAAGAAGAGAAGCAAGACGAAAAAGAAAAACAGAAAGATCATGCTAAAGATGAAAAGCATTGGAACGAAAATTATTCAGAAAATCAGGAAAGTAAAAACGAACAGGATTCAGATCAAACAACTGATGAAGATAAAGAAAAGCAAGATAAAAAAAGTAAACCGGTTATTTCTGAACGCGAGGCGATTGAGAAAGCTTTAGAACAATTCTCAGGTAATGTAGATGACGTGGACTTGGAAGATGATGACGGAAGATTGTACTACGAAATTGAGATAGAACGAGGAGATTTAGAAGCAGAGATCATGATTGACGCTTATACAGGAGAAGTGCTTATTATTGAAATTGATGATTAACCTCTCTTTTGATATAGGAATCTACTGAAAAAGAAGAGACTTTGATGACACCCCCCGTCGTCAAAGTCTTTTTAATCGATAGAAAGATGAAAAATAGACAGTGTGATTAAAGCCCTTTCTGTAGAACTCCAGCGGAAGCCCCGTTTTCCACTGTTGCTGTGGATAATACTCATTTAAAAATTTTGAAGGGTTTGAAGGGCATTTCAGGACAAACAGCCCCCTCGAATTCATTTATTTGTCTCGAGAAGACCGTTCCGAGGACAAACGCGAATCTCGGGGCCGTCTGTTTGTCTCGAGAGAGCTGTTCTTAGGACAAACACGATTCCTGGATCCATCAGTTTGTCTCAAGGAAGCATTTCTCAGGACAAACACGTCCCATTGGGTCATCTGTTTGTCTAAAAGACACTCTATCACGCCTTCTCATCAGGGATTTTTATGCGGCTCTCTTACATTCGTGTAAAGTCGCTGGGATTATTGCTGTAAATTAAAGTCCTTTAATATGTAAGAAAAGTAAATAAGTATCCCAGGGTAGGGCTATCTTCCATTTTGTTCTTGTTCTGTTAGCCATACCTTGTGCATAACTTGTTCATAACTGATCGGCAACTCTTAATTTTCAGATATTAAGAAACTAGTAGTTATTCACAAACCCTGTTATTACAACGTTTGTCCAGGTTAAACTTACACTTATCCCCGTTATCCACATTATTCACAAAGTTACGCACAAGTTACATCCACAATTGAAAAAGCTGATATAATCAAACTTTAAAAAATTGTCCCCATTTCGCACATTTTATCTGTGGATAATATATGGATAGTTCTTTCAAGACTCGAATCGTGTTAAAAAAACATTGCTAGTAAAATGAAGCCCAGAAATCTTCGCGCGACAGATACATAAGAGATAGCAAATGACCCCGATAAAAAGTATGCCTTGAAGTAGCAGGGAGAACCAATACTAAAACGCTGCACCTTATTTATTGTTCATTCGCTGCATCGCAGGAAGAATTCAGGAAGAAGAAAAAAGAAATAACCATTTATTGTGAAAATTTTGTATAAAACGATATAATAAAGAGAATAGAAGGGAGCGACGTCGATTGCCAATTAATATTCCGCATCATTTACCAGCCAGTACGCTATTGAAAGAAGAAAAAATATTTGTCATGGATGAAGATAGGGCACTCATGCAAGACATTCGTCCTTTAAATATATTGATTTTAAATTTAATGCCTGAAAAAGAGAAAACAGAATTACAGCTGCTGCGATTATTAGGGAATACGCCTTTGCAAGTGAATATAACTTTCCTGCACACAGCGACGCATATATCTAAAAATGTGAGTACGTCCCATTTGGAAAGTTTTTACTCGACATTTGAAGATGTGAAAGATAAGCGTTTTGACGGCATGATTATTACGGGTGCTCCGATTGAGCATTTGCCTTTTGAAGAAGTGAATTATTGGGGAGAGTTAGTTCGTATTATGGATTGGACAAAGGAAAACGTAACGTCTGTCATGCATATTTGCTGGGGTGCACAAGCGGCTTTGTATCACCATTATGGAATTGAAAAAGAAGCAATGAGTGAAAAGTTAACCGGTATTTTCGAACACCGTGTGTTGCATCAGACGACAAAACTGGTGCGCGGTTTTGAAGATGTCTTCCGGGCTCCGCATTCCCGTTTTACAAAAGTCAGCTTGGAAAAGGTAGAAACACATCCCGACTTGGAAGTGCTAGCTGCATCAAAAGAGGCAGGATTATTTTTAGCTAAATCTAAAAACGATAAACATGTAATTGTTACAGGGCATTTAGAATACGATGCGCTTACGTTAAAAGAAGAATATGAGCGGGATCTTTCTAAAAATAGGGAGACAGCTCCGTTTCCAAAACATTATTTTCCGGAGGATGACACCCGCCAAACACCGTTAAATACGTGGCGCGCGCATACTCATTTACTTTTTTATAATTGGCTGAATTATTATGTCTATCAAGAAACTCCTTTTCAATGGAAATAACACGTTTAAAATAATGCAATAAAGGAATATATGTGAATGTAAAAGAAAAGTATGAAAGGGGTACGATAAGAAATGTCTAAAGAAAAACTGATAGAAGGCCTTAACTTAGATTTATCACATGAATATGGAGCGGCGATTCAGTATACGTACAGTGCTGCTGTAGTACCAGGTTTGCATCGAACTGCTTTAAAATCTTTTTTTGAAGATGAAGTCGAGGATGAGCTGGGACACGCACAATACTTAGCAGAAAAAATCATTGCCTTAGGTGGTCAGCCTACAACGAAAGCTGCTGAAGTTCCTCAGCCAACAGATTTGAAAGGGATTTTAGAAGCTATTTTACAAGCTGAATCCGATACAGCCAAGCGTTATGAAGAGCGGATGAAACAAGCTGAAGAATTGGGTTATACAGAGCTTCATGCGAAACTGGAAGACATTATTCAAGATGAAACGAATCATAAAGAAGAAGTGCAGCGTTTATTAGACGATCCTCATTTTAAATAAAAAGGATGCGTTCGATTTAACACAAATAGGCAGAACGAAGAATTATTTAAAAACGAGTCTCTTGACCAAAAATCGAGAGGCTTAGTTTTGCCTGTAGTTTATCAAAATATTTTAAAATATAATCATACTAAAAGCATAAAGCTTGCATCGTTTTAATGTCTCGATTATAATTAATTTGAATTCGAGATAATAAAAGGGTGGAAAATATGAAGGAAATCAGTCAGAAAGAATTAGAGGAGGAATTGGCGCTAAAGCTGTTTGTCGTCCTTAATCGTGCTCAAGAAGCGGCGCAACGGCAATCTGCAGCAGATATCAAAAGATATGGATTAAACTTATCTGAATTTGCTGTCCTTGAACTGCTTTACAATAAAGGAGAACAGCCAATTCAAATGATTGGCAAAAAAGTGTTATTAGCAAGCAGCAGTATGACCTACGTGATTGATAAGTTAGCAAAAAAAGAATTTTTAGCGCGGCGGGCTTGTCCAAATGACCGGCGAGTAACGTACGCTTATTTAACAGATAAAGGTACAGAACTCATGGATGGCATTTTTCCACAACATCAAGCAGCGATGGCAACTATTTTTGCCGGTTTAACAACAGAAGAAAAAGAGCAGGCAATCACGCTTATTAAAAAAGCAGGCTTATTCGCTGACGATCAGTAAGCATATTTTTTTACTATTATATCTCTAATTCGTACAATATGAATTAAGGATAAAATACATCCTTGATTTATCAAACATATATTCATGAAAAGGAGAAGATCGGAAAATGGCAAATGTAAAATTAGCTATTGTGTATTATAGTTCTACTGGAACAAACTATCAGATGGCCAAGTGGGCAAAAGAAGGAGCAGAGGCAAAAGGAGCAGAAGTACGTCTTGTACGTGCAGAAGAACTGGCTCCTGATGCAGCAATTGATGCAAATCCTGCATGGAGAGAGCACTACGATGAAACAAAAGATGTTGTCCCTGTTGCGACCTCTGATGATATAGAATGGGCAGATGCTTTAATTTTCAGTACACCGACTCGTTTTGGTGTCATGACAGCTCAGATGAAACAGTTCATTGACCAGCAAGGCGGGCTGTGGGGCTCCGGCAAAACAGTCAATAAAGTAGTGAGCGGCATGAGTTCTGCACAAAACGCTCATGGCGGACAAGAAGCAACCATTCTTTCTTTATATAAAGTCATGATGCATTGGGGAGCTATTATTGTACCTCCAGGATATGCTGACCCGGTACAATTTGCAGCAGGCGGCAACCCATATGGTGTCAGTATTACTGCAGGCGAGAATCCAGTTGAAAAAGATGTGGAAGAAGCAGTGAAATTCCAAGCAAAACGTACTGTAGAAGTTGCTGAAAAAGTAATAGGCTAACAATTATCCAGATGAAAAAGATTCGGTTATCCTTTGGGATGCCGAATCTTTTTCGTCAGAGTAAGAAAGCGTTATCTTTGAAAATCCATTTGAGAAAAGCAGATTTAAATCTTTGGAATGAAAAACAGCAGTATGATGTCATTTTTTCAATATATGAAGCCTTGAATTCGACTTGTTTGCTGATAATTTTACCTATTTTTTATGTGAGAAATTCTGTCAAAACTCTTTAAACATATCAGAATGTGGTATACTGCTCATACGAACTCTTAAAAGCGTGGTGGGAGCAATGAACTTTCCAATTTTAAAAGATGTGACATGGTGGTGCATTCAAGCAGGTTCCATTATATTTGCGGGAATTGCTGTCTTATTAGCATTGGAAGAAAAAAGTTTTTATAAATTGTTTATCGTTATTGCTCTTATCTTCATAGTTGTCGGCATTCGCAGAGCCTCCATTGTAACGAAAAATAATCAACAGAAATAAAAAAGTCAACCTCTTTTTAGGAGATTGACTTTTTTTGCGTGCTTTGACGTTTGCGTTGAATAATGATGATTGCCGTAACGGATAAAAACATAATCAGGGCACAGACTAAAAAAGGCAGCCCGAGAATTTCAGCAAACCAGCCTGAAGCAGAGGATCCGACAACTGCTCCTAAAGAGAAAAACGCATAAAATACACCGTAAGCTTTTCCGCGGTCTACTTTGGAAGAAGCATCCGCAATCACTTTATTCATGGACGGGAAAATAAAAGCAAAGCCGAGCCCATAAATAACCATCGCTATAAAATTACTGCTAAAGACTGCAGAAGCACTCAGAATGACCATGCCAACTCCGATTAAGAACAAGCCAGCAGCAATAAGCTGAACAGCTTTAAATCGATCATAAATTTTATGAAGCGGCGTCATAAAGACAATTAAAGCAACAATGCCGAATGTCGATAATAATATGCCGGTTGTTTCTGTTCCTCTTTCCATAACGTCCACGTTTAAAGGGAGCGCAAAAGCAAGTGTTCCGTTACTTACCATGAGAGAAAAGGAGGCTAAAGAGGCTAATATAATTAAAGGATGTTTAATGATTGGTACAAAGTCTTTTAAATTAAATCTGCCGCGGTCCGAATTATAAAAAGATTCCTTAATAAACAATAAAATAACCAATGAACTGATGAGAAACAAGCCGGCTACTGAAACAAATACAGTTTCAATAGATGCTTTCGCTGCAAGGCCGCCCCCGACTGCCGGTCCAACTATTGCAGCAACGCCGATGCTTGCACCGGTGAAGGCCATCGCTTTTCCGCGTGTTTTTCCTGAAGTCTGGTCTCCAACATAAGCGAAAGCCGCAGGAATAAGGATCCCTCCTGCTAATCCATGAAAGAAGCGCGCAATAAATAATTGCCCGCCTGTTTGAGCCAATGGGTATAAAAATAAAATGATACAAACCGACGCCATCCCTGTAAATAACATTTTTTTACGGCCAAAATTATCAATCCAGTGGCCGCCAATAATGTTCCCAATCATATTGGTAAATGAATAAACAGCCACAATACCGCCGGTTAATGTGTACGAAGCACCCAATTCGAGTGCGTATGGTGTAATAATAGGTAATTGAATAAACGTATCAAGAAATGCCACAATAATAATAACATACATGACTTTTGCCAAAAATATCCCTGCTTTCCTTTTTCTATTATACATGAAATAGGTAAGAGGTGGAAATAGCTTTTTTGTCAAAGCAGTGACTATTAAAAAGCATTTATTTACCGCTTTATTACCGGAAAGTTTTATCAGAAAATTGAAAGTCTTGCCATAATGAAGACGAGTCAGTATAATAAGGGAATCAATAGAATGAAAGTTGGGGGAATCAGGATGAAGAGGAGTTTGCACTTATTTTTTATGTTGATGCTTTCCATTGTCGTTTTGTCAGCTTGTGGAGAAAACAATGGAGAGGCAAATGAAAATGCATCTGATAATGAAGAAGTAGATGAAGATGCAGATTATGTGATTGGGGCGACCCAAATTTTAGAGCATCCATCTTTGGATGAAGCATATGAAGGGTTTCAGGCCGCTATCGAGGATTCAGATCTGGATGCGACTTTTGATTACCAAAACGCACAGAACGACCAAAATAATGTAGAAACGATTTCAAATAATTTTGTAGCGGATGATGTCGACTTGATTTTCGCAAATTCGACTCCCAGTGCGTTAGGAGCGTTGAACGCGACAGATGATATTCCTATTTTATTTACATCTGTTACAGATGCAGTGGATGCAGAATTAGTCGATTCTATGGAAGAACCTGGTGATAATATAACAGGAGTCGTTGATTTACATCCGGATGCTATTGATGAAACTGTCGCATTTATCGATGATAATTTTGACGGAGCGAATGTCGGATTAATTTATAATTCAGGTGAAGCAAACTCCGTTGCTCAGATTGACCAAGTGAACGAGGCTGTAGAAGGAACGAGTTTAAGCACTTCAGAGCGGACGGTATCCAACTCCGCTGAAGTACAGCAAGCTGCTGACACATTATCAGGAGATGTGGATGTGTTCTATATCGTCACGGACAATACAGTTGTTTCAGCTCTTGATACGGTGGTTGAAGTAGCTGAGGAACAACAAATCCCGCTATTGGTCGGGGAGCCGGATTCCTTGGAAAAAGGCGGCTTTGCGACATATGGCATTGACTACTTCTCGATTGGTGAACGTACCGGTGAAATGGCTGTGGATATCTTAAATGGAGACAAAGAGCCAGGCGAAATGGATGTAGAATACCCGCCGGAAATCGAGCTGTTTATTAATAAAGATGCAGCAGAAGCACAAGGTGTGGAATGGGATGAGGATTGGGATGATGAAGCAGAATTTGTAGAAGACGAATAAAATGTTGAAAGAAATGATGTAATAGGGAAGCGGGTGCTGTTCCTGCTTCCTTATTTGCTTTACGTCAGATTTTAATAGAAATGGGAGGATACTATGTTTTTATCATTATTTGGAGCAGTAGAAACTGGGGCAATTTATGCTATTATGGCTTTAGGTGTCTATCTCTCATTTCGTGTGCTGGACTTCCCCGATTTAACGGTAGACGGCAGTTTTGTTACGGGTGCCGCGGTAACAGCTGTTATGATTATGAACGGAACTTCTCCTCTAATGGCTACAGTACTGGGAGCTTTAGCCGGTTTTTTAGCAGGCTGTATCACCGGTATTATTCATACAAAAGGGAATGTTAATAATTTATTATCCGGTATTTTAATGATGATTGCTTTATACTCAATCAACCTGCGTGTGATGGGCTCTCCTCAGATATCTCTGATGAATGATGATACGTTGAAAACACAATGGGGGGATATTTGGGATGCGACCGGTATTGATGGTGTTTTAAATGGAATGCTTGAAACGTTCGGCATGGAGAAGCTGCCCTCTACTTGGGGCATTGTGATTATCATGCTGCTGGTGATTTTTTTGATTAAGTTTTTAACAGACTACTTTTTGAAAACAGAAGTTGGGCTGGCATTGCGGGCAACTGGAGATAATCAGCGGATGATTCGCAGCTTTTCAGCAAACACAGATGTTTTAATTATTTTAGGAATAGGTCTTTCCAATGGTCTGGTGGCCTTATCTGGTGCCCTTATTGCTCAACATGGTGGATTTTCAGACGCCGGGATGGGCATTGGCATGATTATTATCGGACTTGCTTCTGTCATTATTGGAGAAGCATTATTCGGAGCAAAAACGATTGCCCGTGCTACTTTTGCAGTTATATTAGGTTCTATTATTTATCGGGTTGTTGTCACGTTTGCTTTGCGGGCAGATTTTTTGGAAGCGGGCGACATGAAGCTCATTACTGCGCTTCTAGTCATCATCGCTTTAGTAATGCCGAAAATTGTACAGCGCCGGAAAGAAAAACGACGCAGGCTTGCGAAACGTCGCGCTTTAGAAACGGAGGTGAGCGAACATGCTTAATGTGGAGCAGATTGCCGTTACGTTTAATGAAGGAACACCGGATGAAAAACGAGCATTAAAACAGATTAATTTAGAATTAAAAAAAGGGGAGTTTGTCACTGTTATTGGAGGAAACGGAGCAGGGAAGTCAACACTCATGAACGTTATCTCCGGTAATTTAATCGCAGATGTCGGAAACATTACGATAAATGATAAAAAAGTGGAAGGCTTAGCGGAGTATAAACGCTCTCGTTTTATAGGCAGGGTTTTTCAGGATCCGATGGCTGGAACTGCTCCTTCAATGACCATAGAAGAAAATTTAGCGATTGCTTTTTCCCGGGATAAATTACGGAATATACGCCCAGGCGTAAACAAAAAGCGGAAGGAAATTTTTAAGGAATACTTACAGACGTTGCATTTAGGTTTGGAAAATCGACTAAACGCTCGAGTCGGTTTATTGTCAGGGGGAGAAAGACAAGCCTTGTCCTTATTGATGGCGACGTTTACGGAACCGGAAATTTTATTATTGGATGAGCATACTGCGGCGCTCGACCCGGCTCGCGCTGAATTAATCACCGATTTGACAACAGAAATTGTTAAGAAATTCGACTTAACGACGTTAATGGTGACGCATAATATGCAACAGGCGCTGGACATGGGGACACGTCTAATTATGATGGATCAGGGACAAATTATCCTCGATATAGGTGAGGAAGAGAAGCAGCAATTGACAATTAAAGATTTAATGAATGAATTCCAGAAAATACGTGGACATCAAATGGTAAGTGATGAAGCAGTTTTAGGGTAAATAAGATAAAAGGATGAAACAGTGAACGGAGCCGCTGTTTCATCCTTTTTTGCCGTTAAGAAAGTATAAAATGCTTTCTGTATACGTATAACTAAAGCACTCCCTATAAAGGTCTGGCGAATGCCAAGTCTTCTAAATGTATAGGAAACTCTGTTGCCTTTTGACTGCAAAAGTATCGCTAGAGCATTCGCTATGAAATTTCACCGAGTATTAAGCCTGTTCTGGTTGATATACTTGTAATCCTTGCAGATCTAAAGAAACTGCTGTCACCTCAGAGTCAGGAAGAAAAGATTTCATGTGATGGGCAATTTGATCGCCGGAACCCTGTGGAACGAAGGAAAGCATAGTCGGTCCAGCACCGCTGATGACTGTTCCGTATGCTCCGAACTGTTTCGCTTTTTGTTTAATCATGGTATAATCTGCAATCAATTCGCTGCGATACCTTTCATGAAACAAGTCATTTTCCATCATTTCCCCTGCTAACGAGTAATCTTCTGAAAGCAGGGCAGCAAGCATGACATTACTGACTGCACTGGCAGTTGTCGCTTCCTCCATTTGCAATGACGCAGGCAAGACATTTCTGGCATCCGCTGTTTTTAATTCGTAATCGGGGATATATAATATTAAATCTGTGCGGGTCGCTGGCATTTGTTTATAACTGGTTTTTCCAGCTATTTGCACAGTTACCATGAGACCGCCGAATAATGCAGGTGAAACGTTGTCAGGATGTCCCTCGATTTCCACAGCCAGAGTTAGTTTTTCTTCTGTACTTAATTGTAAATCCCCAAATTGGTTTACCAGTTCGATTCCTGCAACGATAGCGGAGGCGCTGCTGCCCAGTCCTCGTGCCAAAGGGATTTCGCTATGCATTTCCACGTCGCAGGGAGGTAAGAAAATCCGGTACTTTTTCGCTATTTTAATTGCAACTTTGTAGATGTAGTGATCTTGGTAATAACGGACAGGCGGTACAAGCGGACCTGTATGGGTGAAACGCCATTTCCCGCTTCGTTTTACCCGCAATGTTAGATATTTTCCTACCGCTACTCCAAGAGAATCAAAACCAGGTCCAATATTAGCGGAACTGGCAGGGACTTTTATTTCAATCATGAGACGCTCCAATTGATTTTTTAATGTAATCTGTTACTGCTTTTTCATCGTTTGGTAAGGAAACAGGGTCGATTGTGACAGAATCTATCGCTGTTTGCGGATCTTTCAGGCCGTTTCCGGTTAAAACAGCAACTACCGTGCTCTCTTTAGAAATAGTACCATTTTCGACTTGCTGGTAAACCCCAGCAATAGAGGCACAAGAACCTGGCTCCGCAAACACCCCTTCTTTACTAGGTAATGTTTGTAAAGCTTCTATTATTTCTTCTTCTGATACCGACGTTATCAACCCTTTGGATTCATCTCGAGCGTTTTCTGCTAAACTCCAGCTTGCAGGGTTTCCAATGCGAATCGCTGTTGCAGCTGTTTCCGGATTCTCCATGACTTCATTATTAGTAATAGCTGCCGCACCTTCAGCTTCAAACCCAAACATTTTAGGCAAGGCTGTTTGCTTAGAGTTATGGTATTCTTTAAATCCTTTCCAGTACGCGCTAATATTTCCTGCGTTTCCAACAGGTATAGCTAAAATGTCCGGTGATTTGCCCCCAAGTTGATCGATGACTTCAAAAGCAGCGGTTTTCTGCCCTTCTAAACGGTACGGATTTACGGAATTGACGAGAGTAACCGGATAGTCGTCACTAATTTTTTGGACCATTTTTAACGCATCGTCGAAGTTGCCTGAAATCTGTACAATTTCTGCTCCGTAAATGACTGCTTGAGCTAATTTTCCCATAGCTACTTTCCCTTCTGGAATAACGACAATGGCCTTCATGCCTGCTTTGGCAGCGTAAGCAGCGGCTGAGGCGGAAGTGTTTCCAGTTGACGCACAGATGACAGATTTGCTGCCCGCTTCTTTTGCTTTAGCAACCGCCATGACCATGCCGCGGTCTTTAAAAGACCCAGTCGGGTTGAGGCCTTCAAATTTGCCGTATAAATCAATGCCCAATTCCTCGGACAGGTGAGAAAAATGGTATAAAGGTGTATTCCCTTCGTACAAGGTAAGTTCTGGTGTTTGTTCAGTTACTGGCAATAAGGGCCCATACCCTTTGATTAAGCCGGACCAAGACATGGTTTATGCATCTCCTTCTACACGGAAATGACTTTCTACATTTTCGACAACATGCAGATCATCTAACCGTTTCATCGCTGTTTGAAAATCTTCTAAAGAGGTTTGGTGGGTAACCACAATAATTTCCGCAAACCCTTCTTTCGCTGGTGTTTGTAAAATTCGTTCAAAACTGATATCCAATTGATTAAACAAATCGGAAATAGTAGCAAAAGCGCCTGTTTCATCTTTCACGGTGAGGCGCAAATAAAATTGACTGTACCGATGATTTGCCGGTGTTAATTTCTTTTTGAAGCGGGGTTGAATGAACTTTTTCCCGTTTACACCCAGCAGCATATTTTTCATCGCTTCGACGACGTCTGACATCACAGCTGTAGCGGTTGGTAGACTTCCGGCTCCAGGGCCGTAAAACATTGTTTCCCCTACATTTTCTCCATCGACATAAACAGCATTATACTCGTCATTGACAGAAGTTAACGGATGATTTTTGGAGAGGAATGTTGGTTCTACAGAGACATCAATCTCACCGTCCTGACGATTTGCAAAACCAATTAACTTCATGGATAAGTCGAGCTTATTTCCATAATCAATATCTGTAAGTGAAATATTTGAAATTCCTTCGACTTCCACATCGTCTAATTCTACGTTCGTAAAAAAGGACAGACGTGCCAGGATGACCATTTTGCGTGCTGCGTCAAGACCTTCGACGTCTGCTGTCGGGTCAGATTCAGCAAATCCCAGTTCCTGCGCTTTTGCGAGAGCATCTTCGTAGCTTTGTCCCTCTTGATCCATTTTGGTCAGAATGTAATTCGTTGTACCATTGACAATCCCCATGACTTGCTGAATACGGTCAGAGACGAGTCCATCAGAGAGTCCACGCAGTAAAGGGATCCCTCCGCCAACACTAGCTTCGTAGAATAAGTCACATCCATTTTCAAACGCAATCGCTTCGAGTTCCGGTCCATGCAACGCAATAAGATCCTTATTTGCTGTAACGACATGTTTCTTAGCTTGTAAAGAACGAGAAATATAATCACGTGCAATGTCAATGCCGCCCATGACTTCTACAATGACATCAATATTTGGATTGTCGATGACATCTTCTGCTTTTGTCGTTAAAACAGAATGGTCGTAGTCAATTTCCCGCGCTTTTTCCATATTACGGACAAGAACTTTTTCTACATTGACTTTTCTGCCCAGCTGATGTTCGAGTTCTTCCTGGTGATCCTTAATAATTTGAATCACACCTGAACCAACGACACCTAATCCTAGTAAACCTACTGATATTTCTTTTTCCATATTACCACCTCATTCGTATGTAAAATTATTAGAATATTAAAAAATAATAAGCTACTAAAGTGCAATGCTCATTATAATAAGCGATTTTTGTGTATTTTTTGAAAAAAACACACTCTGCAGGTAAAAAGTGTTCTCCTTTCTATTTCGTTCGAGGAGCAATCACCTTTTTTGAAAGACAGACACTTTAGATACAATAAGTTCCATTGTATCACTTTTTCCTGATATTTTGAATGATTAATCAGCTATTAGTTGTGAAATTGTTTTTTCAAAGAAATTTCCAAATGCTGTGCGATCTTCATCTGTGAAAGCTTTCGGTCCTTTTGTTTTGTAACCGCCTCTTCTCGCCACTTGATTGGCATGGCGCCGCGACAACAGATTATCGATATTTCCCGACGTATACATAAAACCGGCATGATGCATGACGTAACATTTTTTCCCTAAAGCCATGGATGCCAAACCGTAATCCTGAGTGATGACAAGGTCAGCTTCTTTTGCCAACTGGACAATTTTAAAATCGGCCATTTCAGCCCCTTTATCAACATAAACAACTGAGACATGTTCTGGCAATGTTTCTGTCGAATAATGTGCATAACTTTTAACAAGTGTGACAGGAAGTTCATATTTGCTGGCGATGTTTATAATTTCTGTTTGCACGGGACAAGCATCTGCGTCTACCAGAATATTCATACACAGCTCCTTTCTTGTTTTAAGAAGTCTACGTACCATTTTGCTTAGAAAATAGTGAAACATTATATTCTTAAAACAATCAGCGTTCGTAAAAAATGATGAAAGTATTTTTGAATAAAAATACAGGAATACAATCGAAAGAGTTCATATATTTATTTGGAAGAAGTTTTTCGTTATTTTTCTTATATTTGTGTTGGATAACTATCTTTAAAAAGTATCATATTTCGATAAATACTTCTATAAAAGGCTATTATCAGTAATGTATTTGGTTTATAAAAGGGAAGCAAATAATCGAGCAAGCAGCAGAAATAGTGTATGATACAGTCAGGGTTTGTTTTGTTGGGCTTTACAGTGTTCCCACAGATGAAAACATAGGAAAAATGTTTCTTTTTTGCTATACTTAAAGGAATAGGAATGAGGAGGAACGGTTGGAATGAATGATGCTAAATTAGAAAAAGATGCGATGCATATATTGAAAGAAACAAGCAGAACCTTCTATATTCCCATCACTCTGCTTAAACGTCAGTTGAAATTGACCGTAGGAGCTGCTTATTTATGCATGCGTGCTATTGATGAAATAGAAGATCATGAAACATTGGAGGCCGAAGTGAAGGCAAGCTTACTTCGCGAAACGAAAATCCTGTTAGAAGAAAAAGGCAGTTTTGATGAAGAGGCTTATCAAACGTTGATTCAAAACTATAAAGAAACGTTGCCGGAAGTAACGGTTCGGCTTGGGGACTGGCTACGAGTCTGTCCAGAAGGTATTGTAGAGAAAGTGAAACAGTATACTGGCGAAATGGCTGGCGGCATGGCCGATTGGGTGGAGAAAGACTGGTCTATCGAAACAAAAGAAGATCTGGATGATTATACATATTACGTAGCAGGATTGGTCGGTGTGTTGCTTTCTGAAATTTGGTATTGGTACGACGGCACTACCACTGATGAGGAATTAGCGGTTGGTTTCGGACGAGGGCTGCAAGCAGTAAACATTTTGCGCAATCAAGAAGAAGATTATCAAGAACGCGGCGTACGTTTTATACCAGACGGATGGACTCGCGATGATGTCTTTGATTACGCCCGCGAGAACCTCGATGCAGGAGATCGTTACCTTACCGAGATTCATACGAGAACAATAATGCTGTTTTGTAAAATACCATTGGCCTTGGCAAAACGCACTTTAAAAGCGATGGAAGAAGGCCGGGAAAAAGTAACGCGTGACGAAGTGGAAGAAATTGTAGAAAATGTAAAAAAAGATTCTTAAAACCTGTTCTAAAATAATACTCTGGAAGTTTAAACCGTTTATATAGTGGTATACACTATGTGAACGGTTCTTCTATTTTCAGTGGAAGCGTGTAGGGACGTACGAAATAAAAGATATTCGTTTGGCAGAAACGCCGGCTTCCTATGAAAATGAAGAAAGGAATCAACGAGACATGCTCCTTGAAACAGGAAACGGCTCTTCCATAACGAGGTATTCATTTCCCATTTTAAATGTGAAGGGGCAGTTAGTGATTCAAATGAAAGAAAGAGGGGTATAAAAATGGCGGAACCAAAAGAATTAACAGAGATTAATGATTTAAATGAAGTATGGAAAGCATCGGAAGAGAGCCCGGTGTTGCTTTTTAAACTGAGTACGACTTGCCCAATCAATGCAGAAGCTTTCAAAGAGTATACCACATTTTTGAACAATGATGATCCAAACAGAGACGCCTATTTTGTCAAAATACAGGAAGCAAGAAACGTTTCCGATGAAATTGCAAAAGAACTGAATGTACAACATGAATCACCGCAGTTGTTTATTATAAAAAACGGTGAGCAAGTTTGGCATACTTCAGAAAATATTACAGCAGAGAAAATTGTTGAAGCATTGGAAGAAGTATAAAGAAAAGCACTTCAAACGAGGAGAAAACATCCTTGTCTGAAGTGCTTTTTTTAATGTTAAGAAATAGTTTATATGGGATGAGACGATTCTTCTTCATGCCTCAGTGAGTAGAAAATTACTGCCCAAGAATGATGAAGAGAGGTCCTATTAAGTGTGACGCCCCTTAGTGGTTAGATGATGGGAGATAGTGTAGAATAGAAGAAAGCGTTTAAATGCATTAGCTCTAATCATAAAGGAAAGGGGGTTAACTTCGGAGTTTGAAAGTTTTTCATAAAATGGAACTGCATGAATAAACGCTTTTAAACCACACGAATAGGAGGAACGCCATGTTACTTGCGCCGAAATTAAGTAAAGCAACAGAACAACTGATTTACTTAAAAAAGCGGGTTCGTTTAACGAAGGACGAAGAAAATTTTTTATACAACGGGGAGCAGGGATTTAAGGGAGAAAAATCCTTTGCAGCATTCATCGAAAACTCTCTCGGGAAAGATTGCAATATCTTATATGATGTCTTACTGGAATATCAAAACACGTATTTCCAAATCGATGCACTGCTCATCCAAGCGGAAAGCGTACACATCTTTGAAATTAAACATTTTAATGGGGATTATATTTACCAAGATCAAAACTTTTACAAATTAAAGTCCAAAAAGAAAGTTAAAAATCCTTTTCACCAATTGCAGCGAACAGAAGATTTACTCCGTGAATATTTACACTCCCATCAACTCACCTGCACGATTCATTCCTATGTTGTTTTTAATCATCCTTATTTTACTTTGTATCAAGCCCCTGTTTTCCCAAATATGATTTTACCCGCCCAACAGCAACGATTTATGCAAACATTTCAAAACAACTCCCAACGTTTTTCACCACAAACACAAAAAATCCAAAACCTCATTCAAACAAAACACTTGAACGAAACCCCTTTTGAATACAAACCAGCATATTCACTGGACCAATTAAAGAAAGGAATTTTCTGTTTGAAATGCAGCCAAGAAATGAAGCAGAAAAATAATAATAAAATGTACTGTACATCGTGCGCAAATATGGAGTCCATAAGTTCAGTAATACTCAGACAGACAGTTGAATATAGTGTGCTGTTTAGTGATCAAAAGATCCAGACTCGCGCAATATATCAATGGTGTGACGAACAAATCCCGATGAAAGCTGTGCGGCGTATCCTGAATAAATATTTGAAAAAATCTTCTAAAACAAAAGCATCCTATTTTGAATTTATGTAGTGTAATGAAATGATTGAATGAGTTATTTAGGAAAAGTTAAGAAATAAATCGATAATGGAAAAAGATATTGCCCGTCATCTGGAGAAAACGCGAAACAGAGGACGAATGAAAAAAGATAATGCCCGTAATTCAGTGGAAACATGAAACAGGGGAACAATCAGAAATGATATTGCCCGTAAATCGAGGAAAACACGAAATAGGGTAAGAATGAATAAAGATAATTCCCGCAAATCGAAGAAAATACGAAACAGAGGACGAATGAAAAAAGATATTGCCCGCAATCTGGTAAAAACACGAAACAGAAGGACAATCAGAAATGATAGCGCCCGTCATCAAGAGAAAGCCTGAAACAGGGTAACAATGAACGAAGCTAGCGCCGTCTTCCTCGCAGATAAAATGCACAACTTAAGTGGAGTCCAATACTCCTACAAAAAACCGCATGAAAACCTCCGTACAGGAAGATTTTCATGCGGTTTTTCCGCGAAGCTTATGCTTTCTTATTTTCGCCTATGAACGTAACCAAAACGAAAAGGAAAAAACTGATTAATAAGATAACGCCGCCACCGATATAAACAGGGAGAATAATAGCTTTTGAGTCCCCGAATGGCTGGAGAAATTGCATCCACATGCCGACGGTCAACCCAACAACGCCAATCATTCCAGTCCATCCTTGCCAGCTCATTAATTTCTTAGCTTTAACTTCAAATACTTTATAATACATGCCCCATGCAAAGACGGATAACCAGCCGACAACAAGGATATGCGCATGAACTGCTTTAAATGCAGGTGATCCTGCGCCAGCCATGTGTGATCCAATCACTGCGCCAATTAATCCAAAAATAGCGGAAAAGCGAATTAGTCGTTTACTCCAAATTTCATTCATTTTTCATTCCTCCTGATCAATTCTATATACAGTATACGCTCCCAAGATGAACGGAAGATGAACAGTTATTTATTTAGGCAGTATAATGGTGAAAGTTGTTCCTTCATCCGGGTTGCTGTCCACAGAAATCCTGCCTCCATGAAGCTCTACCACTTCTTTTACAATAGAAAGCCCCAGTCCCGTTCCGGCAATAGCAGTGTGCCGGGCCGCGTCTGCACGATAAAAACGGTCAAAGATATGAGAGCTGGTGTCTGAATCCATGCCGATTCCGGTATCTTTGATAATAAATCGAATCTGGTCTTCTTCATTCGATAATTGCATATCAATCATGCCGCCTGGTTCTGTGTATTTAATCGCGTTTGATAACAAATTTTCCCATATCTTTTCTAAAAATCCTTCGTTCCCCGTGATTTCAGCTTCTTCAATTTCCAAGGAAACAGCGATGTTTTTCTCCTCAATTTGCCATCTGGCACCTTGCAGGACAGTTTTAATTTGCTGGTCGATTGCCACTGTTTTCATTTCATTATGTCCCGTCAAACTGTCCAGAGAAGTAAGCAACAGCAGTTGTTTTGTTAAGGAAGAAAGTCTGTTGGACTCCGTTTGAATAACTTCACCGTAATAAGTTCGGTCTGCTTCACTCGTTTCGGGTTCTTGTATCAAAGCGGCATAGCCTTTAATATTTTGCAAAGGGCTTTGGAAATCATGCGAAACATCGTTGATGAACTGTTTTCTCATCTGATCGGACTCTTCTAATTGCTTAGTCATTGCTTGAAAGCTGTTCGCCAGTTGTCCGATTTCATCTACTCGATTCACCGGTAAATCAATGGCAAATTTCTCTTCTCCCACTTGCTTCGTTGCTTTGGTTAATTTAGAAATTGGCTTGATTAAATTACGGGCGACAAATAACATGAATAAAATACTGATGAGGGCCATCCCGGCAAAAAGCCCGCCTAATAAATAATGCACCTCTTGAAATAAAAACTTAATATCAGGGCGGATGAAAAGGGCGTACTCTTCTTCGTTGATTAAAAGTGGTACACCAGCTGTATTCGCGAGCTCATCAGAAAAAAAGCCTGTCACAAACGTTTCTTTCGGTAAATCCCGCATTCCGTGATAGTCATTTCCTTCCAGAACTTGGTCAATATTGCTTTCTGATAAGTTTTCCTCGCGAAATTCTTTTCCGAAAAAATGGGATTGATTCTCGCCGTCTGTGAGATATATTTTATATCCGGAATCAGCGATGGAACCAAGATACTCCATGGCATCTGTGTCGGAATGTGTTTCAATGTAAGTGGCAATATCATGTGCGACGCCTATATTTTTGGCATCATTTTTATCTTTCAAATATTGATGGTAAAAAGTATTCACTAACAAAAAGGCTAAAAAGAAGCTGACCACAATCGCTCCAATTGTGTAAAATACAAATTTACTGTATAAGGAGATTTTCATGACTCTTCCACCTCTAATTTATAGCCTACTCCTCTCACTGTTTTTATTTCAGCTCCCGTATCATGCATACGGAATTTTTCCCGCAATCGTTTAATGTGGACGTTCAATGTTTGGTCATCCCCTTCATAATCCAACCCCCACACGCGTTCAATCAACATATCTCTCGTAAATACCTGGTTGGCACGGGAAGCCAGAACAGATAATAGCTCAAATTCTTTTAAAGGAAGAAATAATGTTTTTTTCCCGATTTGTACTTCATAGGTTTGCCGGTTAATTGTCATGGAGCCAATTTCCATGATGGTGTGCACGGTTTTATCGTAGCGTCTGAGAATCGCTTGGATCCGGAATAATAATTCTTTTGGTTCGAACGGTTTTACTAAATAATCATCGGAACCGGCTAAAAAACCTGTTTCCTTGTCTTCTATTTCTCCTTTCGCTGTTAACAGAAGGACTGGAACATCCATTTCACGTAAGTGCTTGGTTAGCGTAAAACCGTCCATTTTAGGCATCATCACATCAACCACAGCGAGGTCTGGTAAATCATCGACTGTTTCGTCAAGTGCTTCTTCTCCGTTACCTGCTTTTATCACGTCATACCCCGCTTTCGTCAAGTGGATGGTGACTAAATCAAGCAGTTTTGGGTCGTCATCAACAGCTAATATCGTTAACATTTCGGATTTCCTTTCTCTTCGTATTGACCCTCCCTTTACGTTATGCTCTATAGTAAATCTACAGGAGGGATTCACATGTTCGTGAAAGATGTTGCCAATTTAGCAGGAGTAAGTGTACGAACGCTACATTATTATGATGAAATCGGGCTGCTTACCCCTGATATGACCACCGATACAGGTTATAGAGTTTATTCTGAACGAAATCTCGCCGACTTGCAACAGATTTTATTTTTTAAGGAGCTTGATTTCCCGTTAAAGAAAATCAAGCATTTGTTGAAAGATGATGCGTTGAGACGGCTGGAAGCGTTAGAATTTTCCCAAATGATCCTAAAACCATTATCCAGGAGCATCCCTCGGGCATCCAAGTGATTGAGATAGGCTCCTTCCTGTATGCATCAGAGTACAAGCGGAGGTACCTGGACACGAAAGGCGGCGACTCCTGCGGGATCAGCACGAGTCCTCGGACCCCGCAGTGCGTGGTTTTTGCGAACGAGGAGGCCGAGGCCGTGCCCGCGGAAAGCGTCCGCCTGCAGTGAAAGGTAACTGAGTTTAAAACTCTCAAGACAGGAAATTTAAAATGTTGGCAATAGTAATAGGTTTAAAATCAAAGTCTAAATATACTACAAGGAGAGAGATTCATGACAAAAGAAGAAAAGTTTCAAGGGTTTGATTTTAGTTCCAATCCGTATGAAGAAGAAGCACGTCAACGCTTTGGAGATGAAGCAGTTGAAGAAGCGAATGAAATGATACAGCGAGTCTCTAAGTCGGAGCAAAAAGACTTGGAAGAAAGAATCAATACTATTTTTCGTTCATTAGCTGAGGTGCGTCATTTAGCTGTGACTGAAAAAGAAGTTCAAGAACTCATTGAAAACTGGTGGAAGGAATTGAATAAAATTGGCACGTACTCCTTGAACGCGTTTGAAGGATTAGGCAAGATGTATGCGCAAGACGAACGCTTTACCAAAAATATTGATCAATTCGGAGAAGGGTTGGCTGCATTCATGAGAGACGCGATGAAAGTGTTTGTAGACCGCCAATATGCAACTGGCTGATGAGAAAAACGGTCATAGAAAAAA
>Ga0079226_10000209_pt1 | contig 38820 bp, 36 predicted proteins | sample Poulit2014_FD_76345 | JGI IMG/M metagenome (GOLD analysis project Ga0079226, IMG submission 76345) | Agricultural soil microbial communities from Georgia to study Nitrogen management - Poultry litter 2014 | ecosystem: Environmental > Terrestrial > Soil > Agricultural land | place: USA: Georgia...
CCCTTGTCCTGAAGCTGCCTGGCTGCGTCTCTCAGGGCCGTACGCAAGCCCTCTTCAATGACCGGATGATAAAAGGGCATGGTCAGCATGCCCTGGATGGTCATTTCGTTCTGCCAGGCCCATGCCAGCAAATGAGCAATATGTTCCATGGCCGGCCCAACCATCTCCGCCCCCAGAAAGCGGCCGTCATCCCGACTTGCATACACCCGCAGCAGCCCCTGATTGCGATTGATGATGCGCGAACGCCCCTGCCCGGAAAAATCAGCCTGCCCAATGACGTGGTCATCGGCATCGGTCAGCTGCGCGTGGGTTTGGCCCACATGCGCCACCTGCGGATCACAAAAGACCACACTCATGGGCGCGCGCCTTTGCCCGGCCGTGGTGTCGGGATAGTGGGCGGCGTTGCTGCCGGCAATGAAGCCGTCATCGGCCGCCTCATGAAGCAGGGGATGCAACCCGGTGACATCGCCCGCCATGAACAGGGGCGCACTGCCCAGCTGCAGGGTATCGGAATCCAGTGGGAGGGGATCAGAACCGTTCCAGGCAATCGAAGTGTTGTCCAGTTCAAGATCGTCCAGACAGGGGCGCCTGCCCGTTGCCATCAGAACGTAGTCGACTTCAAACTCGGATACCGTCGTGTGCCCACTGTCCGGACGGGTAAGCAGACGCACCTTGACGCCGGTCTCGGACAGCTCGGCATGGTCGAGCGCCGTATCACAGCGAATGTCCAGTTCATCACCAAAAATGCTGGAGGCACTGTCCAGCACGGCCGGGTCGCTGATACCCGCCAGTCCTTTTGAACGATTGATGAGATAGGTCTTGACACCCAGGCGGGCCAACGCCTGGCCAAGTTCCAGACCAATGACACCGGTACCCACCACCAGGATGCGCCTGGGCAGTGTGTGCCAGTCGAACACATCGTCATTGACGACAAGCCTGTCGCCCAGGTGCGTGTAGTCGCCCGGGATGAAGGGTGTGGAGCCTGTGGCAATGACCGTGGCCCGGACATCAAGCTGGGTGTGATCACCAATCAGAAGACGGGTATCGGACAGAAACCGGGCAGGACCCCGCAGCTTGGTTTCAGCAGCATAATTACCGACGGTATCCACGGCAAAGCTCACGAAGCGATCGCGTTCATCGCGCACTCGTTTCATGACGGCTTCGCCATCGATCACGGGAGATCCAGCCTCAACGCCGAATATCTGGCTGCCGCGTACGGCCTGCGCCGCATCCGCCGCGGCAATCAACAATTTGGACGGCATGCAGCCCACCCGGGCACACATAGTGCCGTAAGGGCCGGACTCAATCAGGACGGGGCGCTTCCCCGCTCGTCTGACAGCACTGAATGCCGTCATGCCTGCCGTACCGGCACCAATAATGGCGACATCCGCCGCGAGCGCTTGTACGGCCATGACTTATTCGCCTGTCCACTCGGTGACGAAGTCGTGGTAATCAGGCCGTTCGCGGGTCGGCAGCTCGCGCATGGCCGTTCCAAATGATACGTAACCCATGAAGCGGTATTCCAGTGGATCAAAGTCCAACGCCTCGGCGACTTCGTCGACGTAGGTGCCCAGGCCGGTGCTCCAGTAGGCCGAGTATCCGAGCATGTGGGCGGCATTGAGCATGTTGACCACGGCAGCTCCCGTTGCCAGCATGCGTTCCTCTTCGGGAATCCGGGTATTGCTGTGATCAATGTAGCAGCCCACCGCCAGCAGGATGGGCACGTTCTTCAACCACTGGCGGGCCCCCGCCGCTTTTTGTGGCGTAATGGGCTCGCCTGCCTCTTCGCAAATACGGATGGCCGTTTCAGCCCATTTTGCCACGGCATCGCCACGCATGAGCCGGAATCGCCACGGCCGCAACTGACCGTGGTCGGGTGCGCGCATGGCTGCCTGCAAGATGGTGTCCAGTTCGGTCTCGGACGGGCCGGGCGCCTGAACAAATTTCATTGACCGACGACCAAGCAAGCTATCAATGGCAGCAGAAGACATGTAAATCCTTAATATTGAGTTGACAGGCATCCATGGAACAAGAAGCCGGCAGGGAACGAATGGGCAGTTCAGGCACTGCGCGCCTTTACCATCAGCGCCTTCATGTCGCTCACGGCCTTTTCCCAACCATCAAAGACCGCCTGGCACACAATGGCGTGTCCAATGTTCAGCTCGGCAATGCCTGGCAAAGCCGCGACCGGATCGACATTTTCATAGTGCAATCCATGGCCGGCGTTGATGCGCATGCCCAGGGCAATGCCTGTAGTCATGCCGTGGCGAATGCGATCAAGTTCTGTCTTTTGTACGGTTTCGTCGCGGGTTTCGGCGTACAGCCCCGTGTGCAGCTCTATCACCTTGGCGCCTGCACGCGCCGCGGCCTTGATCTGTTCTTCGTTGGGATCAATGAAAATGGAAACGCGAATGCCGGCATCGTGAAGACGACTGACGGCTGCGGCCACCTTGTCAAATTCCTTGATGACATCCAGACCCCCTTCTGTGGTGAGCTCTTCACGCCGTTCGGGCACGAGACAGACATCGTGCGGACGAACACGGCAGGCGATGTCGAGCATTTCAGGGGTGACGGCGCATTCCAGGTTCATGCGGGTGCGCAAAAGCGGCCGCATGCGGTCCAGATCGGCGTCCTGAATGTGACGGCGGTCTTCTCGCAAGTGAAGCGTAATCAGGTCGGCACCGGCGTCCTCTGCCCGCAGTGCCGCCTCGACCGGATCGGGATAATCTGTCAGACGTTGTTGTCGCAAGGTTGCCACATGATCAATGTTGACACCCAGTTCTATCATAATGAGACTCCCGCATAGGCGATTAATCAGAAGGTTTGTTTATGCCATCATCATACAACCGGGCCGCATCCACTGAGGTTTTATGCCATCCACCGCCCAATGCCTTGTAGAGTTCAATGCGATTGAGCAGCGATTCCATCCCCAGCTGAAGGAACTGCTGCTGGGTGGTATAGAGGTCCACCTCGGCCGTCTGCACCTGCAGGAAACTGTCTACACCCGTTTCATATCGGATGCGAGCCAGCTCGACTGCTTCCACGCGTGTCTGTTCGAGTTCACGCAGGGCTTCCAGTTCGTCTGAATACGTGGCTTCACCTGCCAGCGCATCCGCCACCTCGCGAAATGCCTGTTGGATGGTCTTTTCGTATTCCGAGACAGCGATATCCTTGCGGGCTTCGGCAACATCAAGCGTTCCGCGTTGACCTCCTCCAAAGATGGGCGTCTGGAGTTGCGGCGAATATTGCCAGTAGCGATTGCCGGATCCGAACAGTCCACCCAGCTGCGGGCTGGCAAAGCCCAGCAGGCCCGTGATGGAAATATTGGGAAAAAAGGCAGCCCGAGCAGCGCCAATATCCGCATTACGGCTCTTGAGATTATGCTCGGCTGCAACGATATCGGGCCGACGAACCAGCAAGTCGGAGGGCAGACCAGCCGGAATGCTTGCTATAAGCTGATCCCTGCCAAACGTGGCGGGCTCGGGCAGGCCGTCAGACACCGACGTGCCAACCAGCAGTTCGAGTGCGTTGAACGCACGGCTCTGCTGTCTGTCGATGGCAGACAGATCAGCCTTGACCGCCTGCAACTGCGAGCGAGCCTGATTGATATCCAGTGCCGAGGCAACGCCAATATCGTAGCGTGCCTGGACCATGTCGAAGGTTTCCTGACGACTGCCTTGGGTCTTGAGCATCAGCGATTTGAGTTCGCGGGCCGTACGATAGCGGAAATAAGCCTCGGCCACCTGGGCAATCAGGTTGATATGAACCGTTGCATGGGCCTGTTCCGTGGCCAGATACTGCTCGAAGGCCGATTCGCTGAGATTTTTCAAGCGGCCAAAGAAATCAATCTCAAATGCGGTCAGCCCAATGCCGGCGGTGTAGACGCGGGACACGGAATCCGACTCGGGACCGCCGATACGCAAGTCACGCGGGTTGCGCGTGTGCTGAGCGTTGGCGCCTATGCCAATGGTCGGCAGGCGGTCACTTTGTGCCACGCCGTACATGGCGCGCGCTTCTTCGACGCGGTCGGCAGCAATGCGCAAATCACGATTGTTGTCGAGTGCCAGTTCAATGAGCGCGTGCAGTCGTGGGTCGTGGAAGAACTCGGACCATCCCAGTGCCGCTGCAGGTGTGCGGTCTCCCGTGTCAGCCGTGACACCCGTTTGTCCGAACGAATCCGACACTGGCATCTCGGGGCGCTCGTATGTGGGCGCAAGCGAACAACCCGCCAGCACCATGCCCAGCGCCAACGCGGCGGCCGCAGGCTTCAGAAAGGGAAAGGAATTCATGAAGACCTCTCGTCAGTATCAGGCGCCGTGTTGTCTGACAGGCTTTCAATGAGCGCCTGTCGGTCGGCTGCTGCCTTTTCTTCGGCCTGCGCTTGTTTGGCACTGGCGCCCAGCAGTTTGGGCCGGGTCTTGAACAGCGAGAGCACCACAACAAAGAAGGTCGGAACAAACAGCACCGCCAGCGGTGTCGCAGCCAGCATGCCCCCGAATACGCCCAGGCCCACGGCGTTCTGGCTCGCCGAGCCGGCACCAGTTGCCAGTACCAGTGGGGATACCCCCAAAATGAACGCAAACGAGGTCATGAGAATCGGGCGGAACCGGAGCCGGGCGGCTTCCATGGTCGACGCCACCAGGCTATCGCCCCGTGCGTAGGCATCTTTGGCAAACTCGACAATGAGAATGGCGTTTTTTGCAGCCAGACCGATAACGGTCACCATGCCAACCTGGAAGTAGACGTCGTTGGACATGCCCATGGCGGTTGTGAGCCCCACTGCTCCCAGCATGCCCAGAGGCACCATCAGCATGACCGATACGGGGATGGCCCAGCTCTCGTACAGTGCAGCCAGAACCATGAAGACCACCAGCACAGCCAGCCCCAGCAATATGGTTGTCTGGTTTCCTGCCTGGATTTCCTGGTAGGACAAGCCGGTCCACTCGTGACCAAAACCGCCTGGCAACTGTTGCATGAGGTTTTCTACTTCGGCCATGGCTTCGCCTGTTGAATAACCCGGCGCGGCCGCTCCGGAAATGCGCAGGGACTCATAACTGTTGTAACGGACAATCTGCAGCGGGGCCTGACCCCATTCCAGATTCACAAACGATGACAGTGGAACCATTCGGCCTTCGTCGTTGCGGGCATTGAGCTTGAGCACGTCTTCAGCTTGCATGCGGAAATCAGCGTCAGCCTGCACCCAGACGTTCTGTACCCAGCCCTGATTGGTGTATTTTCCGACATAGGACGAGCCCATGCCGGTTGAGATCAATTGCGCTGCCTCCTGAAAGTCCACGCCCAGGGCCGCCGCCTTGTCGCGATCAATGTTGAGACGCAACTGCGGTCCGGGGGCCAGCCCCGTGATGCGGGCATCGGCAATGACCGGGCTTTCGCTGGCCATTTGCAGCAATTGCTGAGCAGCTTCGTTAAGCGCGCCCTGACCGGCTGACGCGCGATCTTCCAGACGAAGGTCAAAACCGGTGGCGGTACCCAGTTCGGAAATGGCCGGAGGAACAATCGAGAACACCATGGAATCCGGCAGGCCAAACAGCAGGTTCTGGGTAGCCTGCCCGGCGATGGCCTGAGCCGAATCCTGCGGCCCCTTACGCTTGGCAAAGTCTTCAAGTGTGATGAAGCTGAGCGCGGCGTTCAGGCCATTGCCGTTGAAACTGAAACCTTGCACGGCGACCATGTTCTTCACCACAGGAAGATCCAGAAAATAGCCTTCCACCTGCTTGATGATATCCATGGTGCGGTTGGCAGATGAGCCGGCCGGCAACTCGATATTCGCGATGACATAACCCTGATCCTCTTCAGGGAGAAAGCCAGTGGGCAGACGCAGATACATCCAGCCCAAGGCAATGACAAGGATCAGGTATACGAGCATCATGCGGGCACCCCGCCTGACCGAGCGCCCCACCCAACCCTGATAACGTTGCGTGACGCGATCAAAACCCCTGTTGAACCAGCCAAAAAAGCCTCGTTTGGTCATGGCGCTGCCCTTGGCAACGGGCTTGAGAATGGTGGCACACAGAGCGGGTGTGAAGGTAAGGGCCAGAAAGGCGGAAAACAGGATGGACACCGCCATGGCCACGGAGAACTGCTGGTAAATGACCCCCACGGATCCGGACATGAAACCCAGTGGCAAGAAGACCGTGGTGAGCACCAGCGTCATGCCGACGATGGCGCCCGTGATCTGGGGCATGGCCTTGCTTGTCGCGGCCTTGGGCGGCAAGCCCTCTTCAGACATGATGCGCTCGACGTTTTCCACCACCACGATGGCGTCATCCACCAATATCCCGATGGCCAGGACCATGGCAAACATGGTGAGCACATTGATGGAGAATCCCAACGCACTCATGACGGTGAGCGCACCCATCATTGCTACAGGCACCACCAGCGCCGGAATGACGGTGTAGCGTACGTTTTGCAGGAAGACGAACATGACCACGAACACCAGGCCCATGGCTTCAAGCAAGGTTTGCAGGACCTGCTGAATGGACGTCTTCACGTAGGGTGACGTGTCGTAGGGAATGTCGTAGGTAATGTTGTCCGGGAAGAATTCGGCGAGCTCTTCCATTTTTTCCGAAATGCCTTCTGCCGTGGACAGGGCGTTGGCATCGGGTGTCAGGGAAATGGCAAACGCGGCGGTAGGCTTGCCGTTCAGGCGTGCGCCAAACTGGTAGTTATCGGCACCGACTTCGAGACGTGCGACATCCTTGAGGCGGACCGTGGAACCATCAGGCAAGGCCCGCAAGACAATATTCCCGAACTCCTCGACAGTTTCCAGCTGGCCATTGACCACAATGGGCGAAGCCACGCGCTGATTGTCAGGCGTGGGAGGTGATCCGAGAATGCCACCCGACACCACCACATTCTGGCTGGCCACGGCGCTATTGATTTCTGCCATGCTGAGTTCATAGCCAACCAGTTTCTCGGGATCGACCCATATGCGCATGGCACGCGGTGACGCAAACAACTGGAACTTTCCGACGCCAGGTACGCGGGAGATGGGGTTCTGGATGTTGCGAGTGATGTAGTCGGCGATGGCGGTCTGGTCCATCGACCCATCTGTCGACGACATGGCAACCACCAGCAGGAAGCCGGTATTGGCCTGTTCGACCTTCAGGCCCTGCTCGATGACAGCCGCCGGCAGCTTGGACGTAATATTGGACAGGCGGTTTTGCACATCCACCTGTGCCAGGTCGGGATCCACGCCCGGCTCGAAGGTAGCAGTGATTTCTGCCCGACCGTATGAATCGCTCACCGATTCGTAATACAGCAGTCCCTTGGCACCGTTGAGCTCGTTTTCAATGATGGTGGCTACAGAGTTGGAGACATCATCGACGGAGGCACCAGGATAGGTGGCCGAAATCTGAATGGCAGGCGGGGCGACTTCCGGATATTGGGAGACTGGCATGCCTGGAATGGCCAGAATACCTGCCAGACTGATGGCCAGCGCAACAACCCATGCAAAAATCGGGCGATCAATGAAAAATTGTGGCATAAACGCTTATCCGTTATCGGGCCGGTTCATCGTCAGCGGGAGACGGCTGGCTGTCTGGTGCGTCGCCGTCTGCTTCGCCACCCGGCTCGCTGGCATGGGCCTCGTCCTGGGAGGCTGCTGATTGGCGCTTCCAGGGCATGGCTTGTACCGGCGCCCCCGGACGGGCTTTCTGAAAGCCTTCCACCATGACGGTGTCACCCGCTTCAAGCCCTTTCCTGATGATGGTGCCGCCATCGACCCGGGGACCCGTCTCGATGGAAACCGGCGACACCTTGCCGTCCTTGACGAGCATGAGGGTGTTGAGCCCGTCTGCACCGCGCTGGATGGCCTGATCGGGCACAATGAGCGCATTGTCGTCCACACCCTGCGGCAGGCGCACCCGGACATACATGCCGGGCAGCAGCACCTGGTCGGGATTGGGGACCTCGGCACGCAGGCTGACCTGACCGGTTTTGGGATCAACGGTTACACCTGAAAACAGGAGCTCACCAGGATGTTCATAAGGACTGCCGTCTTCAAGGAGCACCGTGACAACCGGATTGCCCTCGGAAGACTGGCGCAGCTCACCGCTTTCCAGCGCCTTGCGAAGCTGGGCCAGCTCGGTGGAGGAGCGGGTCAGATCCACATAGACGCGGTCTATTTGCTGTACCTTGGCCAGCAGTGTGGCACTTGAGGCACTGACCAGGGCGCCTTCCGTGACCAGCGACTTGCCAATGCGCCCATCGATGGGTGAGGTGACTTCTGTATAGCCCAGGTCAATTTCTGCACTCTGCAGGGCCGCTTCGGCCGCCGCAATGGCTGCCCTGCCCTGTGCCGCCTGCGCCCGCGCGTTGTCGTACTCCTGCCTGCTGACGGCGTTGCGCTCGATCAGCTTGGCATAACGGTTGGCCAGCGCCTCGGCCGATTCGATGTCTGCCCTGGCCTGCTGCAGTTGCGCCTTGGCCTGGTCACGCGCCGCCTCGTAGGGAGCCGGATCAATGGTGAACAGGCGCTGGTCTTTCTTGACGTCAGAACCTTGCCTGAAATTGATCTGATTGACGATGCCCGTGACGCGCGCGCGGATTTCGGCATCCTTGATCGCTTCGACCCGACCAGGAAGATCGACCGTAATTTCAGCCGAGGTGGGCTCGACTTCGATGACGCTCACGGGCACCTGCATGCCTTCGGGCGCTGATTGGGGCTTGTCATTGCAAGCGGTCAACAAAAACAACAACGACAGGCTTGCAGCGCTGGCTGTAAGCCTGATCAGCCGCCTGGAATAGGACATGTAATTTCTCCGTTACAGGATAGAACGGTCAGAATGGGGCAACCGTAACGAATTTTTCTGAAACAGAAAGTATAGGACAATCCGCTTTGATGCGGTGCAAAACAGTCATTACATTACGTTTCTGCAAGGGGGGGTCTTTGCGTCAGCCCAGAAGCAGGCTGTCGTCCGAGATGGCTTCGCCCTGATCGCGCTCGAAACGGGCCAGCAAATCGGGTACGCCCATCCCGGCCCGGTCGGCACCGGAAACATCCAGCACGACATGCCCCTGGTGCAGCATGATGGTCCGTTCGCCCACATCCAGCGCCTGCTGCATGCTGTGCGTCACCATCATGGTGGTCAGCCCATGCTCCTTGACAATATTTTCAGTGAGCTCAAGCACAAAGGCGGCGGTACGGGGATCAAGCGCAGCAGTGTGTTCATCCAGCAACAGGATTCGTGATGGACGCAATGAGGCCATGAGCAGGCTGACCGCCTGACGCTGCCCGCCGGACAGCAGTCCGATACGGTCGGTGAGACGGTTTTCCAGCCCCAGGCCCAGCGTGGCCAGCCGGTCCTGAAAGTCAGTACGCATGGCAGGCTGCACGGCCCGGCCAAGCCCACGCCGCAGTCCGCGACCCGCTGCAAGGGCCATGTTTTCTTCGATGGTGAGGTCTTCGCAGGTACCGGCAAGCGGATCCTGAAACACACGTGCCACGCGTGCGGCACGCTCCCATACCGGCTGGCTGGTGACATCCGTTGCATCGATTTCGATGCTGCCGGCATCAATGTCCTGGTCACCGGATATGGCATTGAGAAGCGTGGATTTGCCCGCGCCGTTGGAGCCAATGACCGTCACGAACTGGCCGCCGGGAATGGTCAGTGACAGGCCGCGCAAGGCACGGGTTTCAATAGGTGTGCCGGCATTGAACGTGACACGGATATCCTTGACCGACAACATGGATCAGGCCCTCGCCTTGCCGCGCAGGCGCTGCTTGAGAAGGGGCAGCACCAGCGCCACCGTCACCAGGACTGCCGTGACGAGATTGAGGTCTTGTGCCTTGAGCCCGACGAAGTCTGCATTCAGCGCCAGCGCAATGAAAAACCGGTACAGGACTGCACCAATGATGACCGCCAGCGTCGTGATGATGAGGCGCCGTGACGGCATGATGCTTTCGCCCACAATGACTGCTGCCAGACCGATGACAATGGTGCCGATGCCCATGGAAATATCGGCTCCTCCCTGAGACTGGGCAAACAGGGCGCCAGCCAGGGCACACAGGGCATTGGAAATGGCCATGCCCAGCAACACCATGGCGCCCGTGGGCACGCCCTGTGAGCGTGCCATGCGCGGGTTGGATCCGGTGGCCCGCATGGCCAGGCCGGTCTGGGTGGAAAAGTACCAGTCGAGCAACAGCTTGGCCGCGATAATCACCACCAGCAGCAACAGGGGCCGCGCAACGTAATCATCAAGGAAATCAGGCTGCAGGATGGAAAAGACCGTGGGCTCGGTAATGAGCGGTACGTTGGGCCGCCCCATCACGCGCAGGTTGATCGAATACAGGGCAATCATCATGAGGATGCTGGCAAGCAGATCCATGATGCGCAGGCGAACATTGAGCCAGCCCGTGACGGCACCGGCCAGGCCGCCCGCCAGGGTCGCCGACAAGGTGGCGGTGAAGGGATCCCATCCTGCACTGATCAGCGTGGCGGCAACGGCACCCCCCAAGGGGAAGCTGCCGTCCACGGTCAGATCAGGAAAACGCAGGATGCGAAATGATATGAGTACGCTCAACGCAACCAGCCCGAAGATCAGGCCGATTTCGAGCGCACCCCACAAGGAATAAATTGACATGGTCGGTCAGGCCGGTGTTGCGTTCAATCTGTTCAGTCGACGACCTTGGTGGCGGAGTCCAGCAATTCTTCGCTGAGCGTGACACCCTGTTTTGAAGCGGCAGAGCGATTCAGGTGCAGCTCGACTTTCTGACCGGTCTCCGAGGCAATGTCGCCAGGCTTTTCCCCTTTCAGGATACGCACGACCATGTCGCCGGTCTGCAGGCCCAGATCGTGATAGTTGACGCTGAGCGCGGCAATGGCACCACGTGGAACGCTGTCGGTGTCAGAGGCAATAAGGGGTATTTCGGCATCATTGCCCACCTTGACCAGGGACTCGTATGCCGAGACGACATTGTTGTCCGTGTTGGTGTAAATGACATCCACCTTGCCAACCAGGCTGCGTGCAGCGGCGCCGACATCGACAGTGCGCGCGGCAGTGGCTTCCACCAGGCTCATGTCTGCATCAGGCAGCAGTTCGCGCATGCGTTCAACCACTACCACCGAGTTGGCTTCACCCGGGTTGTAGACCATGCCTACCCGCTTGGCGTCGGGCACCACCTGCTTGATCAGCTCAATCTGCTTGTCCAGCGCCAGGGCATCAGACACGCCGGTGACGTTGGTGCCGCTGGGCTCCAGGGACTCAACCAGTTGCGCGGCGACCGGATCGGTAACGGCCGAATAGACCACGGGAATGGACTTGGTGGCAGAAACGACCGCCTGGGCGGAAGGGGTGGCGATGGCCACGATGACGTCAGGCTTGTCACCCACATACTTGCGGGCAATCTGGGTGGCGATGGCGGTATTGCCCTGCGCTGTCTGGAACTGCCATTTCAATCCGCTGTCAGCCGTATAACCATTATCTGCCAGCGTTTGCTCTACGCCCTCCTTGATGGCATCCAGTGCCGGATGCTCGACAATAGACGTGACAGCCACGGATTGTGCCAGCACCGGTGCCTGTACAAGCAGGCCAGCCAACGCCACCGAACCCAGGGCCAGTCGTGTAGCATGAGTAAATAACATCCATCGCTCCTTGGTAGATTGATCTGGTGCAGCAGGAGGGTTCCTGCCCGCCGCAGTTTAGCGCATTTCAGGAGCCTGATTGCCGTTTTGAAGTTGCGTCAGGCAACTGCGCGCCCATTTGTGAGCCGGATATCCAAACGTCTGCGATAGTTTGTCGGCCTGTGCCAGAACGCTGGCCGCCGTGGCCGCCTGCAGCGCACCCGGACGAAAGGCCAGAACAATCCGGTTGCCTGCACGACTGGGCGGCAGCACGGCAACCCGGTCAGAAAATGCCTGGTTGATGGTGTGCAGATTGTGTTCGTAGCTGGGGTGGTTGCCAAACAGATTGACAACCATGAGCCCATCGGCCGTCAGGACATCGTGACAGCCACGATAGAATTCAGGCGTATCGCACACGGGTCCTTGTGCCGCAGAATCATAGAGATCCACCAGCAATACCCGATATTGCCCGTGGTTTTCGGGGCGTTCGACCCACTGCGAGGCGTCTTCGTGAATGACGGTGGCCCGCGCCGAGGGCTGAAACCGGAACCACGCCTGGCAAGCAGCCGTGACCTGGGGATTGCGTTCAACCGTATCGACTGAAACCGGCGTGTGTGCCAGCAGATAGCGAACCACGGCAGCCGCACCCAGTCCCAGATTGGCAAAGCGGTCGTCAGCCGTGGGCTCGACAAACAGCGCCCATGCCATCATCTGGCGGGTGTATTCCAGTACGAGATGATCGGGGCGCCGGATCTGCATGGCGCCCTGAACCCAGGGCGAGCCAAAGTGCAGATACCGTACGCCATCTTCTTCGGAGAGTGAAGGCTCGTCCATGGGGGTGAACGTCAAGGCAGGAGGACCTCAGATCCGTTCGAATATGGCTGCAATGCCCTGCCCGCCACCGATGCACATGGTCACCAGCGCGTAACGACCCTGAATGCGCTGCAGCTCATGCAGAGCCTTGACAGTAATGATGGCACCCGTTGCGCCAATGGGATGCCCCAGGCTGATACCGCTGCCATTGGGGTTGACACGCGCAGCATCCATGCCGAGCTCTTTGCTCACGGCACAGGCCTGGGCGGCAAAGGCTTCGTTGGACTCGATGACATCCATCTGGTCGATGGTGAGACCGGCCTTTTCCAGGGCATTGCGGGTGGCGGGTACCGGGCCTATCCCCATGTAGAGGGGTTCGACACCCGCATGGCCATAGGCGACCAGACGGGCCATGGGCGTCACACCCAGTTCCGTGGCAGCGCTTGAACTCATGAGCATGACGGCCGCAGCGCCATCATTGATGCCCGAGGCGTTGCCGGCAGTGACCGTGCCCGCTTCCTTCTTGAAAACAGGGCGCAATTTGGAGAAGTCATCAGCCGATGCATCGAGACGCACGTGCTCGTCGGTGTCAAAGACGGATTCTCCGCGCCGGGACTTGAGCGTCACGGGAACGATCTGGTCCTTGAAGCGGCCTTCCTGGATGGCCTGCTGGGCACGCTGGTGAGAAGACAGGGCGAGTGCATCCTGTTCTTCGCGGCTGATGCCGTAACGCTCGGCCACGTTTTCAGCGGTAATACCCATGTGAACATTGTCGAATGGATCGGCCAGCGCGCCAAGCATCATGTCGATGAGCCGGCTGTCGCCCATGCGCGAGCCCCAGCGCTGTCCCTGGGCGAGATAGGGTGCACGACTCATGTTTTCGGCCCCGGCCCCAATGGCGACATCCGTATCGCCCAGCTGAATGGCCTGAGCCGCCGACACGATGGCCTGCAGTCCGGAGCCGCACAGGCGGTTGACGTTGAAGGCGGGCGTGGTGTCGGGCAGGCCGGCATCCAGCGTCGCAACCCGTGACAGGTACATGTCACGTGGCTCGGTGTTGACAACATGGCCAAACACCACATGGCCGACCCGACCGGGCTCTACGCCCGTGCGCTCGAGCAAGGCCTGCAAAACGGTGGCGCCCAACCGGGAGGGAGGGACATCTTTGAGGCTTTTTCCAAAACTGCCCACGGCAGTGCGGTACGCACCTGCAACAACTATGTCTGACATGATTGATCTCCTGAGGACGCCCGGCACCCCTGTGTGCCCGGCAGGGCTGGTATGGGTCAATGATAACGCGCCCCGGCCAGCATGTCTTGGCTTGTGCAAGCCAACGCAAATCGGGGCAGCATCCTGACGGACACTGCCCCGATTTGCCTGCATATTGTGCCTGGCACAATGATGGGCTGACCCATGCCAGCACCCGGCAGCCAGACTGACTAGTCGGCGCTTTCAGAACTGCTGCTTTCCTGCTTCAGCCGCTTTTCGGATTTCTCGGACTCATCACGGGCGTCTTCTGGAGCAACCCAGTCAAGGGGCTCGATCACAAAAGGCTGACGTCTGCGGGTGGGGCGTTTGGTGGCCATGAATGATAACTCCGACGGTAATTGAAAAAAGGGGCGTTGCTGCCCCGACTCTTCTATAAGAGTACCACAGGACTGTGAAAAAATCCAGTATAGTCAAGCGCTTACCCTTGTCTGACGCTTTTTGAGGGAGCGATTGGAGAGCAAACGCATGATGGTGTGCCGACAGCCGCAACAAAATAAACGGTATGATCTGGACATGAAATTAGCTACCTGGAATATCAATTCTCTCAATGTGCGTCTTCCGCAGGTTCTGGACTGGCTTGCCGACAACCCGGTCGATGCCCTGTGTCTGCAGGAACTCAAGCAGACAGACGACCGCTTTCCCATCGACCAGTTCCGCGAGGCGGGTTACGAAGCCAACTGGGCCGGCCAGAAAACCTACAACGGTGTGGCCATTGTCAGCCGTCAGCAAGGCACGGACGAGCAACGCAACATACCGGGGTTTGATGACCCCCAGCAACGCCTGATTGCCAGCACCCTGCCCAGCCCCATTGGCGACATTCGCGTCATCTGTGCCTATTGCCCCAACGGTGAATCCACCGATTCAGACAAATACCCGTACAAGCTGGCCTGGTACGAGGCGCTGCGTGGCTATCTTGAAGCCGAACTCGTGCGATACCCGCGTCTGGCCATTCTGGGTGACTTCAATGTCGCTCCTCGCGATGAAGACGTGCACGACCCGGCCGCCTGGGAAGGCAAGGTACTGGTATCCGAACCCGAACGAGCCGCCCTGCAGGCGCTGCTGGATCTGGGTCTTGCTGATTCCTTCCGCGCCTTTGAGCAGGAAGAGAAATCCTACACCTGGTGGGATTACCGTCGCCTGGCCTTCCGTCGCAATGCCGGGCTCCGGATTGACCATATTCTGCTCTCCAATGCGTTGATGCCATGGTGCACGGCCTGTACCATCGACAAGGCGCCCCGCCGCAACACGCAACCCTCGGATCACACGCCAGTCATTGCAACCCTGGATTTTTCAGCTCATGTCCCTGCTTCAGCATCATAGTGGTAATGTTTTCATGGTGGTTGCGCCCAGTGGTGCAGGCAAGTCCAGTCTCGTCAATGCCGTGCTCGAAATGGACCCCGACATCGTGCTGTCCATATCGTGCACGACGCGCCCGCCCCGCCCGGGCGAAGCCGACAACCAGCATTACCGGTTCATCAGTGTAGACACCTTCCAGACGCTGCGCGACAGCAATGCGTTGCTGGAGTGGGCCGAGGTACACGGCAATTATTATGGCTCTCCGCGTGACCGCGTTGATGAGGCCATCCGTGCCGGTCGCGATGTCATACTGGAAATCGACTGGCAAGGCGCCCGGCAGATCCGCAAACACTACCCCGAAGCCATCGGCATTTTCATACTGCCGCCTTCCATCGAGGCGCTCAAGACACGCCTTGAATTGCGTGGCCAGGATGAACCCGACGTCATCACGCGTCGGTTGCTGGCAGCCGGAAATGAGCTTTCCCATGCGTCGGAATGTGAATATGTTATTATTAATCAAGAATTTAGCGACGCCAAACAACAACTTTTCCAGATCATATCCACCGCACGCCTGCGCTATCACAACCAGGCGATCACGCATCGGAATCTGTTTTCTCAACTCGGCATAAAATAGGGGTAACCCTAGTTTTCCTACACAGGTATTCTCACATGGCACGTATTACCGTCGAAGATTGCATCCAGCAAATCCCCAACCGCTTCAACATGACCCTGGTGGCCACCTACCGGGCACGCGAACTGGCACAGGGGCACGAACCGCGCATGGAAACCCGCAACAAGCCTGCCGTCACCGCACTGCGCGAGGTCGCCTCCGGATTGACCGGCATTGAAATGCTGCGCAAGGTGCCAACCTGATCTTGTTGCTGGCGGGCTTATGGCATTCACTGGTTTTCGCGACGCCTCATCAGGCCTGATTGCAGCCCTGAAGAAGGGGCCGCGACTGCGTCGTCGAGCTGCCGGTGCCAGCACAAGGGAAGCAAACAGCACTTCCGCCCACGCACCCACAGCGGCCCCGGACCCCACGGTCGCCACGCTGGCCCCCTTGCTGGGCCTGATCACGCAATACCTGGATCAGGACGATGTCGAGCGCGTCCAGCGGGCATGGCGATTTGCCGACGACGCCCACCTGGGGCAATTCCGTGCCACAGGCGAACCCTATATCACCCACCCCATTGCCGTCACCGAAATCTGCGCAGGCTGGAAACTGGATGCGGATTCGCTGTGTGCCGCCCTGCTTCACGATGTCATCGAAGATCAGGACGTCTCCAAGCAGGAAATCATTGAACTGTTTGGCGCCGACGTGGCAGAAATCGTCGATGGGGTTTCCAAGCTCGAACGACTTGAATTTGCCACCAAGGCCGAGCAGCAGGCGGAAAGCTTTCGCAAGATGCTGCTGGCCATGGCACGAGATGTCCGTGTCATCCTGATCAAACTGGCTGACCGGCTGCACAATATGCGCACGCTGGGTGCCGTCGGTCCCGAAAAGCGCCGGCGCGTCGCCCGCGAAACCATGGACATCTATACCCCCATTGCGCATCGGCTGGGGCTGAATGCCTTGTACCGCGAGCTGCAAGACCTCTGTTTCGAGGCCATGTACCCCAACCGCTATCATGTCTTGCACAAGGCCATGATGTCTGCCCGGGGCAATCGCCGCGAGGTGCTTGGCAAAATTCACGACGCCGCCCAGGCGGCCATGCCCGCGGCGGGCATTGAAGCCGATATTTCCGGCCGCGAGAAATCCCTGTACGGCATCTACAAGAAGATGCAGGCCCAGAAAAAGAGCTTTTCCGAAGTACTCGACATCTACGGCTTCCGCGTGGTGGTTCATACCCTGCCCGAATGCTATCTGGCCCTGGGTACGCTGCACCAGCTGTATCGGCCCGTGCCCGGCAAGTTCAAGGATTACATTGCCATTCCCAAGCTGAATGGATATCAGTCCTTGCACACCACCGTCGTCGGCCCTTACGGCACGCCGGTTGAATTCCAGTTTCGCACCCGCGAAATGGATCGTGTCGCCGAAGAAGGCGTGGCCTCTCACTGGCTTTACAAAGACGACGACGTCACCCTCAATGATCTGCAAAAACAGACGCACCAGTGGCTGCAGTCCCTGCTGGATATCCAGAGCCAGACGGGCGACTCGGGCGAATTCCTTGAACATGTCAAGGTCGATCTCTTCCCCGATGCCGTGTATGTCTTTACCCCCAAGGGCAAGATCCTGTCACTGCCGCGCGGGGCCACCCCCATTGACTTTGCCTACGCCATTCATACCGATGTAGGCAATCAGACCGTTGCTGCGCGCATCAATGGCGACTTTGTCCCCCTCCGCACCGAGCTCAAGAGCGGAGACGCCATTGAAGTCATCACGTCTCCGGCCGCCAGACCCAGCGCCAAATGGCTGAATCACGTCCGCACGGGTCGTGCCCGCTCGGAAATCCGCCATTACCTGCGTACGGTCAAGTCGGAAGAATCCATTGCCTTTGGCGAGCGTCTGCTCAATCAGGCATTTGACCAGCTTGGCTTGCCCCATCCCAGTGTCGATGATCCCACCTGGGACAAGCTTGCAAAAAGCTCGGGGGCCCAGTCACGTGAAGAAATCCTGGCTGATATCGGTCTGGGGAAACGGCTGGCCGCCGTGGTGGCACGTCGCTTTGCTCCGGACAATCCCATCGTGGCCACTACCGCTGCCGCTGTGGACGAAATCACGGCCAACCGCAATGCGCCCATCCAGATCCATGGCAACGAAGGCCAGGCGGTTCAGTTGGCCACCTGCTGCGGCCCATTGCCAGGCGATGCCATTATCGGTGGCATCCGGTTTGGACACGGGCTGGTCGTGCACATGCAGGAATGCGCCCAGGCCCAGCGACAACAGGCGCGCGAACCCGAACGCTGGGTGCCAGTCATGTGGGCAGCCAATACCGCTCGCCACTTTGCTACACGTCTGGATATCACCACCATCAACGAGCGTGGGGTGCTGGGCAGGCTGGCAGCCGAAATTTCAGCGGTCAACTCCAACATCATTCATCTGTCCATGCAGGATGAAGTCGCATCAGCAGCGCTGCTGCACGTTACGCTTCAGGTTGACAGCCGCAATCATCTGGCTCAGGTCATCCGGGCCATACGGCATATTCCCCAAATTCAGAAAATTGTGCGCGTCAAGGGCTGAGCCCCTCTCTAGTCGTTGTCGCGACTGTTGATGGCATCGTCAGCCTCGGGCAAGCGCTTGACTTCCTCCTGGCTTGCCATGGCCCGAAGCACGGCCTGCTGTTCGGCCTCGCCCCACATGCGACCAATGTCAGCAGCAATGCTGTCCAGCACACCAGTATCGGGCTCGTCCTGATCAACAGCATCCACGTGCATCAGTATAAAACCCGAACCCGACTCCACGCCTGTGTAAGCGGGTAGATCGTCAGGCGTCAGACGCAGGGCAGCATCCAGCGCATCCGCCTGGATTCCCGACGGATTCAGCCGGCTGGCAACAATGGCATCTTCGAACTTGGGTATCCCGGCGGCCGCGTCGTCTGCATCGGTGTCGTCCCGGGTAACTTCAATCGTCTTGTCAGACTCGGACGTCTCGTCTTCCGATGCGTCGGCTTGAAGTGTATCGGACTCGGTGCCTGCCTGCAGTTGCGCCAGCATATCCTGGCCGCGTTCAACGGCCAGACGATGCGCCTTTTCCTGGATGAGCGTCTCGCGGATGAAATCCGTCACCTGTTCCAGCGGCGGGATGCGGGCATCGTGATGCTCGCGCACATTGACCGCGAGCATGGTGTCGGGAGAAATTTCAATCACCCCCGAGTTGTGACCCTGTGACAAGACCTGGGAGGAATAGACGGTTCGTCGCACACGCGGATCGTCGAGAATATCAGCGTGATCAGAATCCACGGCTGGCTTGTCGCCATCGGACTCGTAATCGGCCAGGAGGCGATCCCGGCCAACGCCATCGGCCGACAGGACATCCAGGCTCAACGCCTGGGCAACCGGATCCAGGCTTTCGGGATGATCGTAAACCAGGCTGGTAAGGCGGGTGGCAACATCAGCAAAACGCTCGGCACCCAACTGATGTTGAATGTCTTCTTCGACGTCGGCCCTGACCGACTCAAAGGATTCGACCTGTTCGTCTTCGATGTCATTCACGTAAAAGATGTGGTAGCCGCCAGGGCCGTCAATGACGCTGGAGAGCTCGCCCTTGTCGAGCGAAAAAACAGCTTTGTCCAGACTGGCTGGCCAACTTCCCTGGCGTATCCAGCCCAGCTCACCGCCACTGCTGCGCGTACCGGCATCTTCGGAGTGTTCCCTGGCCATCTCGCCAAAGGTTTCGGCATCGGGGCTGTCTTTCAGCGTATCGAGAAGCTCTTGGGCCTTGTCGCGCGCCGCGTCGCGTTCGTCCTGGGTGGCACCGGCTGCCACGTTGATCTGGATGTGACTGAGATTGGCGCGGGCCGGATTGGTGAAGCTGGACAGGTTCTGTTCGTAGTGATCACGGAGATCTTGCTCGGTGAGTTCGGGCAAGCTGGCCATGACCGTGTCTTCATCGAGCAAGATATAGTCGATGCTGACCTGCTCGGGAATCTCCAGTTGCGCCTTGTTGCTGTCATACCAGCGCTGGATGTCGTCATCAGATGCCGATACGGTATCGATAAAGTCCGAAACATCCAATACGGCACGCTGTACGGAGCGCTGCTCGGACAATGCCTGACCCAGATAGGCCACTACAGTCGAGGGGATGCTGGTGGTTTTCACCACCGGATTCAGCACGCGCCCAATCGCCAGCTCGGCCCGCTGGCTTTGTTCAAACTGTCGGGTGGTCAGCCCGGCTGAAGCCAATACCTCGTTGTAGCGCTCCGGAGAAAACTGGCCCTGCACCTGCATGTCGGGAATGGCCGCAATGGAGCGCCGCAGCGCGGCATCGGAGACATTGAAGTGCTCTCGTGAAGCCAGCAAGGCCACCAGGCGGTGGTTGATCAGGCTTTCAAGGAGTGCTTCACGCACACCGGGGTCATCCATGATGTCCGGGTCAAAAGTGCCAGGGCTGTTTTGCTGCATCTGGCGCAACTGTTCGGAAAGGGCGTTGTCGAATTCCTGCTGGGTGATGGCCGAACGGCCTATCTTGACGAGGTCGTGGTCGCCCGACACATAGCTGCTGTAGCCGCTTACCCCAATGAGAGCAAACGACGGAACAATAAACACCAACAACAGAAACTGCATGAGACGCTGGTGGGAGCGTATAAAATCAAACATGAACAAACAACCTACTGTTGAGCGCTGGTTTGGGTGCGACCGTGGCGTGGGTCGCCACCGGTTCTAGCGTTGCAGAAGTTTACCATCAAGTGAGCACCAACCACCTCTGCCATCAAATTGATGCTGTCATGACAAAATCCTATTCCCTGCCTGCAACGAATCCACCTGTCAATCATTCGGGCTGGCCCTGGCCGCGCTGTATTGCGCATCGGGGTGCCGGCGTGCTGGCACCGGAAAACACCCTGGCTGCCTTTCGGACGGGCCATGCGCATGGCTATCGCATGGCCGAATACGATGTCAAGCTCAGCGCCGATGATATCCCGATACTGCTGCATGACGACACCGTGAACCGCACAACCAACGGCCAGGGGGTGGCGGCCACGTCCAGTCTTGCACAACTCTCGGCCCTGGATGCTGGCAGCTGGCACGGCAGGCAGTGGGCGGGCGAGCCCATTCCGACCCTGTCTTCCATTGCTGCCTTCAGCATTGCGCATCATATGCACAGCAATATAGAGATCAAGCCATCAAGCGGCCTGGAGGCGCATACGGGTGCGGTGGTGGCCAGGCATGCCCAAACCTTGTGGGCCACTGCATCATTGCCGCCATTGCTGTCATCGTTTTCGGAGCAGGCCCTGGCATCGGCCCGCATGGCTGCCCCTGAACTGCCGCGCGCCCTGTTGATTGAAGGCCATCTGCCTGCGGACTGGGCCCGGCGTGCCCGGGCGCTGGATTGCCTAGGTATCAATCTGGACGACAAGCTGGCTTCCCGGGAAGTGGTCACTGATATCCTGCGGGCTGGCCATACGCTTGTCGTGTGGACAGTCAATGATGCGGACCGGGCCCGCCAGTTGCTGGATTGGGGCTGTCATGCCATTGTGACCGACACGCTAAAACCGTTCACCTGAGCGCAGATAGCGCCACCGGCCTTCAGGCAGATCGCCCAGCACGATGCGTCCGATTCGCACACGCTTCAGTCCCACCACCTTGAGCCCCACGAGTTCACACATTCGCCGTATCTGCCGCTTTTTCCCTTCGGTCAGGACAAAGCGCAATTGGTCGTTGTTCTGCCAGGTTACCCTGGCAGGCTTGAGCGGCTGTCCATCCAGCGACAGCCCATGATTAAGGCGTGCCAGCCCGTTATCGGACAGCTTGCCTTGCACCCGCACCAGATATTCACGTTCGATATCACTGTGCGCATCAATCAGCTGGCGGGCAATGCGACCATCCTGGGTCAGCACCAGCAGCCCCTGGGAATCAATGTCCAGGCGACCGGCCGGAGCCAGTCCGCGCAGGTGATCGGGATGAAAGGGCTGGGTCGCCTGCCGCGGGCGGTAGAGTCGATCACGGGTAATCAATGTCGCCGCCGGCCGATAGGCCTTGTCGGCGCGATGCGAAACATAACCCACGGGCTTGTTCAGGATGATGGTGGCACGCTGCGACTGCTGCCGCCGGGCTTGCCGGTCCAGCGTGATGCGCTGATCGGGATACGCCTTGGTGCCCAGCTCGGTCACCCTGGTGCCATCCACGCTGACCCAGCCGCGCTCGATATAGGCGTCGGCCTCGCGGCGTGAGCACATGCCCCGTTGCGCCATCAACTTTGAAATACGTACCTTTTCCATACTGCGCGACAGCCGTCAGTGATGGCTAGAGTGCGTCAATGCCGCTCTCGCCAGTGCGGATGCGAATGACTTGTTCCACAGGAGACACAAATATCTTTCCGTCGCCAATCTTGCCGGTAAAGGCCGACTTGATGATGATATCGATCAGATCTTCAACCAGCGCTGCCGGGGCCACGACCTCCAGCTTTATCTTGGGCAGAAAGTCCACCACATACTCGGCACCCCGATACAGCTCAGTGTGCCCCTTTTGCCGGCCAAAGCCCTTGACCTCGGTAATGGTGAGCCCGCTGATGCCGATCTCTGACAAGGCTTCGCGCACCTCATCAAGCTTGAAGGGTTTGATAATTGCCGTGATGCATTTCATTGTTTAGCCATTCGATGATTCTGCCCCGGGGCATTGTACAAGTTTATACTGATGCTTTTCTTGTTCGCTCCTTTACCAGCCTCTCAATTTATCCCGTCATTATGTCCGATCACCCTGCTTCCACCAACCAGTTCGACAACAAGTCCCAAGCCTGGTCTGCCCGCTTCTCCGAACCCGTGACCGAGCTGGTGAAGCGCTACACCGCTTCGGTCGACTTTGACAAGCGCCTGGCCCCGTTTGATATCGCCGGGTCCCTGGCACATGCGGAAATGCTCGCCACCATCGGCATTCTGAGCAACGAAGATCTGGCAGCCATCCGGGATGGCATGGACACCATCCGGGAGGAAATTGCCGACAACCGGTTCGAATGGTCGCTGGATCTCGAAGATGTGCATCTCAATATCGAGAAACGTCTGGTCGAGCTCATTGGCGATGCCGGCAAGCGCCTGCATACCGGGCGCTCACGCAATGATCAGGTCGCTACCGACATCCGCCTGTGGCTGCGGGAAGAAATCGACACGGCCTGCGGGCTGCTGCAACAATTGCGCCAGCGTCTGGCAGAAGTGGCCATGGCGCATGCCGACACCATTCTTCCCGGCTTTACCCATCTGCAGGTGGCTCAGCCCGTGACCTTCGGCCACCACATGCTGGCCTATGCCGAAATGTTTGGCCGCGATCTGGCCCGGCTGCAGGATTGCCGCAAGCGGGTCAATCAGCTGCCACTGGGTGCCGCCGCCCTGGCTGGCACGTCTTTTCCCATTGATCGCCAGCAGGTCGCCAAACTGCTGGGTTTTGACTCGGTCAGTCAAAACTCCCTGGACGCCGTCTCGGACCGCGATTTTGCCATTGAGTTTTGTGCAGCAGCCGCGCTGGCCATGATGCATGTGTCCCGGTTATCGGAAGAACTGGTCCTGTGGATGAGCCCGCGCGTGGGTTTCATCAGCCTGGCTGATCGATTCTGTACGGGCAGTTCCATCATGCCACAGAAGAAAAATCCCGACGTGCCCGAACTGGCACGCGGCAAGACGGGTCGGGTCAATGGCCACCTGATGGCCTTGCTTACCCTCATGAAGGGGCAGCCCCTGGCCTACAACAAGGATAACCAGGAAGACAAGGAGGGCTTGTTTGATGCCGCGGACACCTTGCGCGATACCCTCACCCTGTTCATCGACATGATGGCAGGTGTGGAAGTCCATGCCCCCGCCATGCGCGCAGCTGCCTTGCAAGGTTTTGCCACTGCCACGGACCTGGCCGATTATCTGGTCAAGAAAGGCGTGCCCTTCCGGGATGCCCATGAAGTCGTGGCGCTGGCGGTTCGCGCCTGCGAAGAACGCGGCTGCGATCTGTCCGACCTGCCCCTGTCCGATCTGCAAGCCTTTCATCCAGACATCGAGGCCGACGCCTTTGATGTCTTGACGCTGGAAGGTTCCGTGGCCGCCCGCAACCACGAGGGCGGAACAGCGCCCGAGCAAGTCCGCAGACAGGCCCGACGCATACTGGATGAAGCCTGAGCATCAGGCCATGCCGCTGGTGCCGTCATCGAATACGGCGATGGATTCAATGTGGCTGGTGTGCGGAAACATGTTGATGACACCGGCGCTGCGCAGGCGATAACCCCCTACATTGACCAGGATGCCCGCATCGCGGGCCAACGTGGCCGGATTGCACGACACCATGACGATGCGTTCCGGTCGCTGATGCAGGTCGGGTGACGACAAGGCCTTGGCCAGTTCGACCGCGCCTTCGCGGGGCGGGTCGATAAGCATGCGATCAAACCCATCCAGTGCATTGAGCCAGTCTGCATCCACCTCAAACAGATTCTGTGCAAGAAAGCGTGTCCGCATGTTGAGGTCGTGACGCCGGGCGAGCTCGTCTGCACGCTGGACCAGGGTTTCGGCGCCTTCCACACCCACGACTTCGCGGCATTGTGTGGCCAGCGGCAGGCTGAAATTACCCAGACCGCAAAACAGATCGGCCACACGATGGTGTGACTGGACATCCAGCAAGCTCAGCGCCCTGGCCACCAGGTTCTGATTGATCTGATGATTGACCTGGGTGAAATCGGTAGGCCGGTAATGCATGGTGAGGCCGTATTGCGGCAGGCGGTAATACAGCCGCTCTTCATCACCGGGTATCAATGGGTGCGCCGAATCGGGGCCCTTGGGCTGCAGCCACCAACTGATATCGTGGGCTTGCCCGAAAGCGAGTAATTGCTCGTGGTCATGGGCATCCAGCGGCTCGAGATGTCGCAGCACCAGTGCAGTCACTTCCTCGCCCACGGCCAGTTCCAGCTGGGGGATGCGGTCAGGGCAAGACAGGGACCCGATCAGCTTGCGCAAGGCAGGCAGCAGATCGGACACATGGGCGGGCAAGACCAGGCAAGAAGTCATGTCAGCCACATACCGGCTTTGTCGCTCGCGAAAACCGATGAGTATGCCGCCTTTTTTATGCACCAGCCGGACGGACAAGCGCGCCCGATAGCGGTAGCCGAAAGGGGGCCCGTACATGGGTGGCAGTATTTGTTCAGCCGTTACATTGCCCAGATGATGCAGATTGTCTTCCAGCACCCGCTGCTTGATGGCCACCTGTGCGTGACTGTCCAGATGCTGAATGCTGCAGCCGCCACAAACCCCGAAGTACGGACAGGCGGGCGTTACCCGCAGGCTGGAAGGATGGAGCACGGCCTCAAGCTGAGCCTTGTCATGATTTTTACGCTGTTTCAGCACACGGGCGCGAACCTGCTCGCCAGGCAGCGCACCGGCAATAAAGACCACCTTGCCATCAGCGTGCGCCACGCCCTGCCCGCTGAGGTCCAGAGATTCGACGGTAAAGACATCAGACATGAAACCTGCCCGCAAAAAAAGAACCGGGCCATTTTAGCCCGGTTGAATGAAACGAGTTGCCGAAAGCAGGCTTAGTCAGCCGCTTCCGTGGTATTGGCTGACTTGTCTTTTTCGGACGGCTTGTCTGTGTCGTATGACTTGCCCGAGTCAGACTGCCAGCGAAAACGACCCTGACGGGTTTCAGCAGGTTTGTGACGCCGCTGCATTTGCCGGTTGGCTCTTTCAGCGAAAACGCCCGACAAGAATGCTTGCTGTGTGTCATCCAGCGAGTCCCAGAGCTCCAGCCAGTGCTCTGTGCTGGTGTCACGCGCCTTGGTGCGCTCGGCGCGGCGTTGCTCACGCTGGTCAAGTCTGGCACGGGGGTCAATGGTGCCAATCGATTTCTGTGGCTTGTTCGACCATGCCAGGCGAACCTGTTTGGCACTGTCCTGGGCTTGCTTGAGCAATTTTTGCTGGGAATCGGTCAGCTCGAGATGGTCCACTACGTGTTGACCCACGCCACCAAAGCCCGGCACCACCATGACGGCAGGACCACGCTGACTGCGATGGTATTGATGACGCTTGCCCGCGTTGCGTTGTCCTTTCTTGTGTGCATGCTGACCGCGCGAGCCGGCCCGTTGCTTGCCCTGAAAATGGCGACCATGCTGGCGATGCATGGATCGGTGACCGCTTTTGTGGACGCCCTGGGCATCGGCCACCAACGTGGCACGGGACCCATCAAAATGCGCTGCGGGTGTGGCCGGCTGGGCCTGGGCTGCCGCCCCCCACCCGAGACACGAGGCCATGGCAAGCACGACGCAGCTACGTCTGAACAGAGATTGTTGCATGGTCGGTTTCCTTTGGTTGTTGACAAATGGAAGCCTTACTATTGACCAGGGCCCGTTTCGCAGTTGTTTCAGTGATCTGGCAACCCTTTCAGATCGTTACGCCATGAACCCGGCTGCGGCACTTAGCGCGCAGGCAGATAGGAAAGCGGGTCAACCGGTGTGCCCCGGCGCCGGACTTCAAAGTGCAGCCGTGGCGAAGAGGTATCGGTTTCGCCTACCGTGGCAATTTTTTCCCCTTTCTTGACGGTCTGCCCGGCCTTGACGAGAAGTTCATCGTTGTGGGCGTAGGCGGTGATGAAGCCGTCGGAGTGCCCGATGAGCACCAGATTGCCCAGCCCCCGCACACCGTTGCCCGCGTACATGACGTCTCCGCCAGCGGCAGCATTGACCGGGTCACCGATATTGCCTTCAAGATCAATGCCCTTGGTCGTGCTGTTGAAACCCTGGATGACCTTTCCGCTGCCCGGCCAGCCCCAGTCGATGGCTTCCGCATCGCTGGCGCGAGCCGCAACGGTTGTGCCGATGGGTTCGACGGGCTCAATGGGCTTGATGTCCGAATCACCCGGCTTGGTGGTCGCCTCGGAAGAACGGGAGGTATCAGTATCTGCAGAGGGCGATGACGCCGATGCGGCGCCATCCAGCTTGAGCACTTGTCCGACTCGCAGCTGTGAGGGATCAGTGATGTGGTTGAGTTCGCTCAGCCGGGCGACCTGAATGTTGTTGGCCTGGGCGATCTTGTATAAGGTATCGCCCGGCTTGACGACATAACTGCCTGCCGTGGAAGGAGCCTTGCTGGCCGGTTCGGCTGCCGGCTTGCTGATATCAGCCACGGGTGCGCGCTCGGATCGTGAGGCACAGCCAGCCAGGGCGACTGCCGCCAGGATCAGGGTGACAAAGGACAGACGTGCTGGATGCATGACTGAATGCTCCTGTTGATGTTTTCTACTTGGCCTGTACACCTGGTCTGAGGGGTACAAAACGCACAAATTCGTGTTTGGTACGGTGCCATGCATCGGTTCCGGTGCGTGTCACCATGATCAATTGTTGAATGGTGTCGCCCTCGGGGGCGATCAGGCGCCCGCCGACACTGAGCTGGGCCGGCAGGGCATCGGGGATGGTCAGGCCCGCTGCAGCAACAACAATACCATCGTAAGGCGCCTGGGGGGGATGCCCCAGCATGCCATCGCCATAGTGCAGCCGGACCCGGGACATCAGCCCCAGAGCCTGGAGATGCTCGCGCGCCTGTTCGACCAGACCGCGCACGCGCTCGACAACCGTGACACGGCTGCAGAGCTGAGCCAGCACGGCTGCCTGATAGCCGCAGCCACCGCCGATTTCGAGTATTTTACCCGGAACATCGGGTTCACAAATGGCGGACACCATGCGAGCCACCACGTACGGTTGCGAGATGGTCTGGCCAAACCCGATGGGCAGTGCGGCGTCGTCATAGGCATGGCTGGCCAGACCTTCATCGACAAACAGGTGCCGGGGCACTGCCAGCATGGCTTCCAGCACCTTCTCGTTGGTGATGCCTTGTTCGCGCAGGCGTTCTACCATGCGCCGACGGGCTCGCTGTGATGTCAATCCCAGATTGGCGCTATTGACCGGCGTTGCGCCAACCGACCTGGAAGAAGACAGCCCGGGCGGCGTGACGATACGGGCATTGCTGTTGCTGGGTCGAAAACGTGCGGTTTTATGAAAAGGCATGCAAAACGTATCAGAAATTATTGAATAAGCCGTCTAAGTATACCGATTCACCTTGCAATATGGTACTTTTCAGACACTATGATCGACTCCCTTTTGATGGCCGCCATCGTTGTGGCTGCGTACTTTCTTGGCTCCCTTCCCTTTGCTGTCATTGTCAGCCGTCTCATGGGTCTTCGCGATCCCCGCCAGCATGGCTCGGGCAACCCGGGCGCCACCAATGTGCTGCGCACCGGGAATCGCAAGGCAGCAGCCCTGACGCTGCTGGGCGACATTGGCAAGGGGTGGCTGGCCGTTGCAGCCGGCCAATGGCTGGCGACCAGCCTGACGCTATCAAGCGCGTTACCGGCCTGGTGCGGGCTGGCCGTCTTTGCCGGCCATGTGTGGCCAATATTCTTGCGGTTCCGCGGCGGCAAGGGGGTAGCCACGGCGCTGGGGGTACTGCTGGGCATCAATATCTGGCTGGCCGTTGCCACCGCTGCCACCTGGCTCATTGTGGCCCGCGCTGGGGGCTACTCATCCCTGGCGGCCATTCTGGCAGCCATCTTTGCACCGCTTTATTTCATACTGGGCAGCAACGTGGCCTGGCCAGCCAATGGGGCCACGGCCGTCATGCTGGTGATCATGAGCGTGACCCTGCTGTTCAGGCATCGTGACAACATCAGCCGTCTGATGCGCGGCAAGGAAACACGCATTGGCCAAACCAGCCCGGGAACCGGTGCGCCGGGCCAGCGCGGGCGTGTCAGTTCGCGGAAGCGGTAAGCTCCCACCTTGGCCTGACGGTAAAGCCGGTAGCCGCCCTGGCCGCTTCCAGATCAACCAGCCCGTGCTTCACGCGCATGGCTGCGGCAAACGCAATCATGGCGCCGTTGTCCGTGCAAAATTCCAGTGGCGGGAAAAACACCGTGCCATGCCGTTTTTCCAGTGCCTGCTGCAGGCGGGTTCGCAGGTGGCGGTTGGCGCCCACACCACCTGCCACCACCAGACGGCCCAGGCCAGTCTGATCCATGGCCTGGATGGACTTGGCGGCCAGCACATCCACAATGGCGGCCTCGGTCGCAGCAGCCAGGTCGGCCTTTTCCTGGTCAGACAGCGCGCGCCCCTGGTTGCTCAGCTTGCGCACACGAGTCATGACAGCGGTCTTGAGCCCGCTGAAGCTGAAATCAAGTTCACCGCTATGCAACATGGGACGCGGCAGATCAAATGCGGCAGGACTTCCCTGCTCGGCCAGACGAGACAGGGCCGGCCCTCCGGGATAGCCCAGACCCAGCAGCATGGCGCTCTTGTCAAACGCTTCGCCTGCAGCATCGTCCAATGTTTCGCCGAGCAGCATGTACTGCCCGACATCGGTGACCTGCATGAGCTGGGTGTGCCCCCCGGATACCAGCAATGCAACAAAGGGAAATGCCGGTGCCGGTTCGGCCATGAGAGGGGACAACAGGTGGCCCTCAAGATGATGAACAGGAATGGCCGGGAGATTGCGAGCCCAGGCAAAGGCACGGGCCACACTGGCCCCCACCAGCAAGGCGCCCGCCAATCCCGGACCCGCTGTATAGGCGACTGCGTCAATATCAGTGATGGCAAGATCCGCTGCATCCACGACTTGATGAATCAGCGGCACCACCCGGCGGATATGATCTCGGGAAGCGAGTTCGGGAACGACGCCACCATAATCACGATGCATGGCGATCTGACTGTGAAGGGCGTGCGTGAGCAGGCCATTCTCTGTACAGACCAGCGCCACGCCGGTCTCGTCACACGAGCTTTCTATGCCAAGGATGATCATGCCAGTAGACTGCGGATCGCAAAAGAGGGTTGACCTGGCAGCAGCCGCCAGGAGTCTGGGATAAAATTCGTGCTTGCATTATAAAGGGGGTGCAACATCATGCTCGAACGCCTGTTTCGACTTCAAAATCACGAAACCACCATCCGGACAGAAATCATCGCGGGAATCACGACCTTCCTGACGATGTCCTACATCATTTTCGTCAACCCGGATATTTTGTCCACCACCGGCATGGACCGGGATGCCGTTTTTGTGGCGACCTGTCTGGCGGCCACGGTAGGCTCACTCATCATGGCGCTGGTGGCCAACTGGCCGATTGGCATGGCACCCGGCATGGGGCTGAATGCTTTCTTTGCCTTCACTATCGTCGGGGCCATGGGCTACACCTGGCAACAGGCGCTGGGCGCTGTGCTGGTGTCGGGCATCATTTTCATGGTGCTGACCATCAGCGGCATACGCAGCTGGTTGATACGCGGGATTCCCGATTCGCTGCAATCCGCCATTGCGGCAGGTATCGGCCTGTTTCTGGCCATCATTGCCCTGGGCTCTGCAGGCATTGTGGTCAAGGACCCGGCCACCATGGTTGCGCTGGGCGACCTGACTCAGCCCCCTGCCCTGTTTGCCATACTGGGCTTTTTTGTCATTGCCGCCCTGGATGCGCTCAATGTGCGGGGTGCCATCCTCATTGGCATTCTGACGGTTACCCTGTTATCGGCCCTGACGGGGCAGACCGAGTTCAATGGGGTGTTCGCCGCCCCGCCCAGCCTGGCCCCGACCTTCATGCAGTTCGACCTGCTGGGTGTGCTGCAGACAGGTTTTGTGCATGTCATTTTAGTGCTGGTGCTGGTTGAAGTCTTTGATGCCACCGGCACCATGATTGGCGTGGCCAAGCGGGCCAACCTCATTCGCAAGGGTCAGCCCAACCGGCTGGGGCGCGCCTTGCTGGCCGACAGTACCGCCATTGTTGCCGGCTCCATGCTGGGCACCAGCAGCACGACCGCTTACGCAGAAAGTGCCTCGGGCGTCATGGCGGGCGGCCGGACAGGCCTGACGGCGCTGGTGGTGGCCATTCTGTTCCTGTTTGCCCTGTTTCTGTCACCGCTGGCCAGCTCTGTACCCCCTTACGCCACGGCACCCGCACTGCTTTATGTTGCCGGGCTCATGATGCGCGAGCTGCGGGAAATCAACTGGACCGATGTGACGGAAGCCACGCCAGCCACCCTGACGGCCCTGGCCATGCCCTTCACCTATTCCATCGCCAATGGCCTGGCTTTCGGGTTCATCAGCTACACCGTACTCAAGGCCACCAGCGGGCGGATTCGCGACATTCATCCGGCCACCCTTGTTGTGGCCGTGCTGTTTGTCATCAAGTACGCTGCGTTTCCTGATGATTGACGACACGCATCTAACAAAGGGTCACATCTGCATGCAGAACATGGCTGGCAACGCCCTGCTGCCCGCAGGTACACTGGCCGCTTCATCCATCTTATCGCAGGCAGCCCCGCAAGCGGGCTGCATCCCACGGAGTATTCATGAGTACGATCGAACTCGATAAAGACAGCTTCCAGACCGCCATACAGGGCGACACGCCCGTCATTATCAATTTCTGGGCGCCCTGGTGCGGGCCCTGCAAGAACTTCGCGCCTGTTTTTGACAAGGTTGCTACCGAGAATGAAGACGCCACATTCGCCAAGATCAACACTGAAGACCAGCCCGAGCTGGCTGGTGCATTGAACATTCGTTCCATTCCCACCCTGATGGTGTTTCGTGAACAAGTCCTGCTTTTTTCCCAGGCCGGGGCACTGACAGAAGGTCAGTTGCAAGAGCTGGTGACGCAGGTCAAGGCCGTTGACATGGAAAAGGTCCATGCAGACATTGCGGCTCAGCAGGAAGCCGACGCAAACGGCGCTGATGGCCTCGACGATACCAATGCCTGAGCAGCTATGCACATCATGGCACCATGATGTGATGGCCCCAGTCCATCAGTGTGGTGCCCCTTCCCCTTCCTGGCTGCCTGAGGCAGTGCTGTCAAACAGACGCCTGATCGGAACGACAGACGTCGCCCCGACCCTTGGTGGTGTCCTGAAAGCTGGCAATAAACTGCTCGACACCGGCTTGCGGCACGGATAACGTCCATTTGGCTCCCCGCTCGTCGAAATCCTCGGCAAGCAGTTCAATGCGGTGATCATCAAAACGTGATCGGACGCGATCCATGTCGGGGAAAGGACAATGGACACGCAACTGCTCGCGCAAGACGATTCTGACCTTCCTGGCCTGCCGCAGACATTGCGCAGCACAACCACCGTAAGCACGCACCAGGCCACCGGTGCCCAGCTTGGTGCCGCCAAACCAGCGCACGACCAGCACAACAACACGGTCACAGCCCTGCCCCTGAATCGCCTGCAAGATTGGCTTTCCGGCAGTACCGCCAGGCTCGCCATCATCAAAAAAACGGTAGTCGCTGTCAATCTGGTATGCCCAGCAGTTATGACTGGCTTCGGGAACGCCATGCGCTTCGACAAAGGTCAGCGCCTCGTCGCTACTCTGTACTGGTGCGGCAATAGCCAGAAACCGGCTGCGCTTGACTTCCTCTTCCCAGCGGGCTATCCCGGCAAGCGTGTAACGTGTCATGAGGCCAGGCCGTGTTATTGATGTTCGTGCAGCACGATATGTGCCATGCCATCTTCGGTCGCCAGCCCCACCCTTGAACCAATGGGCAGTGTGGCCTTGGCGGGCACATGCCCGTACGGCAGGCCGGTGACAACCGGTATGCCCACTTGCGTACGCAGCCACGCAACAACGGCATCAAGGTCATAGCCGTTGTCGTGGTCGGCCAGCTGGTACTCAGTGAAATGACCCAGGACAAGCGCCTTCTGGCGCCCAAGTATACCTGCATGCCACAACTGGGTAAGCATGCGTTCAATGCGATAGGGGTGTTCGCCCACGTCTTCGAGAAACAGCAGGCCGTCTTTCATGTCGGGCATGTAGGGAGTGCCGATCAGCGAGGCGATGACGGCAAGGTTGCCGCCCCAGAGCACACCCCGGGCATCGACAGCATCGGCATCAGCCGTTTCAAAGCTGAGGATGTCGAGCTCGTTGTGCATGACGTCGGCGAACAGGTCAGGTGTGAGGTCATCGAGCTGCAGGTTGCCAAAATCGGCCACGGCACTGGGGCCGGTATAGCTGATGGCGCCCACACGTGCGAGCAATGCCAGATTGAATGCCGTGAAGTCACTGTGGCCCACGAAACGCTTGCCGCTGTCGGCCACGGCCTGCCAGTCTATGTAAGGCAGCAGACGAGAGAGGCCATAACCGCCTCGTGTGGCCATGATGATGTCAGCAGGTTGTGCGAGGGCACGCTCGATGGCGCGCAGGCGTTGACTGTCGGTGCCGGCAAATCGCTGATGACGGGCAAGCGCATCCATATCGACCGTGGGCGGAAAGCCCAGTGCGTCGAGATGTGCACAGGCCTGTTCGATGGCCGAAGCATCGGCCACTGCGCCCGAGGGCGAAATCAGATAAATATCCTGGCTGGCCCGGGAACTTGCCATGATGGCCTCCGGACTACAACAGGCCCATCTGCAGGCGTGCCGCCTCGGAGATCATTTCGCGGCTCCAGGGTGGATCCCAGACCAGATCGACATGCACGTTACGTACCCCGTGTATGCCCATCAGCTTGGAGCGGGCATCTTCTGCGATGAACTCGCCCATGCCACAACCGGGTGCCGTGAGGGTCATGTCCATTTCTATGTCGAATTGCTCGTCGCCAACCTCGACAACATCGCAGCGATACACCAGCCCCAGGTTGACGATGTCGACAGGGATTTCGGGATCATAGCAGCCGGTGAGGCGCTCCCATGCTTCGTCACTGACATACTGTTTGGTAAGCGGGCCTTCAGGGCGCTCGTCCTTTTCCATGACTTCGGGCTCGAAACCGAGTGCATCGGCATCCACGCCTTCAACCCGGTACAGATTGCCTTCGACCATGACGGTGTAGCTGCCACCCAGTTGCTGCGTGATGATGGCTACGCAGCCCTCTTCAATGGTTACCGGTGAGCCATAGGGAACGGTAACGGCAGGGAGATCCCGGTTGACGACGACTTCCAGACGTTCGTAACTCATGATTAGCCTCTATTCGGTTTGTGCAGTCTGCGTGGCTTGGGTAATGGCATTTTGCAAGGTATGCCAGGCCAGGGTTGCACACTTCACCCTTGCAGGAAATTCGCGCACGCCGGACAGGACCTCAAGCTTGCCAAGGTCGGTGTCTTCGGGATGGGATTCGGTCAGCATCTGGTGCATGTGATCAAACAGCTGCTTTGCTTCAGCAATGGGTCTGCCCTTCACGGCTTCGGTCATCAGCGAGGCCGATGCGGTGGATATGGCACAGCCGTGCCCCACAAAGCTGACGTCCTGGATGATGTCGTCTTCGACCCGGGCATAAACGGTGAGCTGATCGCCACACAGGGGGTTATGCCCGTCGGCCGAACGATTGGCATCGTCCAGTACGTGAAAATTGCGAGGCTGTCGGTTGTGATCAAAGATGACCTCCTGGTAGAGGTCGCGTAAGTCGGAATGACCTGTCATGCGCGGTGTCCTGTGCCAAAAAGCGATTGCGCCTTGTGCAGACCAGCGACCAGGGCGTCGATGTCTGCATGGGTGTTGTACATGGCCAGTGAGGCCCGTGCCGTACCGGGAATGCCAAAGCGTGTCATGAGGGGCATGGCGCAATGATGGCCGGCACGGATGGCCACCCCTTCGGTGTCCAGTATAGTCCCCAGATCGTGGGGATGGATGCCTTCAAGAACAAACGAGGCAATGCCCGAACGTGGCGCCGTGTCGGCCAGTATCTGCAGGCCCGACACCGAACGCAGTTGCTGATTGGTATAGTCCAGCAGCGCCTGTTCGTGCGCCTGGATACGCTCCAGGCCAACATGCTGCACGTATTGAATGGCGGCTTGCAGGCCCACCACACCAGCGATATTTGGTGTCCCGGCCTCGAAACGCTGGGGAACCGGCGCGTAGGTGGAGCCTTCAAAGCTGACGGTGTGAATCATGTCGCCACCGCCCAGCCACGGAGGCATGGCATCGAGCACGTCGTAACGCGTGTAAAGTGCTCCCATGCCTGTGGGGCCATACAGCTTGTGCGCTGAAAACACGTAAAAGTCGCAATCCAGAGCCTGAACGTCAACGACCTTGTGTGCCACGGCCTGGGCGCCGTCGATCAGGACACGCGCACCGGCCTGTCGTGCGGCAGCCACCATGTCCGATACCGGATTGATGGTACCGAATGCATTGGAGACATGCGCCAGGGCCACCAGACGGGTCTTTCCGTTGAGCAACTGGCGATAGGCCTGCTGATCAACCTCGCCGGCATCGGTAACCGGCGCTACCCGAATGACCGCACCCGTCTGCTGTGCCACAAACTGCCATGGCACGATATTGGAGTGATGCTCCAGCCCGGTAAGCAGGATCTCATCGCCCTTGCGAAGATTATGCAAGCCCCAGCTGTAAGCGACCAGATTGATGCCGGCGGTGGTGCCACTGGTAAAGACGATTTCTTCGGAACGCGAGGCGTTGAGGAATTGTCTGACCGTTTCCCGGGCAGCATCGTAGCGCTCGGTCGCGTGCTGCGACAGATAATGAACCCCCCGATGAATATTGGCATTGGACGATTCGTAGTAATCGGCAATCGCCTGGATGACCGCTTGCGGCTTCTGTGTGGTCGCGCCGTTGTCCAGGTAGACCAGTGGCTTGCCATTCACGGTCTGCTGCAAGATGGGGAAATCAGTGGCGACATCCAGCGCGGGAACGGTGGCTACCAGTGGCGCATTCATGCGATGTCTCCGAGCATGGCCCCGCCAGGCAGGCGGTCACGTATCATGCCGGCAACCTGCTGGCGAAGCACGGGCAGATCAAGGCGATCAATAGCCTGACCGGCAAACGCGTAGGTCAGCAAGTTGCGAGCATGGACCTCGTCCAGCCCACGGGTACGCAGGTAAAACATGGCGTTTTCGTCAATCTGGCCAACGGTGGCGCCATGCGCGCAGCTGACATCGTCAGCGTAGATTTCGAGCTCGGGCTTGGCATCAGCACGTGCCATGCGCGACAGCAGCAGGCTGTCGGAACGCTGCACGGCATCGGTACCATCAGCACCGGGCGCTACCAGAATGCGGCCGCCAAATACGCCACGACCCATGTCAGCCAGAATACCGCGATAATATTCGCGGCTGATGCCGTTGGGATGGGCGTGATCAATCAGGGTGTTGTGATCAACATGCCGGCGCGCATTCACATAGTACAGGCCGTTGAGCAGGGTGTGGCAGTGTGGCCCGCCAAAAGCGGTACGGATGTCGTTGCGAGCCAGACGGGCGCCAAATGACATGGAGTGCGAGTTGAAGCTGGAATGCGCAGCCTGCTCGCTGTCAATCAGGGCCAGATGGAAGGCGTTTTCGCGCTCCTGCTGCATCTTGACATGCGTCAGCTCGGCCTGCTCGGCGACCTGGGTACGGGTTACCGCATTGGTGAGCGTGGGTTCGACCTCGCGATGGTCGGGATCGGCAATGTAGTGCTCAATGATGGTGGCCTTGGCGTCGCGCTCAAGCGTAATAAGATTGCGAGGGTTGGCTACCGTTGCGCCGGTTGCCGACACAAACAGCAGGTGAACAGGCGCATCCAGGACCACACCGGCGTCCACATGAATGTAGGCGCCATCACCACCCAGTGCCAGACTGAGCGCGGCGGGTGCAGAACCCTGGGACTCATCCCCAAACCGGGCCTGTACGCCATCGGCATGGCTGCTGAGTGCCAGCGACAGCGGCCGGATGACGGCACCTGGCGTAGCCGTTTCGGTATCGGACAGATCCGGGACGAACACGCCATCAACAAAGGTCAGCCAGAATCCGGGCTGCTCCTGACGCAGGGCAGCCACCTGCTTGCGCAGGCCTGGCGAAACCACAGCCTTGTCACGCAGCTGCAGGGCTGCGCGCTCGATGAGGGCCAGTGATGTATGGCGCCAGCCGTCCTGGCGCGTGCTTGGCCAGCCTTCGGCAGCAAAGCGATCCAGAGCGCGTTTGCGCATGGCATCCAGCCAGCTAATGCCTGAACCGACTGTCTGCGGCAACACTGACCGGAAGGAATCCACCCAGGTTTCAGTCGTTGTCATGCATTGGCTCCTGTGCTGTCGTCCTGTGCGGCCAGTTCCTTGACCCAGCCGTAACCGCGCTCTTCAAGCTGCAGAGCCAGTTCGCGCCCGCCGGAACGAACGATGCGTCCGTTGGACAGAACATGAACATGATCGGGAACGATGTATTCAAGAAGCCGTTGATAGTGGGTAATGACAATCATGGCGCGGTCAGGGGAGCGCAGCCGATTGACGCCGTCTGCCACCACGCGCAGCGCATCGATATCCAGGCCGGAATCCGTTTCGTCCATGACAGCCAGCGTGGGCTCCAGCAATGACATCTGCAGGACTTCGTTGCGCTTTTTCTCGCCACCTGAAAAACCTTCGTTCACGGAGCGGTAGAGAAACTCTTCCTTCATGCCCACAGATTTCATTTCGGCCTTGACCTGCTTGAGGAAATCCATGGCGTCAAGCTCGGGCAATCCGCGCTCCTTGCGCACCGCGTTTACCGAGGCACGCAGAAAATAGGCGTTGGAAACACCGGGAATTTCGAGCGGATACTGAAACGCCAGAAACAGGCCGTTACGCGCACGATCCTCAATGGCCATATCAAGGAGGTCTTGTCCCTGATAGGTGACACTGCCACCGGTGACCTCGTAGCTTTCGCGACCGGCAAGCACCTGGGCCAGCGTGCTCTTGCCGGAACCGTTGGGGCCCATGATGGCGTGAACTTCGCCCGCGTTGACCATCAGACTCAGACCTTTGAGGATGTCATTGCCGTCAATGCCGGCGTGCAAATCTTTGATTTCAAGCATAGTGAATATTCTTCCTTGGTGAATCAGCCAACGCTGCCTTCAAGACTGATGCCCAGAAGCGCCTGGGCCTCGACTGCAAATTCCATGGGTAGCTCTTTGAAGACCTCTTTGCAGTACCCATTGACAATCATGGAAATAGCGTCTTCGGCAGACAGGCCACGCTGCATGGCATAGAAAAGCTGATCTTCGCCAATGCGGGATGCCGTCGCTTCGTGCTCGACATTGGCCGTGGGATTCTGGACTTCCATGACAGGAAAGGTGTGAGCCGCACAACGCTTGCCGATGAGCAAAGAGTCGCACTGTGTAAAGTTGCGGGCATTGTCGGCCTTGGGCGTCATGCGCACCAGCCCCCGATAGGCGTTGCTTCCACGACCAGCTGATATCCCCTTGGAGATGATGGTGCTGGTCGTGTTGCGCCCCATGTGAATCATTTTGGTGCCAGTGTCGGCCTGCTGTCGGTGGTTGCTGACCGCAACGGAATAGAATTCTCCGATGGAATCATCGCCCCGCAACACTACACTGGGATATTTCCAGGTGATGGCTGAACCGGTTTCTACCTGTGTCCAGGAAATCTTGGAGCGTGCACCGCGGCATTCTCCTCGTTTGGTCACGAAGTTATAGATGCCGCCCACACCGTTTTCGTCGCCAGGATACCAGTTTTGTACCGTGGAATACTTGATGTCGGCGTCGTCCAGTGCCACGAGCTCGACCACGGCGGCATGCAGCTGGTTTTCGTCGCGCATGGGCGCGGTGCAACCTTCCAGGTAGCTGACGGATGCGCCTTCTTCCGCAATGATCAGCGTGCGCTCGAACTGACCCGTATCACGAGCGTTGATGCGGAAATAGGTGGAGAGCTCCATGGGGCAGCGTACGCCCTTGGGAATGTAGACAAACGAACCGTCTGAAAACACGGCTGAGTTCAGCGCGGCGTAGAAGTTGTCGTTTTGAGGCACCACTGTACCGAGATATTTTCTGACCAGCTCCGGATGCTCACGCACGGCCTCGGAAAAGGAACAGAAAATGACGCCCACTTCGCCCAGCTGCTTGCGGAATGTAGTGGCCACCGATACCGAGTCAAAGACGGCATCTACGGCCACACCGGCCAGCCGCGCCCGTTCGTGCAGCGGCACACCCAGTTTCTCGTAGGTGCGCAGCAACTCCGGATCGACTTCATCCAGGCTTTTTGGACCGTCGGCCTTGCTCTTGGGCGCCGAATAGTAACGAATGTCCTGGAAATCAACCGGCGGGAAGTCAACATGGGCCCACTCGGGATGGGGCATTTCCAGCCAATGGCGGTAGGCAGCCAGTCGCCATTCGAGCATCCATTCGGGCTCTTTCTTGATTTCTGAAAGGAAGCGAATGGTCTCTTCGGACAGACCTTTGGGAATAGTGACGGATTCAATGTTGGTTTCGAAGCCGGCCGTATATTCGCGCACCAGGAAATTGTCGATGGCGTCATCGGGATGCGGTTTGGCGATGTTGTCTGTAACGGAACTCATGAGGGTAACTCCATGTCGGGGGAC
>Ga0079226_10000210_pt1 | contig 38745 bp, 32 predicted proteins | sample Poulit2014_FD_76345 | JGI IMG/M metagenome (GOLD analysis project Ga0079226, IMG submission 76345) | Agricultural soil microbial communities from Georgia to study Nitrogen management - Poultry litter 2014 | ecosystem: Environmental > Terrestrial > Soil > Agricultural land | place: USA: Georgia...
AGGCGTCCCTTTTGCGACCACTGCTTAATTTGCTCAAGCAAATTTGTAGGAGCAATTCGCTCTTGTCGCAAACTCCAAAAACGTTCCGCCACTATCGCCAAAGCCACCGCCGACCCAAGCAAAATGGGTAACATTAACCAACCACCCGCGATAACGATTTCTAACACCTTATTCCCCTTAATCGAGCTATTTGTTTGTGTAATTCATTCAATACCAACTACGCGGATACGCATAACGCCACTGTGTAGGGGTGGAATTATGGTGGCCGCGCACAGGAAAAACAATCATACCGCTCTCGGCTGTGCTTAACAGTGTTATATTTAACGCTTTGTAGCCTTGCTCCACACGCCAGTGTGGATGCTTGAACCCATTAGCAAACCCATTAGACACCACCGCATAGGTAGGGCTAAGCGCCTGCAAAAAATTATAACTTGAACTCGTCGCACTCCCATGATGTGGCACCTGCAATATACTGTTTCGAGGGAGGCTTTGATGCTTTGCTAACCAAAACTCCACCGGGTGATGAATATCCCCTGTTAGCAACACGGTACCAAACTCACCGGTTACCTGAATCACGCAACTATTGTTGTTATGTTCCTGTAATTGCAAACCCGCCGGCGGCCATAACACGTCAAAGTTTACCCCATCCCACCGCCACTGTTGGCCGCGCCAGCAAGCCTGAGCACCCTGGTGATAAGCTGGCTCACCCGCCAACCACTGTAGCTGTGGCCATTGTTTTGCAATAGCGATATGGCCACCGCTGTGATCACTATCGCTATGACTTATTATTCCCATGGCCAGTGATTGCGGCTGGCGGCGCAGCCAAGGCAACAGCACGGTTTCACCTGCGTTGCTAGTCCCCCAAGTGGGTCCTGTATCATAAAGGAGCAAATGCTCCCGAGTGCGTATCGCATTGGCTAGCCCTTGCCCCACATCGAACGTAATAAAATCAAACTCGCCATACTCAGGACGTGAATATTGAGGCCAACACCAGGGCAGCAATAATATCCATAACGCCCATAAAGCCACAGGCAAACGTGGCATAAAGGTAAGCAGTGCAACAACAAGCAACGCCAAAAGCCCCAACAACCCAGTGGCACCACTCAATTGCCATTGCCAAGGCTCTAACCACAACAACCATTGTTCACATAGTGCAATTGCCTGCTCTATCACAGGGGCTAACCAAACCACAGGCAGCCCCAGCACTAACAACAAAGACAAAGGCACTATGCACCAAGCAAACACAGGAATAAGAAACCAATTAGCCAAGGGCGATAACAATCCCCAACGACCAAACCACCAAGCCCCTAAAGCGCCAATCCCAAAAGAAAGCATCAATTGGGCGCGCCACCAAGATAGCCTTTGCCCAACCATGATTAACGTTAACAAAGCGAACACTGCACCAAACGACAACCAAAAACTTGGATCTGCCACACTCAAGGGCGCCCATAGCAAAACGCCAAAACACGCATATCGAAAACAGCTAAACACACTTACCATGCGGCCACGCGTAAAAAACCACATCATGGCGAGACACATCACCAAGGCTCTTTGGGTAGGTAAAGAAAAGCCAGCTAAAGCAGCATACATCACAGCAGCCAGCATGGCAGGCCCTGCCGCATACACTGTCACCACATGATGCCTAGGCACCCAGGGCAATAACAAAAATCGCCCTATCCACCACACCAACCCTGCCACCAAGCTAACGTGCAACCCTGAGATAGCTAATAAATGCGCGGTACCACTTTCACGATAGCGCTGCCATTGGCTATCCGTTAAATAACGTCTATCTGCCACGACCAAGGCGGGCACCAAAGCTTGCGCTCGGGGCCAAGGCGCCAAGAATTGATGTAAACGCTGGCTGATTTGTTCTCGCCACAGAGGTAAGCCAAGCGTTGGGGGCTCGCGTTTCACGATATTACGCACTGTGCCTTGTGCAATCACACCACGTGCAAAATCTAGCTGGACGCGACTTAATAAGCCTTCATTGACTGTGCTATGGGGTGGTTTTAAGCGCGCTTCAGCGATTATTTTTTCACCCCCTTGTAGAGGGGCAATAAACTCTTCCTGCGAAGGGTAATAAGCTAACCGCACTACCCCTTGGTGGCGTTTCCCTTGAATCGTAAATTGAGCCTTTACGCTAAAGCTATAACGTCTAGCACCATAGTGGGTTTCCGTTTCTTGCCATGAGAAAGGAACAAGCTCCCCTTTCACGAGCACAGTGTCGCCAATATGGCTCTTTGGTACCCACATGGCGAGAGTGCTTTGCACTTGCCACTCTGCCCATATAGCACCCACCACCAATGCCACCACAACAGCCGTATATTGACGCTGCGGAAAGCACCAGCAAAAAGGCAAAAACAACAACAACCACAGCCAATACCCCCAATGGTTGCCTAGCCACACTTGTCCGATGATTGCTACACAAAAAGCCCACTGCCACATAAGCCACCTCCTGCCAAAGCATAAGGTGGTTATGGCTTGCGGGTAATCAGCTAAAACAGAAGGAAATTGTAGGTATTATGCCTAATTAATAGGATGCAGCTGGCCATTGTGCAAGCTAAGCTGGCGCTCGCAGCGGCGCGCAAAAGATACATCATGGGTTACCACTATCAGCGCCAGATTCCACTCTTCAGTGAGCGAAAGTAATACATCTTGGATTTGTGCAGCGGTGGTTTCATCTAGGTTACCCGTGGGTTCATCGGCCAATATCACCCGCGGTTGCGTCACCAAAGCTCGCGCGATAGCCACTCGTTGGCGCTCCCCGCCACTTAGCTCGCTAGGTTTGTGGCGCAAACGATGCCCGAGACCCACAGCTTCGAGCACGCTTTGCGCCTGCGCGCGGGCTTCTTTGACTGATGCTTTGCCAATGAGTAACGGCATAGCAGCATTTTCAAGCGCAGTAAATTCTGGTAACAAATGGTGAAATTGATAAACAAACCCCATTTTCTGGTTACGTAAACGACCTTTCTCACGTTCAGAAAGACGCTGAATATCTTGGCCTGCTATCAAGACTTTGCCTGCAGAGGGAGTATCTAAACCACCGAGCATATTTAGCATTGTCGATTTGCCCGAACCAGAAGCACCAACAATGGCCACCGATTCACCAGCAAACACTTCAACATCAATGCCCTGCAACACCTGCACTGCTGTAGTTTTTTCACGATATTCATGATGCAGTGCTTGCACCTTTACCACGGGGTTATTCATAGCGTAAGGCCTCCGCCGGCGCCACTTTGCTTGCGCGCCAGGAGGGATACAAAGTGGCAGAAAAACTAATGGTCATGGCAATAGCAGCGATTGTTGCCACATCGCTAAAGCGCAGTTCTGATGGAAGGTAATTAACAAAATAGGCATTAAACATATTGGCGTTAAAGGTTTGTTCCATCCAGGCACCAATATCTGAGATATTTAGGGCTAATAAAATCCCTAGCCCTACTCCCAATGCAGTGCCCGCAAAACCTATTAGCGTCCCTTGCACAATAAAAATACGCATAATGCTTGCGGGTGTAGCACCCAAGGTACGCAGCACCGCTATATTGCCGCGTTTTTCGGTAACTAGCATGACTTGGCTAGAGACGATATTAAAAGCTGCCACCGCCACAATAAAAGATAACAACAACGTCATCATGGTTTTTTCCATTTGTACCGCTTGGAATAAATTCCCGTGGGTGCGCGTCCAGTCGGAAGCCCAATACAAGCCCTCTAATTCCTGCGACAGCTCCCATCCCACTTGTGGTGCCTTAAACAAATCATCCAAGCGCACACGTACGCCTTCCACCGTATTGGGTTGGCGCGCCAAGCGGGCAGCATCATCCACGTGCATATAAGCGAGCAAACCATCCACTTCGGCTTTTACACGAAAAATACCCGTTACATTAAAGCGCTTAAACCGTGGCGTTACTCCTGCGGGCGAAAGGCTCGCTTCAGGTAGCACCAGTACCACTTGATCACCTATCCCAACACCCAGCTCACGAGCGATAGCAAATCCTAGCACTATATTAAAAGCACCGCTTTCTAACGAATCCAGCTCACCGCGCCACATATGCTCGCCCACAATAGAGACTGCCCTTTCCTCAGGCGGTGAAATACCATTGATCATTGCCCCTGTTACGTGCCCGCCATGAGCCAGCATGCCTTGTAGCTCTACAAAGGGCGAAGCTGCCACCACATTAGGGTGCTGAGACACGTTATCCGCTAACGAACGCCAATCTTGCACAGGCTCAGTGCCATGCACTGATACATGGGTGACCATACCGAGGATACGGGTTTGTAATTCGCGCTCAAAGCCATTCATTACAGAGAGCACAGTAATAAGCACCGCCACACCGAGCATTAAGCCCAAGGTGGAAATCAGTGCTATCACAGATATAAGGCTGTTACTGGTGCGCGCGCCAGTGTAGCGCAGCCCAATATAAAGGGAGATTGGTTTAAACATGCAGCGCATTAAACATGATAATTTGTGGAATGACCACAGCAATTGTGACGCTTATCTAGCCTTTTAACTATTAAACATGATTGAATAGAGCTTTCTTGCTTTAGCAATTGATTTTGTGCCACAAATGGGGATAACAAATGCGAATAACACTTGGCCGCTTGGCTGGCACTGCTTGCCTGGTTTTTGCGCTAACACAACCACTCTATGCACAAGAGATGCCACAGCGCGGCGCCTCCAAAGCCGCGGTAGAACAACGATTCGGTACACCAATTCAGAAACACTCACCAGTGGGCACACCTCCTATCACTCGCTGGGATTACCAAGATTATTCGGTGTATTTTGAAGGTAATATCGCTTTACATTCTGTTTCCCACAGTGAAGGCGTTATACGCCGTAGTGAACCCCAGCCCGCTCAGGACTCTGCGAACACGCAAGTGACACACCATGGCACCGTTGTAGAGCTACCGCCCATTGAAAAAACTTCTTCACGTCCAGCAAGCGATGAACCCGAGGATGTACCAGCCGCACCCACGGCTGAAACCGATGACACTAGCGCAGAGGAAGATTGGGATGGCAGCTTCCGTTTTGATCCTGCCACGGGTCGCATTGTTCCAGCCTCTGGTTCAGACAACGCCAATGCCAAGCAATCCCATGAAAGTAGCACTAGCAGCACAGGCGCCGAATCCACCTCTACCGTTAACGTCGAAGAAGAGCCCACTGCAGCACAAGACACTACTCCAGAGGCCTCCTCAGAAACAACAGCAGAAGATGAAGCCGAGCACCACCAATCTCACGGTGCCGACGAGCCCAACAACGAAGCACTAGCATCGGAAGATGCTGAAGACAACTCTGATGCCGAAGAGCCTGTAGCTGCAGAAGCAGAGGAGTCGGCTAATGATAACCATGATGAAGCCGAAGAAGACGCTGGCGGCGGCTTTCAAATGAATTGGTAACCTCTTACACTTACTAGGTCTCAACAATGACGCTTTTAAAGCGTCATTGTTACTTTTAAGCCATCTCTATTTAGTAGACCGCCATGCCTGAATTTTTGCCCGAATGGCACCCACAATGGGGTGTTATGATTGCTTGGCCCCACGCCAACACGGATTGGGTATCTCTCCTCCAACACGCTGAAAACTGTTATGTGCAAATTGCTCTCGCCATTTCTGCACAGCAACAACTTCTTATTATTCATCAAGACATTGAACACAAAGCCCATATTCAACAGTTATTACAAGCCCACAATGCCAATTTGTGCAATATTCATTGGCATCAAAGCGCTTACAACGATACCTGGGTAAGAGATTACGGCCCTTTAGCCGTAAGCACAGGTAATACCATTGAGTTGCATAAGTTCACCTTCAATGGTTGGGGTAATAAATTTGATGCTGAGCTAGACAATCAAGTCTCTGTGCATGTCCCCTGGCAGGCGCCTCTTAATATTCATGACGACTTTGTGCTTGAAGGCGGTGCCATAGAAAGCGACGGGCGACGCAACTTGCTTACCACTGAAGCTTGCTTACTTAACCCTAATCGCAACCCTAGGCTTAACCGCGAACAAGTGGAAGAGCGCCTGCGCGACACATTAAATGTTCGACAAATATGGTGGTTAAAGCATGGCTACCTTGCGGGCGACGACACCGATTCTCATATTGATACCCTGGCTCGCTTTTGCAATGCCTACACCATTGCTTATATGCAGTGCAACGACCCTGAAGACGAACACTACACAGCACTTCAAGCCATGGAGCAAGAGCTGTTTAACCTAGCTTCTCATGAAGGATTTGATTTGCTACCACTGCCGCTGCCACCAGCGCAATTTGCACAAGATGGTCACCGTCTCCCTGCCACCTATGCTAATTTTTTGATTATTAACCACAGGGTGCTAGTGCCCACTTACAACAGCCCCACTGATGAAGCTGCTTTAGAACGTATTGCCTCTGCCATGCCTGATTACCAAGTGATTGGGATTGATTGCCGCGCCTTAATAGAACAACACGGCAGCCTGCACTGTGTGACTATGCAAATCCCTAAAGGGGTGTTATAAAGCGCTTTTTACTCACGAGATAACGCCATGCGCCTTGCTGTTATTCAACAAGCTAATAGTGCTGACATTACTGCCAACCAAGCCCATTCCGAGCAACTGATTCGTGCCGCCGCAGCAGAAGGCGCAGTGCTGATCATGCTACAGGAACTACACAACAGCTTATATTTTTGCCAAAGCGAGGACGTGGCAAACTTTGATTTAGCAGAAACCATACCAGGCCCCTCCACCCTGTGGCTGAGCCAGCTAGCTAAAGAACTCGGTGTGGTGTTGGTGGGCAGCTTGTTTGAAAAGCGGACCACAGGCCTGTATCACAATACCGCTGTGGTGCTAGAAAAAGACGGCACCCTCGCAGGTTGTTACCGCAAAATGCATATTCCCGATGACCCAGGGTTTTATGAAAAATTTTACTTTACCCCCGGTGATGCTCAATGGAATCAGGGCGGCAGTGGCTTCCAACCAATTAACACCTCCGTGGGACGTTTAGGGCTATTGGTATGTTGGGATCAATGGTACCCAGAGGCTGCTCGCTTGATGGCCTTAGCAGGTGCCGAAATATTACTTTACCCCACTGCCATTGGCTGGGATACCACCGATACAAACGCCGAGCAACAACGCCAATTAGATGCTTGGATCATTGCCCAACGCGCCCATGCGGTGAGTAATGGCTTGCCTGTGGTTGTTGCCAATCGTGTCGGCTTTGAAACTTCACCCTTGGCTGATGCGCCTGGCGGTGGCGTGGACTTTTGGGGTCATAGCTTTATCTGCGGCCCCCAAGGCGAAATGTTAGCCCATGCCGCCCACCAAGAGGAAACAGCGCTTGTGGCAGACATAGACCTACAGCGTAGTGAAGAGGTGCGGCGCATTTGGCCTTATTTGCGCGATCGTCGTGTGGATGCTTATGCTGAACTAACAAAGCGTTTTATTGATTAACCTTCGGAAGATGCCATGGCACCCTTAGATATTCTTGGTCATCGCGGTGCTCGCGGTGAAGCGCCAGAAAATACGTTAAGCAGCTTTTTGCGTGCTAGCAACCAAGGCGTGCATGGTATTGAGCTAGATGTTCGCATGGATCTAGACGGCGTTCTCTACGCTTTTCACGATAAAACACTCACGCGTACTACATTACAAAAAGGTAAATTTCACCTCAAAGGTAGTGCTTTTATTGCACAACTCGACGCGCGCTACGCACTGAAGCAATGGCCACAGCAAGCCCCTATTCCCACACTGGAATCCGTGCTCCTTACGTGCCCGAATCACCTGCATTACCAACTAGAAATCAAAGGCTTTATGCCCATGGTGTATCTCGACACCTTGGTACAGCGGCTACAAACGCTAATCAGTAAACTCTCCATCAGCCAACGAGTGGTGGTCACTTCTGAAGATATTAATGTGTTGCGCTTACTGAAACGTACAGCACCAACATTAAAGCGTGGCTATGTCTGCCAATACCGCCACCGTTTGCCCATCAGCACCAGCCTTAAACTAGGTTGTCACTGGTTGATTGCTAATCATGCCATTGTTAATCAGCGTTTAATGCGCAAAGCACGCCACCATAACCTTAAGGTCTCTTGTTGGACAGTGAATAACTTAGATATTGCTGAGCGCCTTGCTCAGTTAAAGGTAGACAGCCTTATTACCGATTACCCCACAGCTATGCTTGCGCACTTTCAGCAGCGCACCCAGCCTCTGGTCTAAGAAAATGGCGAATTTGTTCTTTTTGGCGACGAGCATCGCTTAGCCCAAGCTCAATTAACGCAGCAATAAATTGTTGCTCAAAGAGCAAATAGCTCACTGCCGCAGCACCACCACGCCGAGTACCGCCCGTGCCGCGCAAAAACAATCGCAAACGCCAAGGCAACAAATGCAAAAAATCTGCAGCGATTTCATCGATGCATTCACTAGGATAAATTTTTAACACGTCAATTTCGCGCAAATTCCGCTTACGACGCTGTTCGGGGCTAAGCAAGGCAATGGTTTGATTGATGCGCTCTAAACGCTCCACATCGCTTTCGAGCGTATCCACAAATACACTATCGAGCACATGACCCAGTATTTGCGCCATAGAAGGATAAGGACCTGCGTCTTGGCGCTGAAACTGGCGCTGTTTCTTTCCCGACACCCCGATCACCAAGACCCGATCGGCCCCCAAATGCAAGGCTGGGCTAATTGGTGTCAGTTGGCGCATGGCACCATCACCGTAGTAATTGTTGCCCACCTGCTGCGCCTGAAACAGCACTGGCAGTGCCGAGGAAGCCAACAAGTGTTTTACCCCTATGGCTGCTGCCTCACCACGGCGCCGAGTACGCTGCCAAGGCTTTACCTCCGCTTTGGCTTGAAAAAATGCCACCGACTCATTACTTGAATAAGAAGATGCAGTCACGCTAAGAGCGCGCAGGTGCCCGGCATTTATGCATGCTTGTATTTGATCGAAAGGAATGACTTCGCTAAGCAAACTTGCAAGAGGGGTATTGTTCAGCAAAGCACTACGATTTGGCGTGGTGCCTGTGACAAAAGCTGGCAGCGCCCAGTGCAACAACTCCTTAAGGAAAGCCCCCAAATTAGTGTTATACACGTGAGCAGGTGTCAGTGTACGCCAAGTGCGTTCAAGCCCCCGCACGGCCACACGAAAATTATGCGAGCGTGCCGCCAAGCCTGCCGCATTAATGGCCCCAGCAGAGGTACCGCAAATGACAGGAAAAGGATTGCATTCACCTGGGGCTATAAGCTCTGCAATCCCCATTAATACGCCTACCTGATACGCTGCCCGTGCCCCACCACCAGACAAAATCAGGCCGTTAGGCAAGGTATCAGGACATACTTGATCACCCGATGATACTGGCCACCAAGCATCCATAGGCTACTCGTTACGATTATCCATGGCGTTGTAGCTCAAGGGCACCGCTTTAGCGTCGCCTTGTTGAGCATCACAAGCGCTTGGCTTGCCACCGCAAATATCGCAACCTTCTTTAAACCCCATGGCACTCATACCACCGCAAGAGCCTTTAATGGGTTTATTAGCAAAAATAACCCCTAAGGACATTAGGCCAAATAGCACAGAAAACCCAAGCACAGTGGCAATAACTGTGGTTAGCATGGCATTACTCCTCTTTCAAATACTGTTCAAACGCTGCCGTCATAACTTCAGCAAACCCTGTTTCCTTATCTTGCGCTGCACGCTCGATAAAGTACACCTCTAAACCATTGTCTTGAGCAAATGCCAACCCTTCTCTAGGGCCTAATACGGTGAGCAAAGTGGCCAAGCCATCAGCTAGCATGCAAGATTCTTCAAGCACGGTGTCGGAAGCGAGTTGATGCTCCACTGGTCGCCCTGTACGTGGGTCTATAGTGTGAGAAAAATGGCCTTCTTGGGTGTCATAAAAATTACGATAATCCCCTGATGTGGCCACAGCTTTGCTGTTCAGCGCCAACACAGAGCTCGCCTCACGGGTTTTCGCATTGGGCCTTTCCACTGCAATATACCAAGGCTCGCCATTACGCTTATGCCCTTGAGTACGCAGATCACCACCAATATCTACCAGCCAGCCGGCCACTCCCAGCTCAGTTAAGCGCTCACCCAGCAAATCCACTGCGTACCCCTTGGCAATGGCTGAAAAATCAAGATAAATACCGCCAGGCTGCAACACTTCACGGCCTTGGTGACGGGTTTTTACTTTTTCCCAACCCACTTCCGTTTTTATTGTCGATATTTGCTCAGCGGTGGGGAGCTTTTCACCACGGGCTTCGGGCCCAAACCCCCACACATTCACTAACGGCCCCACAGTGGGATCAAAGGCCCCTTGGCTTGCTTCGGCCAGTTCAAGCGCCGTGGATAATACCAAAGCAAACTCCGCCGGTACTGAATGCCAAGTGCCTGCCTGTGCTTGATTATATTGAGAAATCACAGAATCTTGCCGATAAGTACTCATCTGCTGATTCACTAGCTCAAGCTGTTGCTCTAGCTCAGTTTTTACCTCGTCTAGACTCATATCCTGAGGTAATTCACTTAGGCGCACCTGCCACACAGTGCCCATGGTGGAGCCTGAAAGCTGATACTGAGGTTCTGGCGGCGCAGAACAAGCTATTAAAAAAACAGCAACAAACAGAAACAGGGCGCTAAGGCCCTGTTCTGTGCTAAATCGATTAGCTCTCATGATTAATCACCGAAGTCATCCAAAAGGATGTTTTCAGGCTCAACGCCAATATCTTCAAGCATTTTAATCACGGCTGCGTTCATCATGGGAGGACCGCACATATAATATTCACAATCTTCTGGGGCTGGGTGATCCTTCAAGTAGTTGTCAAACAACACTTGGTGGATAAAACCCGTAGGGCCATCCCAATTGTCCTCAGGCTGCGGATCCGACAAGGCTAAATGCCATTCAAAGTTGTCGTTTTCTTCCGCCAACATATCGTACTCATCCACATAAAACGCTTCACGCATGGAACGTGCGCCATACCAGAAGCTAATTTTGCGATCAGAGTTTAAGCGCTTTAGTTGGTCGAAAATGTGTGAACGCATGGGCGCCATACCCGCACCACCACCAATAAATACCATTTCAGCAGCTGTATCTTTGGCGAAGAAATCACCAAAGGGACCGAACACGGTAACTTTATCGCCAGGTTTCAGGTTAAACACATAGCTTGACATAATGCCCGCAGGAATATCCTTGCTGCCAGGCGGTGGTGTGGCGATACGAATGTTGAACTTCAGGATACCCTTCTCTTCTGGGTAGTTAGCCATGGAGTAAGCGCGAACCACATCATCGTCATTATTTTTCGCCACAATATCGAAGAAATTAAAGCGTTCCCAATCACCACGGAACTTATCTTCAATGTCAAAATCTTTATACGGAATCGTGTATTTAGGGCACTCTAATTGCACATAGCCACCCGCACGGAAGTTCACGTCTTCACCTTCGGGTAATTTCAACACCAATTCTTTAATAAAGGTCGCCACGTTATTGTTGCTAATCACTTCGCATTCCCACTTCTTCACACCGAAGATTTCTTCAGGAATTTGAATTTCCATGTCTTGCTTTACAGTGACCTGACAAGACAAGCGATAGCCTTCGCGCACTTCCTTCTTATTAAAGTGGCTTTCTTCAGTGGCCAGAATATCACCGCCACCTTCAAGCACTTGGCACTTACACTGGGCGCAAGTACCACCACCACCACAAGCAGATGATAAATAAATGCCTTTTGACGCTAATGTGCCGAGCAGCTTGTCACCCGCAGGTACCACAAGCTCTTTCTCGCCATTCACTTTAATCGTAATGTCGCCACTAGAAACTAACTTACTGCGTGCAGCGAGAATAACCACCACCATGAGCAAGAGCATGGCAGTGAGGACAGCTACACCAATGAGTATTTCACCCATCTCAAACCCCTCCTAGAGCTGAATACCAGAGAATGACATAAAGCCTAAGGACATTAGGCCCACTGTCATAAAGGTAATACCAAGGCCGCTAAGACCACCTGGCACGTCGCTGTACTTAAGCTTTTCACGAATGGCCGCAAGCAAAGCAATAGCCAGCGCCCAAGAAAAACCTGAGCCCAAGCCATACACCACACTTTCAGCAAAATCGTAGTTACGCTCTGCCATAAACAAGGTACCACCAAAGATGGCACAGTTTACGGTGATCAAAGGTAGGTAAATACCGAGCGTGTTATACAGCGCTGGTACATACTTATCGAGGATCATTTCCATAATCTGTACTACAGCTGCAATCACAGCGATATAAGTGAGGAAGCCTAAGAAGCTTAGGTCAACGTGGCTTAAACCCGCCCAAGATAAAGCACCGCCCTTGAGTACGTAAGTGTAAATAAGGTTGTTAATTGGCACAGTGATTACCTGCACCAACACCACCGCAATACCTAGGTTAATCGCCGTGCTCACTTTCTTGGATATAGCCAAGAAAGTACACATACCTAGGAAGAAGGCCAGCGCCATGTTTTCAATGAAAACGGCCTTAACGAATAAACTTAAATAGTGTTCCATGTGTCGCTCCTCTTATAACACGTCGCTAGCGCGCGAGTTGGGTGCAATCTTGAAGTCTTCTTCTTCCACTTGCTCTGGCTTCCAAGCACGCAGTGCCCAAATAATGAAACCAATAATGAAGAAGGCAGAAGGGGGTAGGAGCAACAAACCATTAGGCAAGTACCAGCCGCCATCGTTAACGAGCGGGATAATTTGGTAGCCCAACAGCGAACCAGAACCTAACAGCTCACGCACTGCACCTAGCACGATCAAGATAAAGCTATAACCTAAACCGTTACCAATACCGTCTAAGAAAGAAGGCACAGGGGGATTAGACATAGCGAAGGCTTCGGCGCGGCCCATCACGATACAGTTGGTGATAATCAAACCAACGAATACCGATAACTGGCGGCTTAAGCCATAAGAGAAAGCCTGCAACACCTGGTCTACAACAATTACTAAGGCCGCAATAATCATTACCTGCACAATCATACGAATGCTGTTAGGAATGAAATTACGGATCATGCTGATAAAGAAGCCAGAAAAGGCAGTTACTAGCGTTAATGCAATACTCATGGTGAGTGCTGTGCTAAGTTGCGAGGTTACCGCAAGTGCCGAGCACACACCTAAAATTTGAAGCGCGATCGGGTTGTTGTTAAAGATCGGTTCAAACAAGATTTCTTTTACGTTTATCTTTGCCATTGACCTTCTCCTTAGTTACCGCTCTCGCGAATACTGTCTAGGTAAGGGCCGTAAGCTTTGTCACCTGCCCAGAAGCGCACCATGTTGCTCACGCCTTTACTGGTTAAGGTGGCACCGGATAGGCCATCTACTTTGTTGTCTTTGTTGGGCGTTCTGTCATCCACATTGCCTTTGATCACTTCGAAGTTTAAGTCGCCGCTCTCAGACAACAGTTTTTTACCTTCCCAAAGGGCCTGCCAGCTTTTGTTCTCAATTTCAGCACCTAGGCCTGGGGTTTCGCCGTGGTCATAAAACACTAGGCCAGCAATGGTATTGGCATCACCTTCCAAGGAAAGGAAGCCGTACATAGTGGACCAAAGGCCATAACCTTGAACGGGAAGTACTATGGTTTCGATGTTATCTTGCTCATCGCGCACCAAGTACACCTCGCCCCACTTCGGCAAGTTGCGCACGCTGGCAATGTCTTCATCATCGCTTAGGCGAGTGCTTTCAGAAGGGGTACGCTGATCATAATCATCAGGCACTTCGCTAGCATCAACAAGAGTGGCAGTACCCAATTCCACGTACTGACGCTCCACCTCAGAAAACACGCTTGGCACATCAATGCCATCTTCATACAAGCCCGCCGCCACTAAAATATTAGTTTGACGGTCAAGCACACGGTTTTCTTCTTGCATGGGACGCAAGGATACTGCCGCTGTGGATACGACAATTCCACATACCAAGCAGATAATAAATGCAGCAATTAAGGTGCCGCCAACACTGTCTTTATTAAAAGCCATTATGCTTCACCTCCAACTGCGGTGCGGCGCTGACGACGGCGAACATTGGCTTGAATAACAAAGTAGTCAATCAGAGGCGCACACAAGTTACCGAATAAGATGGCTAACATCATGCCTTCTGGGAACGCTGGGTTCGCCACACGAATCACCACCACCATAAAGCCAATCAATAAACCGAAAACCCATTTACCTGTATCCGTCATAGACGCTGATACCGGGTCTGTGGCCATAAACACTAAACCAAAGGCCAAACCACCCAAGGTTAAGTGCCAGTAAAACGGCATGGCAAACAAGGGGTTAGTATCACTGCCAATGGCATTAAACATTAAGGACGTTAACACAGCGCCAATCAGTACCGCCGCCATAATACGCCAAGAAGCAATACGAGTGATTAGCAGTACCGCAGCACCAATGAGGATAGCTAGGGTTGAAGTCTCACCAATGGAGCCTTGGATACCGCCCAAAAAGGTTTGCATCCAAGTAATACCGCTTTCAGTGGCAGCAGCAGTTAAACCCACCGAGAAATCAATGGCGCCGTCAGCCGCTAAGGATAAGGGTGTTGCACCACTAAAGTTATCCACTGCAGTCCATACAGAATCGCCTGAGATTTGGGCAGGGTAAGCAAAGAACAAGAAGGCACGGCCTACAAGCGCAGGGTTAAGGAAGTTTTTCCCCGTACCGCCAAAGATTTCTTTACCCACAACCACACCAAAGCTAATACCCAAGAACACTTGCCATAAAGGTATCGCTGGGGGAACTATCAAGGTAAAAAGAATACCAGTAACGAAGAAACCTTCGTTAACTTCGTGGCCACGCTTCCACGCAAAGAGCCCTTCCCAAATAAAACCACCCAAATAGACGGTAATCATAATGGGTAGATAATACACGGCTCCATGGAGCATATTGGCCCAGAAGCTAGTGACATCAAAGGAGGCCAACAAGGCCACTAAATCTGTACGCCAACCCGCAATAGGGCTGTAGCCAAACTCGGTGATTTGTAAGTTGGCTTGGTAACCCGCGTTATACATACCAAAGAACAAAGCAGGTAATGCGGCAAACCACACCGTCATCATTACTCGCTTGAGATCGATACCATCACGCACATGCGATGCAGAACGTGTTGTTTCTGCAGGGCTATACAGCATGGTGTCGAACATTTCGTAAAACACATAATACTGCTTAAAGCGACCACCCTCGTGGAAGTGCGGCGCTATCTTACGGTCAATATATGCTCGCAAACCCATGATTAACCCTCCAGCTCAATGGTTGTGAGTGTGTCGCGCAAAAGAGGGCCATACTCATACTTACCTACACAGGCATAAGTACAAAGCGCCAAATCCTCTTCCACTAGCTCTAAGGCACCAAGATCTTGGGCGGTGTCTGTATCGCCAACAATAATGGCGCGCAATAAATGCGTAGGTAAAATATCCAATGGCATCACTTTTTCATAGTTGCCGATGGGGACCATGGCACGCTCACTGCCATTGGTGGAGGCTGTCATCTCCAGCTTACGGCTAGGCATCAGCTTAGAGAGATAAATCCCCATCACAGAGTGGCGTTTTACGCCAGGTGACAAGTAACCAAACATAATGCGCTCACGACCTTCGAGTAGCACAGTCACTTGGTTGGCATTGCGACCCAAGTAAGCCAAAGGACCGCGGGCATTATGGCCATTAAAAACGGAGCCCGAAACAATGCGGTTTTCACCCGCTTTAAGTTGTCCTTCAGTTAAGCTCGCCATATCAGCACCCACTTGGGTACGCACTAAACGTGGCTCTTTTACCTGCGGACCCGCTAACGCCACAACGCGCTCTACAAAAAGCTCACCTGTGGTAAATAGCTCACCGATGGCGATTACCTCTTGGTAACCTAAACTCCATACGGTTTTTTGCATGCCCACTGGGTCTAAATAATGAATATGCGTACCCGCATTACCTGCTGGATGCGGCCCAGCAAAGGTTTCTTCGCGAATTTGGCCACCACTAAAAGAAGGCAGTGTGGATTGAGGAGAACGGCACACCCAAACAGGGCCATTGGTTAAACGCGACAATACGGTTAAACCATTGCGAAATGCTTCTTCGTATTTGCTGATAATAACATCAGGGTTAGCCGCTAATGGATTGGTATCCATGGCGGTAACAAAAATAGAATTTGGCTGCGAATCAAGCGCTGGCACTTTGCCAAATGGACGGGTGCGAATGGTGGTCCATTGCCCTGAATCCACTAGCTGTTGTACCACGGCTTCACGAGGTAAGTTGTTGAGTTCCCCTGCTTTATAAGCTTGGAACTGCACCGCCTCTTCACTGCCCTGCTCCACGTCTATCACCACGGATTGCAAAGCACGGCGTTGGCCGCGATTAATTGCCACAACAGTACCTGTTGCTGGCGCTGTATATTTTACACCTTCGGTTTTCTTATCAGTAAAAATCAGTTGGCCTTTAATGACTTTATCGCCTTCCGCCACTTCCATGGTGGGACGCATGCCGTGGTATTCACCACCTAAAATAGCCACCTGCTTTACTGATGGAGCTCCGTCGATCTCTTGGCGTGGTGCACCTGCTATAGGTAGATCGAGCCCCCGCTTGATTTTGATCATATTCTCTCGCCCACTTGTGATGCTTCGCATGGCGGGCGTTCAAGCGCGTCCGCACAACGAAGTTTACCGGGAATGCCCGGTAAGACCTGTAATTAACACTAAAAACTGAGGCGTACGCCCGGCGCCATTATAGGGAGCGCCACGGCGTAGGCCAACAGGGTTTACTGTTTTATTTTCAGCCTCCCGGCCGAGCACTTAATTAAGCGCTCGGGTATACGGGAAACTCAACGCCAGAGATTTGTTGCAAAATACGCAACACCTGGCAGCTGTAGCCAAACTCGTTGTCATACCACACATACAGCACGCAATGATTGCCGTTCACTATAGTGGCCTCAGCATCAATTACCGACGCATGACGTGAACCAACGAAATCTGTGGATACGGCATCAGGAGAGCTGATGTAATCCACCTGACGACGCAATGGTGAGTGCAAGGATACCCAACGCAAGTACTCGTTTAACTCTTCGGGCGTGGTCTCACGCTCTAGGGTTAAATTAAGAATAGCTAAAGAAACGTTAGGGGTTGGTACGCGAATCGAGTTACCTGTGAGCTTACCTTCTAAAGAGGGCAAGGCTTTGGATGCTGCGGTAGCGGCACCTGTTTCGGTGATCACCATATTCAAAGGAGCAGCACGGCCACGACGCGGGCCGCTGTGGTAATTATCCAACAGGTTTTGGTCGTTGGTGTAGGAGTGAACTGTTTCCACGTGACCTACTTTAATGCCGAACTTGTCTTCCAAGGCTTTAAGTGGCGGTACAATAGCGTTGGTGGTGCAGCTCGCCGCAGAAATAATGTGATCGCTATCAGTGATGATGTCGTTATTCACACCATGAACGATGTTTTTCAAAGCTCCCTTTCCTGGCGCCGTTAAAATAACACGGCTAATACCAGGGCATTGCAAATGCTGCTTCAGGCCTTCTTCGTCTCTCCAACGGCCTGTATTATCGATCAATACAGCGTTATTGATGCCGTACTGCGTGTAATCGATGGAAGCTGGGTCATTGGAATAAATAACGCGAATAAAGTTACCGTTAGCGATAATGGCGTTATCTTCTTCATCCACAGAAATGGTGCCTGAAAAAGGACCATGCACCGAATCACGGCGCAACAAGCTCGCTCGCTTCTGTAAATCGCCTTCGCCACCCTTACGCACCACAATCGCCTTAATGCGTAGACCTTCGCCGCTACCTGCTTTTTCTACTAGCAAGCGTGCAAGGATACGACCAATACGGCCAAAGCCATACAACACGACATCAGTGGGCTCTGGGCGTGTGGAGTTCTGCGCACCAGCAAGCTGTGCTTTAACAAACTCAGCAAGAGATTGTTCGCCGCCTTCCTTCTTATAGGCAACGGCTAACTTACCGATATCCACTTGGCACTGAGCCACATCAAGCTTGGCAACTTCTTGCAAAATGGGGAAGGTATCTACCACAGACAGTTCAGCAGTTTCGATTTGCTTCACAAAACGGTGGCTTTTTAAGATTTGAATGACGGATTCATTCACTAAGGTGCGGCTGTAAACAGCGGTGGTAATGTTTCTTTCGCGGTAGAGTTTACCAATGATAGGAATCATGGCTTCCGCAATTTCTTCTCGATTTTTCCAACGACCAAAGTGGTCTTCCAATTTACTCACAGATTAGGCCCTCTCTGGCTCAGTCAAGGATGGCGCACTAGGCTTGCCGCCAGAATTAGTAGCAAACCCATATTCGCAGTTCTGCGGGCGCAAATTTTAACGGATTAAGCGCGTTAACGCCACCCAACAAAATGCGCCATGCAATTTATGAATTACGAGTCATGTTTATTCGCTTTTAGGCAACACCCGCATCAAGCCTTCTTGAGCGGTGGCAGCCACCATGGTGCCATCTTGGCGGTAAATGGTGCCGCGATTAAACCCTCTCGCTCCCGCCGCCGAAGGGCTGTCCATACTGTAAAGCAGCCACTCATCCAAGCGACACGGGCGCAAAAACCACAGGGAATGATCAATACTGGCGGATTGCACCTGTGGCTGCCAAAAACTCATACCGTGGGGCAGCATGGCTGTGGTCATCAAAGACAAATCAGAACAGAAGGTGAGTATGGCTTGATGCACAGCAGGCGGGGCATCAAAAGACTCTTTAATGCGAAACCACATATGACGCACTGGTTCTACGGGTTCCACTTGAAACATATTCACAGGTTTTACAGGCCGTATTTCCATGGGCCTTTCACGTAAAAAAAGCGTTTTAATCGCTTCCGGCAAGCGCTCGGCAAACTGTAAGCGCTGCGCCTCGTCTGATTCCACTGCCTCCGGCGGAGGCACATCAGGCATGGTACTTTGATGCTCTGGCCCTTCTTCGAGCACCTGAAAAGAAGCCGACAAACTAAAAATAGCACGCCCTTGCTGAATAGCGCGTACCCGGCGTGTGGTAAACCCACGCCCATCACGGATACGGTCCACCTCATAAATCACAGGTCTATCCACGCTACCGGGCCGCAAAAAATACGCATGCAATGAATGCGCCATACGGTCTTCCGGCACAGTGCGTGCCGCAGCACGCAGCGCTTGCCCGGCTACTAAGCCGCCAAACAAGCTGCCTTGCCCCGTATCAATCGTATCACCACGAAATAAATTATCTTCGAGTTGCTCAAGTTCTATCACTTGCAGCAGGTCATCTACCACAGACGCCATCGTATTACTCTCTTTCTACAAACAGTTCAAAATAAAATGAGCTTATCATACCCACAAGTTTGCTCTAATTCAGATATTTATTGCTCTCGATCAGTAAAACGCAGAGGCAAAGCCAAGCTGCCGCATTTCTTGTACAATGCGCCTTTTTATTTGGCTGGCGAACCTTGGTTATGAAGTTACTCCCTAACACAGCACTTTTTCCTTCTGGTGTTGAGCACTTTCGTGATTGGCAATCCATGGATTTGGGCGCCCTCGCCCCAGCACTGGCACAACTGAGCCAACAGCACTCAGGCCCATTGGCCGTGCTCACTAGCAGCACCCAAGAAGCGCGCCAACTTCAAGAAGCCCTCGCCTTTTATTTAGCCAATCATGCCATACCCGTGGCGCTGTTCCCCGATTGGGAAACCTTGCCCTATGATTTATTTTCACCACAGCAAGCCATTATTAATGAGCGCATCCAAGTGCTGCACCAGCTACCCACACAGCAGCAGGGCATTGTTCTTGTACCTGTAAACACCTTATTGCAACGCTTGCCGCCGCAAAGCCATGTTACCGCCAGCAGCTTTGATTTGGCCGTGGGCGACACCTTTGATTTGGAGTCTACTCGCCAGCGCTTAACAGAATCAGGCTATCGCAACACCAACACAGTGTACGAAAGTGGCGAATTTGCCATTCGCGGCGCCATTATGGATGTGTTTCCCATGGGCGAGGCACAGCCCTTTAGGGTGGAACTTTTCGATGACGAAATTGAATCCCTGCGTTTGTTTGATGCCGAAACTCAACGCTCCACTGGCAAGGTAGAGCGTATTACCTTACTTCCTGCCGCGGAATACCCCTTAAGTGAAGCTGGCATTGCGCAGTTTCGCGAAAGCTTTCGTAATACCTTTGATGTGGACCATCGCCACAATCAGCTTTACCTCGATGTTACCGATGGCATACCTAGCCCTGGGCTTGAGTACTATCTGCCCTTGTTTTACCCCACCATGGCTACTTTGTTTGATTATTTGCCCGCAAACACAGGCTTAATTGAACTGCCTGGATTAGAAGAAGCCGCCGAGCAAGTGTGGGATAACATAGCAGCACGCTATGAAAGTCGTCGCCATGATACCGAGCGCCCTTTATTGCCACCGAGCACCCTTTTCATGCCGCTTAATGAGCTGCAAGCTCATTTAAAACACCATGGCCGCGCGCGCTTCCATCAACAAAAAGGAATTGCCTTTCCCTTTGCTGATATGCCAACACTCACAAGCCGCGAGCGAGAGCACCCCCTAACTCCTTTACTCGCCTTTGCTGAAGCAGCCGACAACACCCAGATATAATTAGTGGCGGAATCCGCAGGCCGCCAACAAGCCCTGCTGGAACTGCTGCAAAAACGAGGCATACAGCCCACCTTATTTACGGATTGGCTCCATTACCAAAGCACCCCCAACAAGCCTCAATGGGCGCTTACCATTGGGCGCATTCACCAAGGGTTTAATGCACCCCAACATCAATTACTGGTGGTGGCGGAGCCGCAGCTATATGGCCAGCGCGCCTTGGCTGAACGCCGACGCAGCCGCCAAACCACGGTGGACGCAGAAAATATTTTTCGCTCCCTAGGTGAGCTCACCGTGGGAGCACCTGTGGTACATATCGACCACGGTGTAGGCCGCTATCAAGGGCTTACCCACATGCAAGTGGACGGCCAAGAGCATGAGTTTTTGTTACTGGAATATGCCGGTGGCGACAAAATTTATTTGCCCGTGGCATCGCTCCACTTAATTAGCCGTTATGGGGGCTCTGATAACGAACACGCACCGCTAACACGCTTAGGCTCTGAACAATGGAGCAAAGCCAGACAAAAAGCTGCAGAAAAAATCCACGATGTTGCGGCAGAACTCCTTAACACTTATGCACGGCGTGAAGCCCGCAAAGGCCGTGCTTTTACTCTGCCTCAAGAAGCTTACGATAGTTTTGCTGGCAGTTTCCCCTATGCCGAAACCCCCGATCAAGCCACCGCCATTACGAGCGTGCTTGCAGATTTAACCGCAGATCGCCCCATGGATCGCCTCGTATGCGGCGATGTGGGTTTTGGTAAAACCGAAGTGGCCATGCGCGCGGCCTTTGTGGCGGTGCAAAACAACACTCAGGTGGCTGTGTTAGTGCCCACCACTTTATTGGCACAACAACACTACGACTCTTTTGTGGACCGTTTTGCTAAATGGCCAGTCACTATTGAAGTGTTAAGCCGCTTTCGAACGCAAAAAGAAAAAACCGACGTATTGGAGCGCTTGGCAGCAGGCAAAGTGGATATTGTGGTGGGGACGCATCAACTGATTCAAGGCAGCATCACTTTTAAGGATTTGGGCTTGGTGATTGTGGATGAAGAGCACCGCTTTGGGGTGCGCCACAAAGAAAAGCTCAAAGCCATGCGTGCTGAGGCTGATATTCTTACCCTCACCGCCACGCCCATTCCGCGTACCTTAAATATGGCCATGGCAGGCATGCGCGATATTTCGATTATTGCCACCCCACCAGAGCAGCGCCTGCCCGTGCGCACCTTCGTTAGCGAGCGTAGCAACAGCATAGTGCACGAAGCCATACAGCGCGAGCTGCTGCGCGGTGGGCAAGTGTACTACCTCAATAACGACATCAATAAAATGGAGCGCCTGCGCGAGGACTTACAGCAGTTAGTGCCTGATGCCCGCATTGGTATTGCGCACGGCCAAATGCGCGAACGGGAATTGGAACAAGTCATGGCACAATTTTATCACCGCCAATTCAATGTATTGCTCTGCACCACCATTATTGAAACAGGTATCGATATTCCTTCAGCCAATACCATCATTATTGAACGCGCAGATAAACTTGGGTTAGCCCAATTGCACCAGCTCCGTGGCCGTGTGGGACGTTCCCACCACCAAGCCTATGCCTTTATGCTGACGCCACCGAGCAAATCCCTCACCAAGGATGCCAAAAAACGTTTAGACGCCATTCAAAATGCCTCGGAACTGGGCGCGGGCTTTATGCTGGCCAACCATGATTTAGAGATCCGTGGCGCTGGTGAGTTGCTAGGCGAAGAACAACATGGCCATATTGAAACCATTGGTTTCACACTTTATATGGATATGTTGGAGCAAGCGGTGGAGGCCCTAAAGCGCGGCGACACCCCCGATTTGGAAACACCGCTAAAAGCAGGCCCCGATATCAATCTTGGCTTGCCAGCGCTCATTCCTGAAGACTACTTGCCCGATGTATATATGCGTCTCACCTTGTATAAACGCATTGCTAGCTGCACCAATACAGAGGCGCTTAACGAGCTAAAGGTGGAAATGATAGACCGTTTTGGCCTGCTCCCTCCACAGGTGAACAACCTATGCCGCATCACCGAGCTGCGCTGGCACGCTGAAGCGCTTGGCATTACACGCATCGACGTGGGCAACACCACAGGTCGCTTAGAATTCAGTGAAAAAACCACAGTGGATCCGCTTAAATTGGTACTCATGGTGCAGCGCAAAAGCCACAACTACCAGCTGCAGGGCGCCAATACCTTGCGTTTTACCAACAAAAACGCCGATGGAGAAAAGCGCTTTGAATTAGTAGAAAGACTATTAGCCAAGCTTACTCCCGATGAAGAGTAAACTCAGCTTGGCTTAAGCTTAGTGGCCAGAAAATCAAGCAGCACCCCCACGCGGTGCGGCATATATCGGTTGGAAGGTAGCACCCCATAAATACCAATGGGTGGCGGTGCAAAGCCATTTAATATGGCCACCAAGCGCCCATCGTTGAGATAGGTTTCAGCGATAAAATCAGGCACTACGGCCAAACCAAAGCCTCGCGCGGCAGCCTCTGCTAGCGCATCGCCATTATTGGCCTGCAAACGATGCTCAAAGTAAAACGGCTTGATCCGCCCATCTACCTCAAACAGCCAAGGCTCGCTATCACCACGCAAAAAGTAGCCCAAACACTCATGCGCTTGTAGTTGCTCTGGATGTGTAGGCTCGCCCTGCTGCGCCAGATAGCTCGGTGAAGCCACCACGGTTAAATCACAGCTGCCAAGCTTTCTTACGATGGTGGTTTCCGCCAAGTTGCTCGTGATGCGCAACGCCACGTCTAACCCTTCCTCAATAAGATCCAAACGGCTATCGCTAAAATGGATGCGCAAATCTACCCCCTTATGCGCTTCCAAAAACTCCAACAACCAAGCGTGGGCTTTCTGTAACCCAAAACTTAAAGGCAAGCTGATCTTAATGGGCCCTTGCACGGTGGCCCGCTCTGCCACCAGCTCGGAATTCGCAGCTTCCACCAAACTTAAAATTTGGTGACAGTTTTCTAAATATAAGCCGCCCTCTGTGGTTAAAGAAAGCCGCCGTGTGGTACGGTGAATCAGTTTAACGCCAAGGTATTTTTCAAGGGCTGCTATTTGACGCGATACCACAGAGCGCCCTACACCTAGTTGTTCTGCCACAGCACTAAAACTACCCAACTCCGCCACACGCACAAAGAGCCTCATGGCCTCAAAAAGATTCATTGTTTCATCCTAAGTCAACAGTGTTTTGCGTCTCACACTATAGATAACACAAAAACATTCACCTACTATTTCTAACGATAACTTACAAACACCATCAATAACGAGGACTTCTGCAATGAAAAAATCACTGACCTCTTCGCTATTAGCAGGCGGCTTATTCTTTATCGGTATGCAAACGGCTATTGCGGCGGAGCAAACCTTTGTCATCGATAGCACTCACACCTTCCCTAATTTTTCCTATAGCCACTTTGGGCTTTCCACTCAGCACAGCAAGTTCTCTAACACCCAGGGAACCGTGGTTCTCGATACTGAAAAACGCACAGGTAAAGTGGATGTGACCATTGACATGACGTCGGTGCAAACAGGCTTTGATGTATTTGATGAGCACATTCAAGGTGAAGATTTCTTCAACACCGCCAAATACCCCACGGCAACGTTTAAAGGCGACCAAGTCACCATAGAAGATAACAAGCCTGTGGCGGTTTCCGGCGTGCTTACTATTAAAGGCATTAGCAAGGAAGTGACGTTGGATATCACCAACTTCCTTTACATGGAAGAGCACCCCATGGAAGGCAAGCCTGCCATTGGCGCTAATGCTGAAGTGGAGGTGCTGCGCAGCGACTTTGATGTGGATATGTACGCCCCATACGTGAGCGATGAAGTGACTATCACTATTTCGCTAGAAGCCATCCAAGAATAAACCAAGCACTTCACAGCGCCTAGCCCCGCTGCTATGCTCTGTGCTCATCTTGACGGGGTGCCGTAACCAATCGGCTGAGAATATACCCGTTGAACCTGAACCGGTTAGTACCGGCGTAGGAATCGAGATAGCACAATCTGACTCTAGGGCTTTCGTTGGCCTTACCTCGCCTTGCGTGTTACCGGTTCCCGCTATAACCATTTGTGGGAGCACAACATGACCTCGTTACAACACTCCTTGCGTTACACCGCCGCAGCGGATTCCGCCAGCCTCAAGCCACTACCTAATTCTCGTAAAATTTATATCACGGGTAGCCGCGAAGATATTCGTGTGCCTTTTCGCGCCATTTCGCAAAGCGAGACGCCGGCCTCCTTTGGCACTGAGCACAACCCAGATATTGTGGTATACGACACCTCGGGCCCTTATACAGACCCCAAAGCCACTATTGATATTCGCCAAGGCTTAGCACCTCTAAGAGCCGCCTGGATTCAAGAGCGCCATGACGTGGAAGAGCTTACCGCGCCAAGCAGCGCCTTCACCCAACAAAAACAACGTGATATTCAAGTGGAAAACATCCGCTTTAACCTCAAACGTAAGCCCTTACGCGCCCAAACAGACAAAAATGTGACCCAGCTGCACTATGCTCGCCAAGGCATGATTACACCCGAAATGGAATTTGTGGCCATTCGTGAAAATCAGCAGCGCTTGGAACTTGGCAGCGAGGCCGTAGAAGCCATTCTCAATCAACGCCACCCAGGCCAAGCTTTTGGTGCTCATATTCCTGACACCATTAGTCCAGAGTTTGTGCGCCAAGAAATTGCCGCAGGCCGCGCCATTATTCCCAATAATATTAATCACCCTGAAAGCGAACCCATGATTATTGGTCGCAACTTTCTGGTGAAAATTAATGCCAATATTGGTAACTCCGCTTTAGGCTCTTCCATTGAAGAAGAAGTGGCAAAAATGACTTGGGCCGTGCGCTGGGGTGCCGACACCATTATGGATTTATCCACGGGCAAAAACATTCATGAAACCCGCGAATGGATTATCCGCAACTCCCCAGTGCCCGTGGGCACGGTGCCTATTTATCAGGCCTTAGAAAAGGTAAACGGCATTGCCGAGGACTTAAGCTGGGAGGTATTCCGCGACACGCTTATCGAGCAAGCTGAGCAAGGGGTGGATTACTTCACCATCCATGCAGGCGTACTGTTGCGTTATGTGCCCCTAACCGCTGAGCGTCTCACCGGGATTGTGTCGCGCGGTGGCTCTATTATGGCCAAATGGTGCCTCGCTCATCATGAGGAAAACTTCATTTACACACACTTTGAGGAGATTTGCCGCCTTTGTGCCCAGTATGATATTGCTTTGTCCTTAGGCGATGGCTTACGCCCGGGCTCTGTGGCGGATGCTAACGACGACGCGCAGTTTAGTGAACTTGCCACTCTCGGCGAGCTTACTGAAATCGCTTGGCAACATGATGTACAGGTGATGATAGAGGGCCCAGGGCACGTTTCCATGCAGCTAATTAAAGAAAATATGGATAAGCAGCTTGAGCTGTGCCACGGCGCGCCTTTTTACACCTTAGGGCCGCTCACCACCGATATTGCTCCCGGATACGACAACATTACCTCGGGCATCGGTGCCGCCATGATTGGCTGGTTTGGTTGTGCCATGCTGTGTTACGTGACACCTAAAGAGCATTTGGGCCTGCCCAACAAAGACGACGTGAAAACCGGGATTATCACCTACAAAATTGCCGCCCACGCGGCGGACCTTGCCAAAGGCCACCCTGCCGCTCAACGTCGTGATAATGCTCTGTCCAAAGCGCGGTTTGAATTTCGCTGGGAGGACCAATTCAACCTTGGTTTAGACCCTGATACTGCGCGCGCCTTTCACGACGAAACTTTACCCAAGGAATCCGCTAAAGTGGCGCACTTTTGCTCCATGTGTGGACCTAAATTTTGCTCCATGAAAATCAGCCAAGAGGTACGCAATTTAGACGAAGCACAAAAAGCCGCTCTCACTGAAGTACAACAAGGCATGGATGAAAAAGCCCAAGCCTTCCGCCAACAAGGAGGCGATATCTACCATAAAATTTAGCTTGTTTACCTACGGATCTGAGGACAATCCTCAGATCCGTAGCCTATAATTTGTCTACACCAACCTAATTTTTAAGCAAGCGTCAAAAAAATCTGATAGGGTCGCGCGCTAGTTATTCTTTCGGAATATAAATATGGTGTCGCCTAACCATGCAGTAGATACTAAGCTATCTGTGCTGGAGCGTAAGGCCACTGCTACTAGCAAGCACATATTTATGTGGTACAGCAACGACGGTATTAATGACGAGCGTATATTATGAATGCATTTTTTCAAAAGCTGACTGACGCCTTTGCATTGCCCCTCACAGATCCTATTCTTATTTTTGCTCTTATTCTAATTATTATCTTATTTTCGCCTTCATTACAGCGCGTGCGTGTGCCTTCAATTATTGGCTTAATCTTTGCTGGTATGGCCATTGGACCCCACGGTTTTCATGTGATAGAAAAAGACATGTTTGTGGATGTATTTTCCACCATTGGTTTACTCTACATCATGTTCCTTGCGGGGCTAGAGCTAAACCTGAATGAGTTTAAGGCTAACCAAAACAAAAGTATTATCTTTGGTATTTATACTTTTTTACTACCCTTAGGTATTGGTTTTCCAGTGTGTTATTACTTTTTAGGGTTTGATATTTACGGCAGTTTATTAGTATCAAGTATTTTCGCTACCCATACACTCATCTCTTATCCCACCGTTAGCCGCTTAGGTATCACCAAAGATCGGAGCGTATCGATTACTGTGGGCGGCACCATACTCACAGATGCTGCAGTGCTAGTGGTACTTGCTATTATTCTAGGTGCTAAAAATGACGGGCTCACCCAAGAATTTTGGACGCAACTCATTGTCTCTATTGTTATTTTTACTGCTGTTTTATTTTATGCCATCCCTAAATTAGCGGATTGGTTTTTAAATAAGTTCGCTGGCGAAGTGTACTCTCATTATATCTTTGTGCTTTCCATCGTATTTCTGGCCGCGTTTTTCGCCGAGCTTGCCAACCTTGAACCTATTATCGGTGCTTTTATGGCAGGGTTAGCACTGAATCGCGCCATTCCAAGCTCCTCCGCCCTCATGAATCGCATTGATTTTTTAGGCAACTCGTTGTTTATCCCCTTCTTCCTTATCAGCGTCGGCATGATTGTGGATATTTCCGTAATTACTAGCGGTACCGCCACTATTTTCACAGCGGCAGTACTTACCTTGGTGGCCATGTTTGGTAAGTATGTTGCAGCGCTTGCCACTCGCTTTACTTTTAAAATGAATAAAAACCAAGGCAATCTTATTTTTGGGCTCAGCTCTGCCCACGCGGCGGCCACCTTGGCAGTGATCATGGTGGGCCACAGTGCCGGTATTGCAGACGATACGCTGCTCAACGCTATTATCGTTATTATCTTAGTCTCTTGCGTGGCGTCTTCTTTTATTACCGAAAAAGCAGCCGCAGCCATTGCAGATGATTACGAAGAAGAAAACGATCCCGAACTCCTTTCCGAATTGGACATGGAGCAAATCCTGATCCCACTTTCTAGCACCTCCAACGTGGCGAGCCTGCTTGATTTTTCTATGCTGATAAAAGACCCAGCTTCCACCCACCCGCTAGCCCTGCTTAACGTGGTGGATAACAACGAGGAAGCAGAGAAACAAGTGGCACTGGCTCGCAAACAAATGGAAAGTTACCTGTCGGAAGTCACCGCCACCGATACCGAAGTGAATGTAATGGCCACCATCGAGCAAAACCGCGCCGCAGGTATTGCCAGAACCGCTCGCGAAATTGCCGCGAGTTTAATTGTGATTGGTTGGCCAAAAACAGAGGGACTCTTTGAACACCTCACTCAAAACGAACATGAGGGTATTTTACACAACACCAACAGAACCATTTTTATCTGTCACTTGCCTAACCCCTTTGTGACTCATAAATCCATGTTTGTCATTATTCCGCCGCTAGCAGAATACGAAGAAGGCTTTAAGGTGTGGCTAGATAAGTTGTTAAAGCTCTCTAACGAGCTCACTATTCCGCTCAATCTCAACTGCACGCAAAATACCTTTGATGCCATTAAGAACTACTGCAAAGATAAAAAGCTAAAAAACACACTTAACTTTAATGTATTTGAAGATTGGGATGATATTTTGATCGTCTTCCGCAACTTATCGGACAGCGATTTAATCGTCTTTATTTCTTCCCGCAAGAAGCATCTAGTGTACAACGCGTTTACAGGCAACTTCCCACAGAAAATTGAACGCCACTTTAGCGATCACAACCGAATTGTGATTTATCCACAGTAATAAAAACGGGCCACAAGCCTAAACAGCCTGTGGCCCGCTTTTTTAAAAGGCAAACTTTACACCCCTGCCCATTAAAAGTTTGAACTACTCATATTCTGGCTCCGGAATAGGGAAAACGTTGTCATAAATAATGTTGTAAACATAGACGTACACCAAATAAAAAATCATCAACGCAATACTCATACTAAAGGCCTCAGCAAAGCCGTACTCCATCCACCACACCACCAGAGGCAAGGTAATAATTAACATACCGATTTCAAATAAAAAGGCATGGAGCACGCGCTCTAGCAAGGTTTTTTGCACCCGTTTGGCAAAACGCAACATGGCGTGATCAAACCCCAAGTTGTACACGTAATTCCAAAGCGTGGCGAGCACCGACAGTACCAACGCTAGCACACCAAACTTAACCAGCGGGGTATTAAATAACCATCCCGACAATTGAGTGACCAGCAATAAGCCAATAATTTCAAAACAAAGAGCGTGCCGAATTCTATCCGCCACAGTACGCATAACACACCTTGTATTAATAGTGATGAAGGAGGTGCAAGCTTAAGGAAGGAGATCAAAATTGCAAACATGCGCAGATGTTAGCAAAACACCAACGCATGTCATGGTATTCAATACATTATTCAGGCAAAGCCAAACGCCCAATGGCCGCTTGCGTCAAACTCCCCATATAGAGCTGTTGGCCATAACGGCGCACACTGGTAACAGGCGCAAATGCACTTTTACTATCATCTTGTAAGTTATACAGCACATCGCCTTTAGCGCTTACACCGAGCACAAACCCATGATGCGCAGGTTTCGGTTGGAGGAAACTCGGAATTTTATGCACTATTTTGCGCAGTTTAGGTTTGTCAGCTAACCAATCCAGCAAGGCGTTGCGGGGTGTATAAAGGGCAACCCAAAAAATACCTTCGCCATCATAGTTAATGTTATCGGGCAAACCTGGCAAATTATCCATAAATACCTCTGCTGTCCCCTTTTTAGGCCCTACTAACCAGTAGCGCATAATGCGGTAAGCGCCAGTTTCTGCCACCAACAAATAATCTTCGCCTGGGCCAAAGGCCACACCATTAGCAAACTGCAAATCGCCTAGCAGCTCTGTGGTGGTATCTGATAAGGGATCGTACTTGAGCAAACGGCCATTAGCGCCGTGCTCAAAAATATCTGCCATTACCTGATTAACCCCAAAACGATAAGAGGCATCGGTGAAATACACCATGTTATCGCTTGCTACTACCACCGCATTCGTAAAACCAAAGCGAATACCATTGGCACTGGTGGCAAGCTCACGTATGCTGCCGTCGCGGCGTAGCGCTAATAAGCCTTGCTTGGCATCGGCCACCAATAAGGCCCCGCCGGGTGCCCAAGCCAACCCTAAAGGACGCCCCTTGGTATCAGCAAACACCTCTGCGTTTTCGCCTTTGGGATCAAAGCGGCGAATCTTACCATCCTCAAAGCTGCCATAAATACGGCCCTGCTCATCAAGAATAATATCTTCTGGGCCTTTCGCTTCTCCCTTACCGAGCCATTCCATAGCGGCAAGCTCTTGGTTTACCGCAAATTCCCCTGTGAGCTCTGGTGCTGTGGGCGGCTCCCAAGCCACAGGCTCAATTGCCGCAGGCCATAACAGCAAATACAACACAAACAGTAGCAACAAAAGGCCTATGCCTAACAACACTTTTTTCATCATGATTTATGTCTCTTTATCAGCTGAAACACTACGCTAGCACAAGCGTAACCAAGTTCAAAACTCATCAGTCAAGCAGCCAATGGCGGAGCAAATAACAGTTTACTCCTACGGTTTTAGCAGTATAATCCGCACTTTTGTGGCTTGCTTTCCTAGCAAGCCATGGGGCATTCTGCCCACTCGATCATGGCCCAACAGGTTGCCCATAAAGCCGAAGGCAAGCCATATTTATTGTGTGTGATTACCTTTAAATAAGGAGCAAGCCATTGCCTGCACTATTTAAAAAGCTCTGCGTAGCAGTTGGTGTATCCATCCTTGGCGTGTCTGCTGTTCATGCTGCAGAAAAAGTCCACGTGTACAACTGGTCCGACTATATTACTGATGAAGCGTTAAAAGGATTTACCGCCAAAACAGGTATTCAAGTGGTTTATGACGTGTTTGATTCCAACGAGGTGTTAGAGGGCAAGCTCCTCGCTGGCCGCAGTGGCTACGATGTGGTGGTGCCATCGGATCACTTTATGGCGCGACAAATTCAGGCGGGTGCCTTTAGCAAACTCGATAAAAGCCAGTTACCTAATATTGAGTTTTTAGAAACCCATCTACTTGAGCAAATCGCCAGCAATGACCCAGGCAATCAATATGGCGTGCCTTACTTATGGGGTACTAACGGCATTGGCTACAACGTGGACAAAGTCAAAGACGTTCTCGGTATCGACACCATCGATTCTTGGGCAGTGCTATTTGAGCCTGAAAACATGAAAAAGCTCAGCAGCTGCGGCGTATCGTTTCTTGATTCTAGCGACGAGATGATCCCCTCTGTGCTCAACTACCTTGGCTTAGACCCTAACAGCCATGATCCCGCAGACTATAAAAAGGCAGAGGAAAAACTTTTGGCGGTGCGCCCTTACGTGACCTACTTTCATTCCTCCAAATACGTGGCGGACTTAGCCAACGGCAATATTTGCGTAGCGGCAGGCTTCTCAGGTGATGTGCTACAAGCCGCAGACCGTGCCGAAGAAGCCGGTCGCGATATCAATATTGCCTACAGCATTCCTAAAGAAGGTGGCAACCTCTGGTTTGATATGCTGGCCATCCCCCAAGATAGCAACAACAAGGCTGCAGCCCACGCATTTATTAACTATTTGCTAGAGCCTGCCGTGATTGCTGAAATCAGCAACTATGTGGGTTATGCCAACCCTAACAATCAAGCCGATGCCTTAATGGATGAAGACATGCGCACCGACCCTGCGGTTTATCCAGCACAAGAGGTACTGGATAACTTATTTATTTCAAAGCCCCTACCTGCTAACGTACAACGCACCGCCACGAGAACGTGGGCACGTATAAAGTCCGGGCGTTAAGTATTTTCCGTTATTTAGCCCAGCTCCGCTGGGCTTTCTTTTTATTGGGGAACCACCATGGCTCTCATTCCTGGCGCTTATAAAAAAGCACTCGCAAACCTTAAAAAACCCAAAGATGTATTAATGGAAATCCAAGGGGTGAGCAAATATTTTGACGACACCCTTGCTGTGGATAACATCAATCTCACCATCAACAAAGGCGAGATCTTTGCTTTACTGGGTGGCTCGGGCTCGGGCAAATCCACCTTGTTACGTATGTTAGCGGGATTTGAAGTGCCCACCGAGGGGCGGATTTTGCTGGATGGTGTGGACATCACACAAATGCCTCCCTACGAGCGCCCTATCAATATGATGTTCCAGTCTTACGCTCTTTTTCCACACATGACGGTGGAACAAAATATTGCGTTTGGCCTTAAGCAAGATCGTCTACCCAAGGATGAAATTAAGGCCCGAGTGGCGGAAATGCTAAAACTGGTACAAATGACACAATACGCCAAGCGCAAACCCCATCAACTCTCCGGCGGCCAGCGCCAACGGGTGGCCCTTGCGCGCTCTTTGGCTAAACGCCCTAAACTGCTTTTGCTGGATGAGCCCATGGGCGCTTTAGACAAAAAACTGCGCTCACAAATGCAGTTAGAACTCGTGGAAATCATCGAAAATGTGGGCGTGACTTGCGTCATGGTGACCCACGATCAAGAAGAAGCCATGACCATGGCCGAGCGCATTGCCATTATGCACCAAGGCTGGATAGCGCAGGTGGGCAGTCCCATAGATATTTACGAAACCCCCGCTAGCCGATTAGTGTGCGAGTTTGTGGGCAATGTGAACCTATTTGACGGTGAAATCGTAGAGGACGATACCGACCACGCCACCATCGTTTGCGCTGAGCTTGAGCGGCCAATTTATATTGGCCACGGTATCAGTAGCCTTGCCGAAGACAAACGCGTGACGTTTGCTCTACGCCCTGAAAAGCTATTGCTGAGCCTGCAAAAACCTGAAGACTTAGAATACGAGGACTATAACTGGACCCAAGGCACTGTGTACGACATTGCGTATTTAGGCGGGCATTCTGTTTATTATGTGGAGCTCGCCTCCGGCACCATAGTACAAGCCTTTATGGCTAACTCAGAACGCAATGTGAAGCGCCCCACCTGGGACGACAGTGTTTATTTGCATTGGGTTGATGACAGTGGCGTGGTATTCCAATATGAAAACAGTTAACCGCCTCCCGCTTTCCTTACCCACAGGCCGCCAGACGGTTATTGCCGTTCCCTTCCTTTGGCTGTTGCTGTTTTTTTTGCTGCCCTTTGTGTTGGTGCTAAAAATCAGCTTTGCCGAGCTACAAATTGCCATTCCGCCTTACACAGCATTACTTGAATGGAGCGGTGAACAGCTACGTATCGTGCTCAATATCGGCAATTATATTTTGCTTGGCGAGGATTCCATCTATCTTTTAGCGTACTTGGGCTCCTTAAAAATAGCGTTTATTAGCACCCTGCTATGCTTACTCATTGGTTATCCCATGGCCTACGCCATCGCCAACAGCAGCCCTAGCACCCGTCTTATGTGGCTCTTGCTAATGATGATGCCCACTTGGACTGCCTTATTAATTCGCGCCTATGCGTGGATGGGTATTCTTGGCAACACAGGCTTGCTCAACCAGTTATTACTTTGGCTCGGGGTAATCAAACAACCCTTAAACATCCTAAATACCAATGCAGCGGTGTATATCGGCATCGTTTACACCTATCTTCCTTTTATGGTGCTGCCCTTGTATGCCAACCTTGCTAAACACGACCACAGTTTAATCGAAGCGGCTCAGGATTTAGGCGCCACACGCACCGCGAGCTTTTGGCGTATCACCTTTCCACTGTCTAAAGGCGGCATTATTGCGGGCTCTATGTTGGTATTTATTCCCGTGGTGGGCGAGTTTGTGATTCCTGAACTTTTAGGCGGGCCTGAGACCCTGATGATAGGCAAGGTGCTATGGCAAGAGTTCTTTAACAATCGCGACTGGCCAGTGGCATCTGCCCTCGCCGTGGTCATGCTATTAATGTTGCTGATTCCTATCCTGCTCTTTAATCGCACCCAAGCCAAAGAGTTGGAGAAATAACCATGGCCAAACTCAGTTTTTCGCGGGTGATGCTGTATTTAGGCATGGTATTTATTTATGCCCCCATGGTGGTGCTCGTGGTGTATTCCTTTAATGCCTCGCGCTTGGTTACCGTATGGGGAGGTTGGTCCACTCGCTGGTACAGCAGCTTATTGGATAATTCACAGCTAATAAGCGCCGTATTTCGCTCCCTTGAAATTGCTACCTATACGGCGCTTGCCGCCACCACTCTAGGCACCTTGGCGGCACTGGTGCTAACTCGGTTTAGCCACTTTCGTGGACGCACCCTCTTTGGCGGCATGGTCACAGCGCCGTTAGTCATGCCAGAGGTCATCACGGGTTTAGCCCTGCTCTTGCTCTTTGTGGCCATGGCACAGCTCATCGGTTGGCCCTTAGAGCGTGGCGTGATAACTATTTGGATTGCCCACACCACCTTTAGCACTGCTTATGTGGCAGTGATTGTGTCATCACGGTTACGCGAAATTGACCAGTCTATTGAAGAGGCCGCTATGGACTTGGGCGCCCGACCATGGAAAATATTTTTCTTAATTACCGTCCCCATGATAGCTCCAGCTCTAATAGCAGGTGCCATGATGGCGTTTGCTTTATCCCTTGATGATTTGGTGATTGCGAGCTTTGTGTCGGGCCCTGGTGCTAGCACCTTGCCCATGGAAATATTTTCGGCGGTAAGACTTGGCGTTAAACCCGATATTAACGCCGTGGCGAGCCTAATTTTGCTGGCGGTATCCCTTGTTACCTTGTTGCTCTGGTTCGTATTGCGCCGCAAGGAGAAAAAACGCAAGCACTGATCAAAAAAAGCCCCTAAAGATAAACACCTTTAGGGGCTTTAGATTCGATGGCTTAATCCCGCCTTGCTTAACGATTCAGCGAGGCACCAAACTCAAGCATACGGGTTAAGGGCGCCATGGCTTGCTTAGCTAACTCAGCTTCTACGAAAATCTCTTGGCCCGCAGCATTTTCCGCTTCAAGCACTTGGCAGAGGTTCTCTAAGCCGTTCATAGCCATCCACGGGCATTGAGCGCAGCTTTGGCACTCAGCACCAGAGCCAGCTGTGGGCGCTTCCATTAAGGTTTTTTCAGGCACTAACTGCTGCATCTTATAGAAGATGCCCTTATCAGTAGCCACAATTAACCGCTCATTGGGTAGCTCTTGGGCCGCTTTAATCAGCTGTGAAGTGGAACCCACCACATCCGCCAAGGCAATCACAGATTTTGGCGATTCAGGGTGTACTAGCACAGCAGCATCTGGATAAAGGGCTTTCAGATCTACCACACCTTGGGATTTAAATTCCTCGTGCACGATACAAGCACCATCCCAACACACTACATCTGCACCAGAGGCGCGCATGACATAATCACCTAAGTGCTTATCTGGCGCCCAAAGAATCTTCTCGCCTTGCTGATCGAGGTGCTTAATAAGCTCCACCGCAATGCTCGACGTTACTACCCAATCCGCTTGTGCTTTTACCGCAGCCGACGTATTGGCATATACCACCACAGTACGATCGGGGTACTCGGCACGAAACTCTGCGAACTCATCCTCAGGGCAGCCAATATCCAGCGAACAAGTGGCCTCTAAAGTCGGCATAATAACGCGCTTTTCAGGGCTTAAAATTTTTGCAGTTTCCCCCATAAAACGCACACCTGCCACCACTAAGGTTTTAGCCTCGTGATCGCGGCCAAAGCGCGCCATTTCTAAGGAATCCGCTACGCAGCCGCCGGTTTCTTCGGCCAGGGATTGAATTTCAGGATCCGTGTAATAATGCGCAACTAATACAGCGTCACGCTCTTTAAGTAGGGTTTTAATGCGCTCACGATACGCTTGACGCTCTTCAGCGCTAAGCTCAACCACATTAAGATTATTTTGTGCTTCTATAAGATTTAAGGACTGTGCAGTCATCGGCTTCTAAGGCGGGTGTTGGCCCAACCTTTCAACGAGTTAATGCTCTGCCTGTTAGGCAACGGGCGGTCATGATAACACAAATTGCTTACCACCATAAATTCGTTTACACCCTGATATGTTGTGGCTTAAGCACACAATCAAACAGTTTGAAACAATTCACCAACCGCAGCCCACAGGCCCCTAAAAACAAAACTAGCTGTTACTATCCTTCGTATTCTTCTGGATAGCTAACGTTTGTGTAGACCTCTTGAACATCATCTAAATCTTCAAGGTGATCTATCAGCTTCGTAATGGCTTCAGCGATTTCCATATCCACTTCGGCTTCAGTGCTCGGGTGCATGGTCACTTCAGCATTCGCTGGTTCAAGCCCCGCCTCGCGCAACGTATCCACCACCTGCCCAAAACTTTTATCAGGCGCAGTCACCACGAGGAAAGAACCGTCTTCTTCGCTTTCCACATCGTCGGCGCCAGCTTCGAGGGCGACTTCAATAAGCTGATCTTCATCGGCGCCGGGTGGGAAAATAATTTCGCCACGTTTAGTAAACAAATAGGCCACGGAACCATCGGTACCAAGGTTACCGCCACTCTTGGTGAAAGCATGACGCACCTCACCCACAGTGCGGTTAACGTTGTCTGTCATGGTTTCCACCAGCACGGCAACACCACCTGGGCCATAACCCTCGTAGGTGATTTCAGACATATTGCCGCCATCATCTTCACCCGCGCCACGTTTAATCGCACGATCAACGGTGTCGCGAGTCATGTTGGCGGAAAGGGCTTTATCTACCACAGCACGTAAGCGAGGGTTATCTGCTATTTCACTGCCACCCTCACGGGCTGCTACGGTAATTTCGCGAATAAGTTTGGTGAAAATCTTGCCGCGTTTTGCATCCTGTGCTGCTTTACGATGGCGAATATTCGACCATTTACTATGACCAGCCATAAGCTCCTCATATCGTTATTATCGCTTTATACAACAACGGCCCTGTGTGGCAGGGCCGTCACTTACTTAAGCCTCAGGCTTACGAATACCAAGTGCTAACTCACGTAATTGAGCCGCACTTACCTCTGCGGGGGCTTGTGTCATGGGGCAAGAGGCCGTTTGTGTTTTAGGGAAGGCAATAACATCGCGAATGGAATCACGGCCTATCATTAGCATTACCATACGATCTAAGCCAAAAGCCAAACCACCGTGGGGCGGCGCGCCATATTTTAACGCATTAAGCAAGAAACCAAACTTTTCTTCAGCTTCTTCAGCACCGATACCCAATAGCTCAAAGATTGCTGACTGCATATTGCGATCATGGATACGAATAGAGCCACCGCCGAGTTCAGTACCATTAAGTACCATATCGTAAGCGCGGGACAAGGCCGTTTCAGGGTTAGCTTTGACCTCTTCCACGGAACAGGCAGGCTGCGTGAATGGATGGTGAATGGCGGTTAGGTTGCCTTCATCATCACGCTCGAACATGGGGAAATCCACCACCCACAAGGGGGCCCACTCACGGGTTAGCAATGCTAAATCGTGGCCCAAGCGCACACGCAGTGCACCTAAGGCTTCATTAACAATGTTGGCTTTGTCCGCCCCAAAGAAAATCAAATCACCAGTGGTAGCGCCTGTACGGCTAATAATCCCTTCAATAGCCTCTGGGGTTAAGAATTTAAGGATCGGCGACTGTAATCCTTCTTCGCCTGCATCCCTATCGTTAACCTTGATATACGCTAGACCTTTAGCGCCGTAAATGCCTACGTACTTGGTGTAATCATCAATATCTTTGCGGCTCAAAGACACGCCGCCAGGTACTTTTAGCGCTGCCACACGGCCTTTAGGATCATTAGCAGGCCCTGAAAACACCTTAAACTCTACGTTGGCCAACAAATCGCCGATATCCACAAGCTCTAAAGGGTTACGCAAATCGGGTTTATCTGAACCAAAGCGGCGCATAGCTTCAGCATAAGGCATGCTGGGGAAGTCGCCGAGCTCCACATCAAGGAGTTCTTTAAAAACGCCGCGCACCATGGTTTCTGTCATTCCCATGATGTCTTTTTCATCCACAAAAGAGGCTTCGATATCAATCTGCGTGAATTCAGGCTGACGATCTGCACGCAAATCTTCATCGCGGAAACACTTAGCAATTTGATAATAACGGTCGAAACCCGCCACCATTAATAGCTGCTTAAAGAGCTGCGGTGACTGCGGCAACGCAAAAAAGCTCCCCGGATAAGTACGGCTAGGCACCAAATAATCACGCGCGCCCTCTGGGGTAGCCTTAGTCAGGATAGGGGTTTCCACATCCAAGAAGCCGTTATCATCCAAATAGCGACGAATCGCAGAGGTAAGCTTAGAGCGAAACTGGAAGCCCTTAAGCATTTCAGGGCGGCGCAAATCCATATAACGGTACTTTAAGCGCACCTCTTCACCCGCCTGTGAGTATTCGTCTAATTCAAATGGCGGCGTATCAGCAGTGTTATGCAAGGTAATCTCAGTGCCTAGCACTTCGATATCCCCTGTCTGCATTCTTGGGTTACGCAAATTCTCTTCGCGCAAACGCACTTGGCCTGTCACGGTAACCACATATTCACTGCGTAGACGGTCTGCCTGTGCAAAAGCCGCTTCAGACTGCGGATCAAAAACCACTTGCACCAAGCCAGCGCGATCACGCAAATCAATAAAAATAACGCCACCATGGTCGCGGCGACGGTGCACCCAGCCCGATAACGTAACAGTTTCCCCTTGGTGAGAGGCTCGTAAATCACCACAGTAATGGCTTCGCATAACAATCAGTTCCCAGTGGTCGTTGCAATAATAAAAGGTTTCAAAAGCGCAATAGTATACCTGCTTTAGCACATTGCAACCA
>Ga0079226_10000211_pt1 | contig 38664 bp, 33 predicted proteins | sample Poulit2014_FD_76345 | JGI IMG/M metagenome (GOLD analysis project Ga0079226, IMG submission 76345) | Agricultural soil microbial communities from Georgia to study Nitrogen management - Poultry litter 2014 | ecosystem: Environmental > Terrestrial > Soil > Agricultural land | place: USA: Georgia...
ATTTTTAGTAGTAAATATTATAAAAAAATTCTATTCATTATTGCAGAAAAATTGGCGATAACGTTTTACAAATAACAAAAAATGAGAATTTTTTGTTATTTTAATTTTGGAGGAGAAAAAGCGAACGTTTTCTAATATTTTATAAAAAACACTCGCGAAAAAATGAAAGAACCTTTATAATTGAGAAGAATAAATTAAAAGGAGCTGAATATTGTGAAAGTTCGTCGTAGTGAACGTTTGATCGACATGACACACTTTCTGTTGGAACATCCACATGAGTTAATTTCATTAACGTTCTTTGCCAAAAAATATGAATCGGCTAAATCTTCAATTAGCGAAGACTTAGCAATTGCTAAAAGAACGTTTAAACAAAGGGAAATCGGTAGTTTAGAAACTATTTCCGGAGCTGCTGGAGGTGTAGTCTTCATTCCGATGATTGCTAAAGAAGAAGCAAAGAGCTATATCACTGATTTGGCAGAGCGTTTATCCGAACAAGATCGTTTATTGCCCGGAGGTTATGTGTATTTGACGGATCTGCTGGGAGAGCCCCAATTATTACGTAAAGTAGGTCTTATCATTGCTTCTAAGTATGCTAATCAAAAAGTAGACGCCGTAATGACTGTAGCAACCAAGGGGGTTCCGATTGCCCAAGCCGTCTCTTATTATTTAAATGTTCCTTTTGTAATTGTTCGACGAGATTCAAAAATTACTGAAGGATCTACTGTAAGTGTAAATTATGTGTCAGGTTCTTCAGAAAGAATTGAAAAAATGGAATTATCTAAACGAAGCTTGGCAAGAGGTTCACGCGTAGTAGTGGTAGATGATTTTATGAAGGGCGGCGGAACGATCAATAGTATGCAAGGACTCATTGAGGAATTTGATGCCGAGTTGGTAGGTGTGAGTGTCTTTGCTGAAGCGAACTTTAAAGGGAAAAGAGTTATTACTGATTATGATTCTTTACTTTATGTCAAAGATGTAAATACGCAAACAAAGACGATCAAAGTGGTAGCAGGGAACTATTTCGATAAAGAATAAAAAGCAAGGGAATCAAAACGCAAAATGTTTTGTTTCCCTTTTTTAGAAAGGAACGCAAAATGAAAGAAAATACTTTAGTTATTATTAAGCCTGATGGCATAAAACGTAAATTAGTGGGTAGAATTTTACAACGTTTTGAAGATAAGCAATTGGATATTGTTAAAATGAGCTTTACTAGCTTAACTGAATCAGACTTAAAAGAACATTACCAGCATCTGGTTAAAGAAAGCTTTTTTCCTGATTTATTAGCTTATATGTTGTCAGGACCGGTGATACTACTGGTTTTTGAAGGAGAAAATGCAGTGAGTAAAGTTAGGAAGATGGTAGGATCAACAGATCCGTTGGAAGCTCAGGCAGGAACCATTCGAGCAGATTTTGCTTTAAATAAAACAAAAAACTTAATTCATGCTTCAGATTCAACAGATTCAGCTTGGACAGAAATCAATTATTTTTTCAATCGTTAAATTGGTCTAGCTATAATTTGATGATGAGAGTTGAAAGCTTGCCATAAGTGGTATACACTTATAACATTAAAAATAAAATTGGAGTGAGTCAGTTGGACGAACGTTATGCTATTATTCTAGCGGCTGGAAAAGGCACGCGTATGAAATCAAAATTATATAAGGTGCTCCATCCGGTTTGCGGTAAGCCAATGGTGGAACACATCATGAATCGAGTAATTGAAATAAAACCCGACGAAATTGTGACTGTTGTAGGCCACGGGGCCCAAAAGGTCAAAGAGCAGTTGGACGATCGTTGCCAGTATGCTTTGCAGTCTGAACAACTAGGTACGGGTCATGCAGTTATGCAGGCTGCAGAGTATTTAAAAAATAAAAAAGGAACCACTTTAGTGATCAGTGGGGATACCCCACTTCTGACCAGCCAGACACTAGATAGGCTGTTTGAATACCATCAGGCCCAAAATGCTTCGGCGACAATCTTAACTGCTCAAGCAGAAGATCCAACAGGCTATGGTCGTATTTTGCGTGATCAGGTAGGAATTGTTGATAAAATTGTTGAACAAAAAGATGCTACCACTAAAGAAGCTCAGATAACAGAAATCAATACAGGAACATATTGTTTTGATAATGAATTGTTATTTGAAGCGCTGGCTGAATTAAATACTGATAATGCTCAAGGAGAATACTATCTGACTGATATTATTGGAATTTTAAAAAGTAAAGGTAAAATTGTTGCAGCTTATCAAACCAAAAATTTTGATGAATCATTAGGAGTAAATGATCGCGTGGCACTGGCACAAGCCAATGAAATTATGCGTAAACGGATCAACTATAAACATATGCATGAAGGTGTCTCTTTTATCGATCCGCAGACTACTTATATTGATGACGGGGTAGAAATAGGCGCAGATACCCTGATCGAAGCAGGCGTTAGCATAAAAGGAAGTACTGTGATTGGTGAAAATTGTCTGATTATGGCTGGTTCACAAATTAAAGATAGTGTGATTGAAGATAAGGTAGTGATCAATCATTCAGTGATTGAAGAAAGTACTATCCACACTGGAGCTGACATCGGTCCTTTTGCTCATTTACGCCCTAAAGCCGATATTGGTTCAAGAGCTCATGTTGGAAATTTTGTTGAAATTAAAAAAGCCCAAATTGGCGAAGATACTAAGGTAGGACACTTAACTTATGTAGGTGATGCTACTTTAGGCAAAAAGATCAATGTGGGTTGTGGCTCAATTTTTGTTAATTACGACGGGAAAAATAAATTCCATACAAACGTGGGCGATCATAGTTTTATTGGCTCTGGAACAAATCTGATTGCTCCTTTGGATTTAGGAAAAAATACAGTAACAGCTGCAGGCTCAACTATCACTGACAATATCGAAGAAAACGCTATGGGGATCGCTCGGGCTCGTCAGGTCAATAAAGAGAACTTTTCCAAAAGATTACCTTATAATCAATAATTTAAAACAAGAAGAACTTTCGCTTTCTCTGATTTTTGTGTCCAAGAAGACAAACTTTTATTTAAGAACTTGTGTAAATCAAGTTTAAACATTATAATAGCAACGTAAGCAAAGGATTGATTTTGATATTTAAAGATCAATTCAAAGGTATAGAAAGTGGAGGTCCTCATGGCAAATCATTATTTTGATCCAAGATTAAAGATTTTTGCGCTAAATTCTAATCGTCCTTTAGCGGAAAAAATTGCTGCATCTGTTGGCGTTGAACTAGGAAAATGTACGGTAAAACAATTTAGTGATGGTGAAATTCAAGTAAATATTGAAGAAAGTATCCGTGGTGCTCACGTATACATCATCCAGTCGACAAGTAGTCCAGTAAATGATAATTTGATGGAGTTGTTGATTATGATCGATGCATTAAAACGTGCCAGTGCAAAAACAATTAATGTTGTTATGCCTTATTATGGCTATGCTCGGCAAGATCGTAAAGCTCGTTCACGTGAACCGATCACAGCTAAACTAGTTGCTAATATGATCGAAAAAGCTGGTGCAGATCGGATGGTCACTCTTGATTTACATGCTGCTCAAATCCAAGGATTTTTCGATATTCCAGTAGATCATTTAATGGGAGCCCCGTTGATTGCAGAGTATTTTATTGATCATGGAATAAAAGGCGATGATGTAGTCGTAGTATCACCAGATCATGGTGGTGTGACTCGTGCGCGTAAATTGGCTGAGTTTCTAAAAGCCCCAATTGCAATCATTGATAAACGTCGTCCTAAGGCCAATGTCGCTGAAGTGATGAATATTATTGGTACCGTAAATGGTAAGACTTGCGTTTTAATTGATGATATGATCGATACAGCAGGAACAATTACTTTGGCGGCTAATGCTTTAAAAGAAGCTGGAGCTAATAGTGTTTATGCATCTTGTACCCATCCAGTATTATCCGGACCTGCTTTGCAACGGATTGCTGATTCGGCAATTGAACATCTGGTTGTAACAGATTCTATCTATTTGCCAGAAGATCGTAAAATTGATAAGGTGGACGAGATCAGCGTAGGCAATCTGATTGCTGAAGCGATCAAGCGTATCCATGAAAATAAACCGGTAAGTCCATTGTTTGAAACAAAATTAAATTTAGGGAAATAAAAGTTCAGCTTTATTTCTATCAAAAATGATAAGAATAGTTCTTTTTTCCTGTTTTTTTATGTTATGCTGTAATTGCAAGATAATTTAATAGCATCTACTCGCAAAGGGGAGTCCATTCTTGGACTGAGATTGAGTATTCTCTAAACCCTTCGTACCTGTTCGATCATTCGAGTGTAGGAATTGTGATCCGTGGAAGTAACCAAGCTGCTTCTCCTTTGTGAATTGAAAAATTCTTGAAGGAGGAGTTTTTTTATGCGAAAACTGTATGGGCTGTGTCTTTGGTTTGAAAAAAAGTAATTGTAAGCACAAGAAAGGAGAACTAGTGTGAATAAAAACGTAAAAAAATTGACTTATCTGGCAATGATGGTGGCGCTGGATGTGGTTTTGTCTCCGATACTAAGAATCGAAGGCATGGCTCCCATGTCAAGTGTGGTAAATATATTGGCTGGTATATTAATGGGTCCTTTGTATACTACAATAATGGCGACTGTTTGCGGTATCATCCGTATGGTGTTAATGGGCATTCCGCCACTTGCATTGACAGGTGCTGTCTTTGGAGCATTGTTAGCTGGTGTCGGAGCACGCTTGAGTAAAAATATCTATGGTTCGATTATTGGAGAAATAATCGGAACAGGTGTCATTGGATCTCTATTGTCATATCCAGTTATGGTGTGGTTTACAGGAACTAAAACAAATTTATTCTGGTTTGTTTACACACCAAGATTTATTGGTGCTACTGTAATGGGAGCAATAGCAGCTTGGCTTATCTGGCAAAAAGCTAAAACTATGCCGGTGTTCAAGCAGATGAAAGCTTTATTTGATTGAGGTGAAGATGATGAAGGAATACTTTAAAGATCAGGGATCAGTATTTCCGCTAAAAAAACAGCCTCTTGTCCATTGTATTACTAATACAGTCACCGTTGAAACGATGGCCAATGCTTTATTATATGTCGATGCTAAACCAATCATGACCGATGATACAAGAGAATTTTCGACTTTGTTTCAACAGACAGACAGTTTATTGTTAAATCTTGGCAGTCTATCTAAAACTAAAGAACAGTCTTTGCTTGCAGCAGCAAAATTGGCTGAGGATAACAAAGCTTTTGTGCTTGATATCGTTGGTGCAGCGAGTGCCCCCACAGCTTTAGCTTTGGCTCATCGACTGTCAGAAGCCAAACCAGCTGTACTGCGCGGTAATATTTCTGAAATGCGCGCTTTCTGTGGTTTATCGAGGACAGCTAAAGGCGTAGATGGAAGTTCACTGGATCAAACCCCCGACGGAATAAAAGAACTAATTTTTTGTTTGAAGCAACTGGCTCAGTCGACAGTTTATTTAGCGACAGGGAAAAAAGATATAATCGTAGCGGGAAGAAAGGCTTGGCTCATGGCAAATGGGGTGGATGAATTGGATCGTTTTACGGGTTCTGGAGATATATTAGGGGCTTTGATCGCGGCACTCTTAGGCGCAGATCATTCGCCAATTTCTGCTGTTATGATAGCTCTTGGTTATCTCAATATTTGTGGTCAAAAAGCTAAAAGTAAGGCAACCACTATTGGTTTAGCAGATTTTCGTCATGAAACTTTGAATCAGTTATCGCTGCTGGCAAACAGTGACCCAAATTGGTTCAGACAAATAAAAGGAGAACAGCAATGAAAGAAAAATTACTTTTATATTTAGTTACCGCTCGTTATGGTGAAAGTGAGTCAGAATTTCTAGCAAAAATAAATCAGGCATGTCAAGGGGGGGTTACCTTGGTGCAATTGCGTGAAAAAGAAATATCAACGCGAGCTTATTATGAATTGGCTAAAAAAGTTAAACAAGTAACTGATAGCTATCAAATTCCTTTGATTATTGATGACCGCATCGACGTATGCTTAGCGGTAGATGCAGCTGGTGCTCATATTGGAGATGATGAACTTCCCGTGGTAATTGCCAGGAAATTACTTGGCAATAAAATCTTAGGCGTATCTGCTAAAACCGTTGATAGAGCAAAAGAAGCGCAGGAGGAGGGAGCAGATTACCTAGGTGTAGGAGCGATGTTTCCTACGCAAACTAAGGTGATTACCAAGCAGACTACATTTATGACTCTACAGGAAATTACCGCAGCAGTAACAATACCAGTAGTGGCAATCGGTGGAATTAAAGAAGATCGAATCAAAACTTTCTCTCAGAGTAAAATTGCAGGAATTGCAGTGGTCAGTGAAATTATGCAGGCAGAAAATATCACTCAAAAAGTTCATCGCATGAAAGAAAAGATTCTTCGACTGGAGGAAAAATAAATGAAAAAACAAACTCCCCAAGCAGTCACGATCGCAGGTTCTGATTCTGGTGGTTGTGCTGGAGTTCAAGCCGATTTAAAGACTTTTCAAAATCGTAAAGTTTTTGGTATGAATATCTTTGTAGCTCTGACTGCTCAAAATACCTTAGGAGTGCAGGAAAGCTTAGCAGTGCCCCCTGCTTTTATCACTGCACAATTTAAGTCTTTAGCTGCTGATTATGAAATTAAGGCAGCTAAAACAGGTATGTTATTTGATAAAGAGCATGTACAAACAGTCGTTGATAATTATAAGAAAGTTGATTTCGGTCCTTTGATCGTGGATCCTGTAATGATTGCTAAAGGTGGACATCCTTTGTTACAAAAAGCTGCAGTTGATACAATCAGGCAAGCATTACTCCCGCTGGCTTTTGTTGTCACGCCTAATCTGCCTGAAGCAGAAATATTGATTGGAAGTAAAATAAAGACTAAAAAAGAAGTGAAAAAAGCCGCATATCAATTACAAAAAATGGGTGTTAATAATGTAATTATTAAGGGCGGTCATTTTTCAGGAGAACAATCAACGGATTATGTGTTGTCAGAAGAAGGTAATTTTCTAGAATTAAGTGCTCCCAGGATCATGACTAAAAATACACATGGTACAGGCGATACTTTTTCGGCTTGTATTACGGCAGAACTGGCCAAGGGGTATTTATTTAAAGAAGCTGTTATAACCGCTAAACGTTTTATCCAAGGGGCAATTGAAGAGGAGATTTTCGTAGGTGGCGGACATGGCCCGACCAATCATTGGGCAAAACTGAGTGAAAATATAAATATTAAGGAATAAAAATTAGCAGGGGATGATTTTTTTCATCCCCTGCTAATTTTTATTATAAAGAACTATTTGGTAATGACCATAGCTCTAATTCATCGAGATTAACTTTTAGTTCCCAAGTATTTTTATTTGAATAATAAATTAAATCACCAATGAGTGCATCGTCTTGTAAAACAATATGACCTTTACGTATTCGCGTATCCTCTACTAGATATAGAGGAATTTCGTATTTCTTGTTTTTGAATTCTGTCTGGTCGAAAGAAAATACTAAACCTTCTTTCATCATATCACTCAGTTTTTTTATAATATCAGCTGGTACGGCTTTAATACTTTTAGGTTTTTGGAAAAAAGAACGTTTACTATTCAGTTTTTCCAATACGATATGTGTTATTTTTTGGGATAAAACGTGATAAAATTCATCTAAATAACGATAATAAGTTCGAGTTAAGCCATCTTGCAAATTAAAATAAGCAAAGTTATTTTGTAATTTATAAAAAAAAGGAGAGTGTAGATGAGTTTTCATATGGCCAAAATACAGCAGTTCGGAAATTTCAATAGCAGACAGTTCTTTTAACATTAAAGTATCCGTAAAATCAATCCATTTATTACTTCGAATATTTTTTCGCTCAGCACTTTGGAAATATTTTTCAACTGCTTCACTACCGCGAATAATTTTCATAGCTGTGTGCGCTTCAAATTCTCCCATATCGTTTGTTGGATCCAAAAGTAATAAATTACGTGGCTGGTGGATAATTCCGTTATGAAAATCAGCTGCTGAAATTTCTTGTGTTAAGACAGCATTACTGATATTGTCAATATGTACGTAAACAAAGTTGGGCATGCTAAACTCACCTCTTTTCTATAAAGCCTATAATTCTATTTTACAATAAATTATTGAAAAATGCTTGTTTCGTTTCCTTTAAATATAGATTACAAAATTCACTCAATTAAGCTCTTTAATAAATTTTGAGAGAAAGGAGCTTTATGTTTAGTAAAATGCTTTATTTTTCTGAAGTTATTCAGTTAAAGAAAAATTTTCGTTTTTTTTACCAACCATTTCCATTTTATCAGTCACATACTCAAGCAAGAACGGCGTTTTTAAAAAATTGCCGTAACAATCAAGCTTGGCAACTGCAGACAGACGATTTCAGGCTGTTTATTAGTGTGGAAAAAAAGGGAAATTGTATGGTTATTGATAATTTACTTTGTGATGATCTAGAATCTGTCTCTTGGGAAAAAATAATTATTCTGGTGGAAAATTTTGCGCGTAGCTATTTTGTTACTACATTAGAATGGCGATTCAAGGACTCAGCTATGTTGAATGAATGGCTGTTTTTACAAGGTTATCATAAAAAAAATAATAGCTATGAAAAAAATTTGTCTTATCATACAGCCTTAGTATTAAGTGGTGGTGGAGCTCGTGGTGCCTATCAAATAGGGGTTTGGCGTGCTTTAAAAAAACTAGCCATTTCTTTTGATTTCATAACAGCCACTTCAGTTGGCGCGTTAAATGCAGCTTTAATTATTATGGATGATGTGAAACAAGCACAGGCAATCTGGCAAGATATTGATACACAACAAATTTTGGCCTTACCCATGCCGGCAGCTGATTCGCCTTCTCTTAAACAATTGCTTGGGCAAATTGATCGTATGGCTAAAACAGCAATAAAAGAGCAGGGAATCAGCACGATTCCCTTACAGCAACTGATTTATCGGATTGTGAAAAAAGGAAAAATTGAAAAAAAGCTGCCCTTGTTCGTTTGTACAACACGCTTAAGAGGCTTAAGAGAAAAAGTATTTGCAGTTGATCTGACTTCTGATAGCTGGCGATATTTGATTGCATCGGCTGCTTTTTTCCCTGCTATGCAAGCTTCGAAGATCGAATCGGAGTACTATATTGATGGTGGTTACCGTAATGATTTTCCTATTGATGTTGCACTGGTAAAAGGAGCAACTGAGTGTATTTGTGTAGATGCTAAAGGGCCGGGTTTTCGAAAACCATTGGCGTTTCCAGAAAGTGTAAGCAAAGTAATGTTTTCCTCTGCATGGTCTTTGGGTAATGTTTTACTGTTTGATGGTTCACGTTCAAAGTTAAATGAAAAGCTTGGATATTTAGAAGTATATAAATATTTTCATTACTATCAAGGTTATTGGTACACTTTTGAAAAAGAAGCGGATTGGCAAAAAGAATGGCAAAGCTTTGTTGAAAAGTTAGCAATTACAGAAAAGAACTGGTTAGAACAAACTGGTTTCTGGCAAGAATTTTCTAAGTATTATAGTGCACATGTGGTCTATGAAAATGCTGGGCTGGCGATGGCAGAATGGTTGGGAAAGTTACTGGCTGTGAGACCTGACCGACTTTATTGTAAAACAGCTTTTATTAAGCAATTAACACTTCCTAAAAAAGAATTAAGTGTAAGTCGTTCTGTGGAGGAGTGGTTAAAACAGTACTATCAAGAAAATGGCATATTATCACAAAGTAATCAGTTAAAATATTGGGTTACTCAATTAGAACATATGGAGTTTTTTTCTGTTACACTAACAGAGAAGGCAAAATTATTTATTATTGCAGCAAAGTTTTTAGGATTTTTAACAAAGTGAGGGAATAAAATGACAAAAGATTTTTCTTATGAAATTTTAGAAGAGATTGCAGTACTATCTGAAAACAACAAAGGGTGGCGCAAAGAACTAAATCTAGTTAGCTGGAATGAAAGACCGGCAAAATTTGATTTACGTGACTGGAGTCCAAATCATGAAAAAATGGGTAAAGGCATCACGCTCAGCAATGAAGAATTTGAAGCTTTAAAACAAAGTCTGGCGCAAATGTAGTAAGGAGTATCAGGTATAAATGAAAAGTATGACCGGTTTTGGCAAAGCCATCCAAGAAAGCAAAGAATATCAAATTGAAGTGGAAGTTAAAAGTGTAAATCATCGCTTTTTAGATATTCAGTTGCATCTTCCTAGAGAATTAAGTCAATATGAAACTTTAGTACGACAATGGGTCAATAATACTATCCAAAGAGGTTGTGTTGAAGTGTGGATCCAATTACATGCTAAAATCAAAGAATCCAAAGAAGTAACTTTGCGTTGGGATTTGATCGAAGCAGCAGTTCGAGACTTACAGCAAAAAACGACGGCCATTTTTGGTGAACAAATAAGTGCTGAAAAGATTATTGTAAGTTTATTAGCTAAAGAAGAGATCATTGAGATAAAAGATCAGGCGATTGAAGATGAAAATTTAGACGAGACTATAAAGCAAGCCACTCAAGCTGCACTTGCGGCAAATGATCAATCTCGCAGAACCGAAGGAGAACAATTAGCAAAAGTACTTGAAGAAAATCGTCAGCTAGTCGTACAGCAAATCCAGGCAGTGATCAACTTGAGTCAGACTTATGAAGCAGATTATAAGCAAAAACTGCAAGCTAAATTAAATGAGTACTTAAAAGCAGAGGTCGATCAGGATCGTTTATTAACAGAAACGGCTATTATAATTCAGCGTGGAGATATCCATGAAGAATTAGATCGGATGCAAATCCATCTGCAGACGATGCAAGAGATATTACAGCATAAGATTCCGATTGGTCGCAAGCTGGACTTTCTAATTCAAGAAATGAATCGTGAGGTAAACACAATAGGCTCTAAATCAGCTGCATTGCCGATCAAAAACTTGGTGGTTGAAATGAAAACAACAATTGAAAAACTGCGCGAACAAGTTCAAAATGTACAATAATTACTACTGATCAGCTAAGTAAAACTGGTTTTTTGGTACAAGTATCGTTATAATAAAGTTATTCTTGAAACTTGCTTAAAAAAAGTGCAAAATAGACGGTAAACGAAAAAGCAAGAGAGAAAGGACGCTATTATGACAGAGCGGGGCTTATTGATTGTATTATCCGGTCCTTCCGGTGTAGGTAAAGGAACCGTGCGTAAAGCAATATTTGAAAGTGAGGATAATGATTTTCAATATTCAATTTCCATGACTACCAGGAAACAGCGGATCGGAGAAATAGAAGGTCAAGATTATTTTTTTCGCACAAGAGAAGAATTTGAGCAGATGATTCAAAGTGGACAGATGCTTGAATATGCTGAATATGTAGGTAATTATTATGGTACACCACTTCCTTATGTGGAAAAAACTTTATCTGAAGGAAAAGATGTCTTTTTAGAAATTGAAGTACAAGGTGCATCACAGGTAAAAGAAAAAGTACCCGATGGTGTCTTTATTTTCTTGACTCCGCCTGATTTAACGGAGTTACGCTCGCGTATTACAGGTAGAGGTACTGATTCTGAAGAAATCATTGATCAACGAATGAAAGTTGCAAGAGACGAAATTGAAATGATGTCTCTTTATGATTATGCAGTGGTCAATGATGAAGTAAATAAAGCCGTAGATCGGATCAAACATATTATCACTAGTGAGCACTTTCGGGTAGAACGTGTTATTGGAAAATATAGAAAAATGTTAGAGGAGTTGTAGTATTATGATGTTAAAACCTTCAATCGATTCATTGCTCGAAGCTGTGGATTCGAAGTATTCTTTAGTGCTTTTAGCCAGTAAAAGGGCACATGAATTAGACAATGGAGCAAAACCTACTTTGGAACACTTTGATTCAGTTAAGAGCGTGGGCCAGGCTTTGGAAGAAATCGATGCTAAAACAGTCGTTATCGATCCGCATCCTGAGTTGAAAAGAGCTCGTCTGAAAATGGAAGAAGAAGAAAAAAAGGCTCAAAAAGAATTAGAACAAAAAAACTTAGAAAAACGAATTAAAGAAGATAACAAAGCTTAGTATGGATCGTTGAACAAATTTTCATAGATTGTTCAACGATTTTTCTTTGCAGGAGGCTGATGTAGTCAAATCACTATTTTTTTAGTAGAATAAAATCCGAAAGGGGAAATTACGATGTCAAAGTTTGCTGAAGTCATTGTGGATGTTCCGGCAATGCAAACAGACCAGCCATTTACTTATCAAATACCAGAAGAAGTAGAAAAAGTGGTTGAAGCAGGGATGCGTGTCGAAGTTCCTTTTGGGTTAGGGAATCGTCATATTCAGGGATTTGTGGTTAATGTCAAAAAAACAAGTGATTATCAGCAAGAACTAAAATCAATTGTCCGAATACTAGATTTAACTCCTGTTTTAAATACAGAGCTATTAGCTTTAGCCGACTATATGAAAAAAACAACTTTTGCTTTTAAAATCACCTGTCTGGAAACAATGCTGCCCACTGTGATGAAAGCTGAGTATCAAAAAAGAATTGTTTTAAATGATTCAACTCATCCGATTAAACAACAGTATTTTACTCAAAGTAATAGTATTGACTGGCAAGAAGCAGAGAATCTGGGTATTTTAAACCAATTAAAGAAACTACGACTGAAAAATGTGGTTGAGCTCCAGTATGTAGTTAAAAAGAAAAATAAGGTTAAAATGGTCCGTTATGTGGAGAGTCATATAGATAAAAGTAATTTAGCTCAAGCAAAAGGCCAAGTCAGAAAAGGGGCAAAACGTCAGTGTCAATTACTTGATTTATTGAGTGAAAATGCTCATCAACCTTTATCCTTTTATAGCCAGAAGGCAATCACATCGGCTGCATTAAAAAAGGGAGAAGAGCAAGGCTGGCTGACGATTAAAAAAGAGGAAGTCTATCGTGATCCTTATCAAGATCATGCATTTGCTAAAAGTACCGCCTTATCCTTAAATTCGGAGCAAGAGAGCGCTGTTAATGTAATTAAACTGGCCGAAGAAAAGCAAGAAGCTCAAGTTTTTTTGTTAGAAGGCATCACGGGTAGTGGTAAAACAGAAGTCTATTTACAAGTAATTGCTAATATTTTAACCAAAGGCAAGACAGCGATGATGTTAGTTCCGGAAATTGCTTTAACGCCTCAAATGGTAGAACGATTTAAGAGCCGTTTAGGCGATGCAGTGGCTGTTTTACATAGTGGTTTGTCAGTGGGAGAACGTTATGATGAATGGCGTAAAATTGAAAGAGGAGAAGCCCAGGTAGTAGTAGGAGCACGTTCGGCAGTTTTTGCTCCCTTAAAAAATATTGGTATGATCATTGTAGACGAAGAACATGAAGCTTCCTACAAACAAGATGAAGCACCGCGCTATCATGCTCGCGATCTGGCAATCTGGCGAGGGAAATATAATCATTGTCCAGTTGTCCTGGGTAGTGCGACTCCTTCTTTGGAATCACGTGCACGTGCTCAAAAAGGTCTTTATCACTTGCTGCATTTGACTCATAGAGCAGATCCTGAGGCTTGTCTGCCCAAAGTTCAAGTTATTGATTTAAAAGAAGAGTATGCTAATCATAATAACAGCAGCTTTTCTAAAATACTGCAAGACAAAATCAGAGATCGTTTGAATAAAAAAGAACAGATTATTCTAATGCTGAACCGACGTGGCTATTCTTCTTTTGTAATGTGTCGTGAGTGTGGCTATGTATTACCTTGTCCCAATTGTGATATCTCATTAACTTTACACATGGATACAAAAACAATGCGTTGCCATTATTGTGGACATGAAGAAGCGATACCACACCATTGTCCTGAGTGTGGCAGTGCTAAGATTCGTTATTATGGTACAGGTACACAAAAAGTACAAGAAGAGCTGCAGGCTATATTTCCGCAAGCAAGAATCTTAAGGATGGACGTGGATACAACACGTAAAAAAGGGGCGCATGAAAAAATTCTGCAACAATTTGGTGACCAGAAGGCAGATATTCTATTGGGCACACAGATGATTGCAAAAGGTCTGGATTATCCCAATATTACTCTAGTTGGGGTATTAAATGCTGATACGGCTTTAAATTTGCCTGATTTTCGTTCAAGTGAACACACTTTTCAATTGCTAACACAGGTTTCAGGCCGTGCCGGCAGGGCCCAAAAAGCTGGTGAAGTGATCATCCAGACTTTTAATCCGGATCACCATGCCATTCTCTTAGCACAGCAACAAGATTATGAGACTTTCTATCGTCAAGAGATGTTTTTACGTCATCAAAGTGCTTACTCACCTTATTATTTTACGGTAAAGATCAGTTGTAGCCATCCAAAGGAACAAGTGGCAGCTAAGAAGATGTTTCAAATCGCCCGATTTATCAAGGACGACTTGAGTTCTGAAAGTATCACGTTGGGGCCTAGTCCAGCATCAGTTGCAAGAGTTAAAAATCGTTATTATTATCAGATGATCATCAAATATAAGGATGAACCGCATCTGCCAGTATTATTGAAAGAGATTTTAGATAAGACACAAAAGGATCAGCAACAGGGGTTATATGTAGCTATTGACAATGAACCAGTTAACTTTATTTAGGAGGAAATAAATGACAAAAATTGTTTTTATGGGAACGCCCGCTTTCTCTGTGCCTATTTTAACAGGGCTTGTTCAAGCAGCTTATGATGTAGTAGCTGTTGTGACTCAACCGGATCGTCCAGTGGGTCGTAAACATAAATTGACTGCTACGGCTGTAAAAGAAAAAGCCTTAGAACTAGACATTCCGGTTCTACAGCCAGAGAAGATCGCAGATCCTAAAGAGGTAGAAAAGATTGCAGTCTTGCAGCCGGATTTGATTATTACGGCAGCTTTTGGACAGTTTTTACCGGAAAAATTACTTGAAATACCTAAGTACGGGGCAATTAATGTTCATGCTTCTTTATTACCAAAGTATCGCGGAGGGGCGCCAGTACATTATGCGATTATTCAAGGAGAAAAAGAAACGGGTATTTCAATTATTGAAATGGTAAAAAAAATGGATGCAGGTGGAATTTATGCACAAACTGCTATTCCTATTGCTAAAGATGACGATGTCGGTAAAATGTTTGATAAATTAAGTGTACTAGGGCGCGACTTGCTGTTAAAGACGGTGCCGCAAATTTTGACGGGTAATTTAAAAGCTACTCCGCAAGAAGATAGCCAGGTAAATTTTGCACCGAATATTAGTCATGCACAAGAAGCTATTGATTGGCATCAGACAGCTGCTGAAATTGACCAAAAAGTACGGGGCATGCGTCCATGGCCGATTGCTTATACGACTTACCAGAAAAAACGCTGGAAAATTTGGGATGTCAAACCATTACCGGAAGAGACGACTAAAGCTCAGCCAGGAACGATTATTTATCGTGATAAAAAACAACTATGGATTGCCTGTGGCAAACAAAGCGTGCTAGCTCTTAAGAAAATTCAGCCAGCTGGAAAAAGTCAACAGTCAGTCAGCGATTTTTTAAATGGTACAGGTCAAAATATAACACAAGGTGATCAGGTGGGAGCAAATGAAAGATAAACAGATTTTAAATGTACGCTATGCTGCCCTGCAGGCTCTTGAGCGAATTGAAAAAGGAGGAGCCTATTCTAATTTGCTTTTAAATGATATGATCAATAAGGGTGATTTTAGTATTAAGGACAGTCATTTATTGACAGAGTTAGTCTATGGTAGCTTAAGTCGTAAATTGTTGCTAGAGTTTTATTTGCAGCCTTTTATCGCTCAAGCTAAAAAGATAGATAATTGGGTACGATTACTTTTAGAATTATCGCTTTATCAGATGCTTTATTTAGATCGTGTTCCTGATCATGCAGTTATCAATGAAGCAGTTGAAATTGCTAAAAAGCGCGGAAATGTAGGAATCAGCAAATTTGTCAATGGTGTTTTGCGTAACATCCAGCGGCAAGGGGTCCCTAAGACCTCTTTAATTAAAGATCCTATCAAGCGACTGGCTACTGAAATCAGTTTGCCCCAATGGCTGACAAGAAAGCTAGTCGCACAAATCGGACAAAAAGAAACAAAAAAATTAGGACTGGCTTTATTTACACCGAGTCATGTGAGTATCCGGATAGATGAAAGGCGTATATCACGTCAAGAAGCCATTAATGTCTTGGCTGCAGAAGGCATCAAAGCAAATAAAAGTCCACTTTCACCTTGTGGCTTATTTGCTCTAAAAGGTTCTGCAGTAAAAAGCAGTTTATTTAAAAATGGTTTAGCCACTTTACAAGATGAGACTTCGATGCTGGTAGCACCTATACTGCAAATAGAAAAAAGCAATCAGGTATTAGATGCCTGTGCTGCTCCAGGTGGTAAAACTACGCATATTGCAACTTATTTATCAGCAGCAGCTGGTGGCAAAGTCGTCGCTTTAGATCTACATCAACATAAGGTACAATTGATCAAGGAGAATGCTCGCCGGCTGCACTTAACTCAAGTGGTGGATAGTCGCCGTTTAGATGCACGTCAAGTAGCTGCTTTGTTTTCTCCAGCAACATTTGATCGTATTTTAGTTGATGCCCCTTGTTCTGGTTTAGGTTTGATGCGACGTAAACCTGATATTAGATATACGAAGCAACCTGATGACTTCAAACGATTAGCCGCTCTTCAGCTGGAAATTTTAACCAGCATTGCACCGACTTTGAAAGTAGGTGGAAGGCTGGTTTACAGTACTTGTACGATCTTTCCGGAAGAAAATCAACAAGTAGTAAAAGAATTTTTGCGGCAACATCCTGAATTCGAGTTATTGCCTGTGCCGGTGTCTGCTAATTTACGTGAAAGCTTAAGTGATCAAATGTTGACTATATATCCACATCAATATAATACAGATGGTTTTTTCATTAGCTGTCTACGCAAGAAACAATGAGGTGAATGCCATGAAAATTAGCTTTAAAAGTGATAGAGGTAAAGTGAGAAAGAATAACCAAGATTATGTAGAAGTATTTAAAAATGCCAAAGGATACACACTGGCATTATTGGCTGATGGTATGGGCGGACATCGAGCAGGAGATGTAGCTAGTAAAACAGCAGTCAAAGAAATTGGCAATAAATGGGAAAAATCTACGATCTCTAATAGTCAAAAAGCAGCCAGCTGGCTGATCAAAGTGATTCAAGAAGAAAATGAAAGGATCTATCAGAGTGGCTTAGAAAATCCTGATTTTTCAGGAATGGGAACAACGCTTGAAGCAGTGGCTATTTTTGAAGAGGACTTTACTTTAGCACATGTTGGCGATAGCCGCGGATATTTATTGAACGGTGATCAGTTGATTCAGCTAACAGATGACCATTCTTTGGTAAATGAATTGGTCAAATCAGGAGAGATTTCTAAAGAAATGGCAGAAAATCATCCTAATAAAAATATTGTTACACGCTGTGTAGGAATGCCTGGAATGATCGATGTGGATGTTTATACACAAAAACGTAAAGATCAGCAGTATTTATTATTATGTTCTGATGGTTTGACAAATATGGTTTCTAAAACGGATATTATGCAGACTATTTTAAGTAGTGAAAAGGATGAAGAAGTCTTAGAAAATTTGATAGGACTTGCCAATCGAAATGGTGGTCTGGATAATATTACTGTCCTTATGATTCATTTTGGAGGTGTAAGGAATGCTTGATATCGGCAAAAAACTGAGTGGTCGCTATTTAATTAAAGGAAATATAGGCATGGGAGGCATGGCAAATGTTTTCTTAGCTGATGACTTGATTTTAGACCGTGAAGTGGCTGTCAAAGTGTTACGTTATGATTTTCAAAATGATCAGAGTGCGATCCGGCGCTTTCAAAGAGAAGCTTTGGCAGCAACAGAATTAGTTCATCCCAATATTGTTTCAGTTTATGATGTGGGAGAAGATAACGGCATGCAGTATCTGGTGATGGAGTATGTCAAGGGAATGGATTTAAAACGTTACATCCAAACTCATTACCCAATGGATTATTCAGAGGTAATTAATATTATGCAGCAAATTCTTTCAGCTGTATCTTTGGCTCATGATCATCAGATTATTCATCGTGATTTAAAGCCTCAGAATATTTTGATCGATGAAAATGGTGTGACAAAGATTACGGATTTTGGGATTGCCATTGCCTTATCGGAAACCTCGATCACACAGACCAATAGCATGCTTGGTTCAGTGCATTACCTTTCACCAGAGCAAGCTCGTGGCAGTATGGCAACGAAGCAGTCAGATATTTATGCGATTGGCATTATTCTTTATGAAATGCTGGCGGGAAGTGTTCCTTTTGACGGCGAATCAGCAGTAACGATTGCTTTAAAACATTTTCAAGATGATATTCCTTCTTTGCATGTTTTAGATGAGGGGATACCGCAAGCGCTAGAAAATGTTGTCTTAAAAGCAACGGCTAAAGAACCTGCTGACCGTTATAAAAGTGCTGAAGAAATGAGTAAGGATTTGGATACCGCTTTAGCACCTGAACGAAGAAATGAAGCAGTCTGGCATCCACAAGCGATGCTTAATGAAACCAAAGTGCTCTCTCCTTTACCGGAGGAAATGATTGATCCTGAGGTAAAAGAAGAAGAAGCAAAGACTGATCATGAAGAAGCAGCCGACGATAAAGCTGAAAAGCCAAAGAAAAAGAAGAAAAAAAGACGAGTTTTTGCAGGAATATTATTAGCTTTATTGGCGCTCGTCGCTCTAATGGCTTATTTTTCATCGGGGGGTTCTAGAAGTCAGGTAATGATTCCCGATGTGACAGGTTTGACCGAATCGGGGGCTCGTGAAAAACTAAAAGAGAGCGGCTTAGAAGTAGATGATGAAACAAGAGATTTTCCAAGTGATGAGCAAAAAGCAGGACGAGTCGTGAAAACAAGCCCTGAAATAGGAGCTCAGGTGAAACGGAATAAAGAAATTGTGCTCTATGTCAGCTCAGGTAGCCCCAAGGTAGAAATGGCTGATTACGTAGATGAAGAATACGAAGATGCAGTGGACAGACTAAAAGAGCTGGAATTTAAAGAAAGTAATATTAAAAAGACAGAAAAGTACGATGACACAGTAGCCAAGGGGAAAATTATCGAACAGACTCCAGCAGCAGATGAAAAAGTCGTACCGAGTGACACTGATGTAACTTTCGTGGTCAGCAAAGGTCCGGAACCAGTAGCCATGATTGATTTAATAGGAAGTACAGAAGATACTGCTAAACAAAGTCTTAGTTCGATTGGTTTAAGTGAAAATAATGTGGCGGTAGAAGAAAATTATAGTGGTGAAGATGAGGGAATGGTAATTGATCAATCGCCATCTTCAGGTGAGATGATAATACCGGGGGAAACACAAATCGCACTGACAGTTAGTGCAGGTGAAGAAGAGATAGAAGTTCCTGATGTTGTAGGCAAAGAAAAAGATGACGCAAATAAGATATTAAAAGATGCAGGATTTAAGGTCAAAGAGGAAGAAGAAAAAAGTGATTCTGTTGACAAGGATGATGTAATCTCGATGAGTCCGACAGCTGGAAACAAGGCTAAAAAAGGCACTACTGTTAGCCTTAAAGTTTCGTCTGGAAAAGAAAAAACGAAAAGCTTTACCATCAATGTTGAAGCTTCGTACAGCGGCAACGGTAATAGCCAAAAAATAACTATTTGGTTGACAGATAAAAATCATGATGAAGAAGTTGTACAAGAAATCACTCTAGACTCTACTCATAAAAACCAATCAATTCCGGTAAATGTTACGAATATCGAAGGTGACAAAGCCACAATCACAGTTCAGCGTGAAGGTGGAGATAAAGTCAGCCGAGATGTTACAGGAGCAGAAACAGTTCAGGTTCCAGATTAATAAAAATAAATCACTATAAAAAAGATTCGACCTATCTACAATGGGGAGAATCTTTTTTATAAAATTATTATTCGCTAGTAATAGCAATTAAAAATTTTTTTATTAGTAAATGAGAGTTATAAAGCCTTCTCCTTTTCAACAACAAAGATTTCAGCTATAATAAAGGTCAAGAATAGTCAAGGGAGGGCACTATGGGATGAGTCATCAAAATATTTCTGATCTGATTGAAGCTTATTTAAAAAAAATTTTAGAAACCAGTGAGATGATTGAAATCCGCCGAGCAGAGATGGCAGACCTCTTTGATTGTGTACCTTCGCAAATCAATTATGTTATTAATACTCGTTTTACGATTCAGCGTGGTTATACGGTAGAAAGTAAGCGAGGCGGAGGAGGCTATATTCGGATCGAAAAAATTCAAGTTGCCAATTATCATCAGTTTTTAGAACAAGTTAACTTGTTATTTGATGAAACGATCAGTGAAAAAGATGCGATTGCAATTATTCAGAAATTATTTGAAGAAGGAATTCTTTCTAAAAAAGAGGGAAATTTGTTATTGACGACTATTAGTAAAGCAGTTTTAGGAAAAGAAGTTCAAGAAGATAATATACGAGCAAATATCATGCACGCCATATTAGAGCGCTTGAGTTATGAAGATAAGGAGTGAATAGAAATGGACGAATTATTTACACAACGTGCCAAAGAGGTATTACAGATCGCTCAAGCTGAAGCAAAACGTTTTAAGCATCAGACGGTAGGATCTGAACATATTTTATTAGCACTCTTGATTGAGCCAAATGGAATAGCCGGAAAAACTTTGCGTGAGATGAATGTTAGTGAACAGGATGTGCGTGAAGAAATCGAACATTTGACAGGATATGGTTCGATGACAAATTATCCAGTCAATGGTTTTTTACCTTATTCACCTCGATCAAGACAGATTTTTGCTTATGCAGGTGATGAAGCCAAACGCTTTGGTTCAGCTCAAGTTGGTACGGAACATTTGTTATTAGGCTTATTAAGAGATGAAGAAATCCTAGCTTCACGTATCATGCTGAATTTAGGTTTGAGCTTGGCTAAAATGCGTCAACTCTTAAAGAAAAAAATGGGTGTCAGTCAAAATAAAAATTCAGGAATGAATCGTAGACGTCCACAGCAGTCACGTCAAACTCAACAAGAAGGGACACCGACTCTTGATTCTTTAGCCCGTGATTTAACTAAGTTAGCTCGAGAAAAACGTTTGGATCCAGTTGTGGGTCGTGAAAAAGAAGTAAAACGTTTGATTCAGATTTTAAGTCGCCGGACTAAAAATAATCCAGTATTAGTTGGGGAGCCTGGAGTAGGGAAAACAGCGATTGCCGAAGGGCTGGCTCAACAAATCATCAATGGTGAAGTTCCACGGGATATGCAGAAAAAACGTCTGATGATGCTAGATATGGGAGCTTTAGTTGCTGGAACAAAATATCGGGGCGAATTTGAAGATCGTATGAAAAAAATTATTGATGAAATTTATCAAGATGGACAAATTATTTTATTCATTGATGAATTGCATACTTTGATTGGGGCCGGTGGTGCTGAAGGAGCAATTGATGCTTCAAATATTTTAAAACCAGCTCTTGCACGAGGTGAACTGCAGACTGTTGGAGCCACTACTTCTGATGAGTATCAAAAGTATATTGAAAAAGATTCGGCTTTAGAACGTCGTTTTGCACGAGTACAAGTTGATGAACCGACACCAGAAGAGGCAGTCCAGATTTTGCGTGGTTTACGTTCACGTTACGAAAAACATCATGGGGTAGAAATTACTGAAGAGGCTCTGACAGCTTGTGTCCAATTGTCCGTTCGCTATATCAATGGTCGGCAGCTGCCGGATAAAGCAATTGATTTAATGGATGAATCGGCTGCCAAAGTACGGTTAGATGGAACAGATGGAAGTTCTGAATCATCTGATTTACAGTCTGAATTATATACGATCTCAACTGAAAAAGAAGCAGCGATCCATAATCAGGACTTCAGTCAGGCTGCAAGTCTTAGAGAAAAAGAAAAAACACTTAATGAAAAGTTACAAAAAGTAATCTTAAAAGAAGACGAGGAAAGTGAACATTATACAAATCAGGTAACAGAAGAAGATGTTAGTATCGTTGTTGCTCAATGGACGGGGATACCACTAGAACAAATGACCAAAAAAGAAACAGATCGTTTACTGGATTTAGAAAAAGTATTACACGAACGTGTAGTGGGTCAAGATGAAGCTGTCAGTGCGATTTCGCGAGCTATCCGCCGCGCACGTAGTGGATTGAAAGACCCAGATCGCCCCATTGGCTCCTTTATGTTTTTGGGTCCCACAGGTGTAGGGAAAACCGAATTGGCTAAAGCTCTAGCTGAAGCTATGTTTGGCACAGAAGACGCTTTGATCAGAGTTGATATGAGTGAATACATGGAGAAATACAGTACGAGTCGTTTGATTGGTTCCCCTCCTGGCTATGTTGGTTATGAAGAAGGCGGTCAGTTAACAGAGAAAGTTCGCTCGAAACCTTATGCGGTGATTTTATTGGATGAAGTGGAAAAAGCCCATCCAGATGTCTTCAATATTCTATTACAAGTTTTAGATGATGGTCAGCTGACCGATTCAAAAGGACGTCAAGTTGATTTTCGTAATACGATTTTAATTATGACATCTAATATTGGAGCCCGTGAATTGCGAGAAGAAAAGAATGTTGGTTTTAATGTAGTGGATATTAAACAAGACCATGAAGCTATGCAAAAACGTCTGATGGAAGAGTTGAAAAAAGCCTTCCGACCAGAATTTTTAAATCGACTGGATGAATCAATCGTATTTAGTTCATTGGATAAAGAAGAAATTCACCAAATTGTTCGTATTATGAGTAAAACGGTGATCAAGCGTTTAGCTGAACAGGATATTCAGTTGAAAATTACGCCAGCAGCCTTAGATGTCATCGGTAAAGATGGTTTTGATCCAGAATATGGAGCCCGTCCGATTCGGCGAGCTTTACAAAAAGAAGTAGAAGATCGTCTAAGTGAAGCTTTGATCTCGGGAGAAATTTATTTTGGCAGCCGTGTAACCATAGGTGCATCTAAAGGAAAGATCACTTTAAATGTACGCAAGCCTAGAGAAGAAAAAGTTTTACAAAATGCTTGAGTGAATCTAAATTGATCCAAGAAGAGGAGATAAGCCATTTGACTTGGCCTCCTCTTTTTGCTTTTATAAGAAGCTTTTACTATAATAAAGAAGCTAAAAGAAATAAGGAGAAGAACATGACAACTTTAGTTTTTGATTTAGATGATACTCTGTATGATCAGTTACTTCCTTTTAAAAAAGCTGTGCAGAAAAGTTTTTCTTTTCCTGCAGATCAAATAGAGGACTTATACTTAATGAGTCGTAAATATAGTGATGAGGTCTTTGAATTGACTCACTCTGGTAAAATGAGTTTAGTGGACATGCATGTTTACCGAATACAAAATGCTTGTGCACAATGGGGAATGGATTTGACCTTTGATCAGGCGCTTTGTTTTCAAAAAGCTTATCAGAGCTATCAGGATCAAATCAGTCTGTTTGATAATTTAGCCAGGATTTTGACTGACTGCTGTCAACGTGATATTCAATTGGTTTTAATGACTAATGGACCAACTGAACATCAATACAGGAAAATCAGGCAGCTCGATTTGACAAACTGGATCCCAGCTGAAAAAATATTTATTTCAGAAAAAGTTGGCTTTAGTAAACCAGACCGACGTTTTTTTGATTATGTATCAAAACAATTGTCTTTAAAAGAAAGACAGACATATTATGTGGGTGACTCATATGAAAACGATATTGTCGGTGCCAAGCGAGCAAATTGGCAGGCAGTTTGGTTTAATCATCGTAATCATTTGCAACCGACAAGTAATTATCAGTATGATTATCTGCTAACAGATAGTAATTCGTTACTATCCTTTGTAGCTAATTTGTGAGGAGAAAACCATGATTGAAATTATCGCAACAGTTGATTCAATAGAACAAGCTCAGGCTTTACTGCCTTTGGTGGATACAATTTTTTTTGGTGAAGAGAATTTTGGACTTAGATTACCCTACTCTTTTTCACGTCAGGAACAAAAGCAATTAGTCGATTTAGCTCATCAGGCACACAAAAAAGCCATGGTTGCTGTCAATGGGTTAATGCATCTTAGCCAGATGCAAGAGATTCCTGCTTATCTGCAGTTTTTGCGTGAAATTGGTGTGGACAAGATTTCCTTAGGAGACCCGGGGATTATCTATGTGATGCAGCAAAACTCTGCTTTGCAGCTGCCATTTATTTATGATGGCGAAACTTTGGTTACGAATGCCAGACAAATTAATTTCTGGGCTAAAAAAGGGGCTATTGGAGCGGTTCTAGCTCGTGAAGTTCCCTTTGCTGAAATGAAATTGTTGGCTCAACAGGTCAAGCTGCCGGTCGAAGTTTTAGTCTACGGCGCCACTTGTATCCATCAATCCAAACGAACTTTGTTAGAAAACTATTTTAATTATACAAAACAAAAAGAAGAAAAAAATAAATCTCGTCAACTGTTTTTATCTGAACCTCAGCATCCAGAAACACATTATTCGATTTTTGAGGATGTCCAGGGAACCCATATTTTTGCCAATGATGATCTTTGTCTGATGAATGAACTGACTCAATTAGTCGATAGTCATTATCGAACTTGGAAGTTAGATGGAATTTTTTCACCGGGTGAGAATTTTGTAAAGATTGCAGCGCTGTATAATGATGCTCGCCAAAAAATTGAGAAAAATGAGTGGAGTGAAGAAAAAGCCCAGCAAGCTTATCAGAAAATAAGGCAGTTACATCCGCAGAATCGAACATTGTCGAGTGGATTTTATGCCATTGATCCAGCAGAAATTAAATAAGGAGTAAAGTAATGTTAAAAAAGTTAAAAAGGCCTGAAATTTTAGCACCAGCAGGAACTTTGGAAAAACTAAAGACGGCTATCCATTATGGGGCAGATGCTGTCTATATTGGGGGAAATGCCTATGGGTTACGTAGTCGGGCAGGTAATTTTTCTTATGAAGAGATGCAAGAAGGCGTCTTATTTGCTAAAAAACATCAAGCTAAGGTTTATGTGGCTGCTAATATGGTTACCCATGAAGGTAATCAAGTAGGTGCAGGAGAGTTCTTCCGCAGCTTACGTGATATTGGCATAGCAGCTGTAATCATTTCTGATCCGGCGTTGATTGAAATCTGTATAACTGAAGCTCCAGGACTGGCTATTCATTTATCTACTCAAGCCTCATCCACTAACTATGAGACTTTGGAATTCTGGCGTAATGAGGGATTAGAAAGAGTCGTTTTAGCTCGTGAGATATCAATGCAGGAACTAGCAGAAACTCGCCGTCATACATCTATTGAAATTGAAGCTTTTATCCATGGGGCTATGTGTATTTCTTATTCAGGACGTTGTACTTTATCAAATCATATGTCGATGCGGGATGCTAATCGTGGCGGCTGTTCACAGTCGTGTCGCTGGAAATATGATTTGTATGATCTGCCTTTTGGTCAAGAACGTCATTCACTGACTCAAGGAGCAGTCAATGAACCCTTTTCAATGAGTGCAGTTGATTTATCGATGATCCAGCATTTACCAGATTTGATTGAAAATGGTGTTGATAGTTTGAAAATTGAAGGGAGGATGAAATCGATCCACTATGTTTCAACCGTTGTCAATGTTTACCGCAAGGCAGTGGATAGCTATCTAGCGGATCCTGACCACTATCTTTGCCAAAAAGAATGGGTCGATGAATTATGGAAAGTAGCCCAACGTGAGCTTTCAACTGGTTTTTATTATCATAAGCCAAGTGAAAATGAGCAATTGTTTGGAGCACGTCGCAAAATACCCGAATACACTTTTATTGGAGAAGTGATGGCTTATGATGAGATGACAAAAACAGCGACAATTAGGCAGCGGAACTGTTTTGAACTAGGTGATAGTATCGAGTTTTATGGGCCAGGAATGCATCATTTCTCGCAAACTGTTACAGAAATGTATGATGATGAAAATCAAATGATAGACCGTGCACCACATCCAATGATGATGCTCACTATGCCAGTTGAACAAGCTGTTTGTGTGGGTGATATGATTCGTAAACAAAAATAATGTGGATGTTAATTAGTAGATGGCAGATTGAATTAAAAAAAGATAAAGAGGGATCAGATGAAAAAATATGATTATATCATAATTGGAGGCGGCAGTGGCGGAATTGCTTCAGCTAATCGTGCCGGTAAATATGGCGCTAAAGTATTATTAATTGAGGAAAATAAGATCGGCGGCACTTGCGTAAATGTTGGCTGTGTACCCAAAAAAGTCATGTGGCAGGCCAGTGATATTTATACAAGCCTTAGTCGTGATGCTAAAAGTTATGGAATCAGTACAGTAAAATCTGCTCTTGATTTTAAAAAATTAGTGGCTAATCGTGAAGAATATATTAATACTCTACACGGTGCCTATTATCGTGGACTAGCCAGTAATCAGGTAGAGGTCTTATCAGGATATGCTCACTTTACAGACGAACATACAGTTGAAGTGGATGGTGTAAAATACAGTGCCCCACATATACTGATTGCCACAGGCGGGCATTCAAGCCAGTTAGAGATTCCGGGTGGCCAGTATGCTATTGATTCAGATGGTTTTTTTGCATTAGACAAATTACCCCACCACTTGCTTGTTTTAGGGGCAGGGTATATTGCTGCAGAACTTAGTGGAGTTGTCCATGGTTTAGGAACTAAAGTTTCCTGGGCTTATCGCAAAGAACGGCCTTTACGTCAATTTGACGAAATGCTGGCGGATAATCTAGTTGATATTTATCAGGAAGAGGGAATGTCTGTCTATCGGAACTCCGTGCCTAGCTCAATTGAAAAAGTGGCAACTGGCTATCAGGTAAACTTTGAAAATGACAAACAAATTACAGCCGATCTTGTTTTATTTGCGGGAGGCAGAAAACCTAATGTGACTGGTTTTGGTCTGGAAAATACATCTGTACAATTAGGTAGTGATGGCTTTATTAAAGTGGATAAATATCAAAATACGACAGCTGAAGGAATCTATGCCATTGGAGATGTGATTGGGAAAAAAGAATTGACCCCTGTTGCCATTGCAGCTGGACGTCGTTTATCGGAAAGATTATTTAATGATAAAGATCATTTGTATCTAGACTATGATCTGATTCCATCAGTAATTTTTACCCATCCGCCGATGGCTACTATTGGTTTGACCGAACAAGAAGCATTCGAAAAGTATGATGAAAAAACAATTAAGGTTTACCGCTCACGTTTTACACCTATGTATTTTGCGCTAGGAGACTATCGACAAAAATGTGAATTAAAGTTAATTTGTTTGGGTAAAGAAGAAAAAATCATAGGTTTACATGGCATTGGTCTTGGAGTAGATGAGATGTTACAAGGTTTCGCAGTGGCGCTTAAGATGGGAGCAACTAAAGCTGATTTTGATAACACTGTAGCCATTCATCCGACTGGAGCAGAAGAATTTGTTACTATGACATAATAAATAAAAAAAGAAGTTTCACGTGAAACTTCTTTTTTTTTTAATTGTTACGTTTCAAGATATCTTGAGTTAGTTGATAAAGGGTTTGTCGCGTAGCCTGTTTATCATCAGGTAATTTTTGGATTGCTTTTAAGGCTAGTTGGGTGTATTCATTTGCTTTAAGTTGAGCTTGTTTAACTCCCCCTAGTTGATGTACTTTTTGATAAACAAGCTGGGTGTCTGCTGTAGTCATCTGTTCTTTTTTTGCTAATAAAGGAATTAATTGTCGGCAATCTTTTTGTAAAGCATAAATTAAAGGTAAGCTATAGACACCTTGTTTCATATCGGCTAAGACAGGTTTGCCAATTTCGGCAGTTGAACGGCTATAGTCTAAAATATCATCAACAATTTGAAAGGATATTCCAATGTTTAAACCAATCGTAGCTGCCTTTTTGGAAAAAGCTTGGCTTGAGCCACTTTCAAAAGTCCCAATAGCACAACTTAATGAGAATAATTCGGCAGTTTTACCTGCGACATTCTCTATATATTCTTCAACAGTCTCCTTTAAATTATAGCGATCATCCATTTGGCCTAATTCTCCACTGAGTATTTTTTCCATGCTTTTTGCATTAGTCTGTAAACTACGCATAGAAGAAGCATAGGATGACATTAATTTAAAACAAATAACAAATAAATAATCACCAGCATACACTGCAGTGCTGTTGTCAAAGCTTGCATGAATGGTAGGCAAGCCGCGTCTGAGTGAGGCCTCATCTACTATATCATCGTGGATCAGTGTAGCAGTGTGTAATAATTCAATTGAGGCTGCTAAAGCCACCGCTTTTTGCTGATCTTGTTTGGGACCAAAGCGAGAAAAAAGAAGCTGGTAAGCAGGACGTAGGAGTTTGCCTCCTGAATGAATCATTTCAAGAATCGCTTTTTCTACTGCTTTATCTTTTAATTGTATGGACTTTTCCATCAGTGCTAAGGTTTCTTGTAATTCATCTTGTAGTTGAGGATAATCATTCCAGATAGGATGAAGTTTCATTTTTTCTCCTTTCCAAATCTATAGACAAAAAAATTTAGTCTTTTAACCAGAATTCATGAGTTTGTTTTTCATATTCATTTTGAAAAAGTCTTAGTGTTTCTACTCGCTGTAGCAAGTAATTGGCAGCAACTCCGATGGCTATCCCTGATAAGATACCCAGGAAAGATAAAATAGGAAGATACAGCATTACGTTCCACGATTGAGCAATTGTGGAAGCTGTAACTAATTGCCCGACATTGTGCATGAAGCCGCCTGTAGCACTAATACCGATAATACTGACTCTTTTAGGCCCCATTTTTTTTATTAACAACATAGAAAAATAACTTAGTAGAGCTCCCGACATGCTATATAAAAAAGTAGAAAGTGTCCCACCTAAAAGAGTGGTCAAAATTAAGCGTAGCCAAACTAGCAAAAAACTGTCTTTTTTGGGGATGGTAAAAATTGCAATAATAGTAATTAAATTCGCCAACCCTAACTTAGCACCGGGTGCAAAGGAAAAAGGATATGGAATCATATTTTCAATTAAACCAATGACGGCTCCTTGGGCGACTAGTAAAGAGATATAGATAATTTTTCTTAATCTGCTCATAGTTTACGATCAATAAATGAGATCGTCTGTTTCACCTCCGTCGTCAGTTTTAGCATCATTTACTTCAAGTACAAGTTTGTGTGGCAAACAAACAATTGTCTCCCCGTTTTTTTTGGCCCAGCCACGACGTACGCAAATTTGGTCGCCGCAGTTGGCTTCTTTAATACGTATCTGATCACCTTTTATTTCAATTAAATTATACTCCCCGTCTTTATCGGTGTATTTATAAGTATAACCTTTTTGCCCTTCAACTAAATCAAAACGACGGATCTCCTCTCCATCAATTCGTAAAACTGCTTGTTTATCAGCTGGCTGGGGTTCTTTTTGTTGTAAATAAAATATTATGACCGGAATAAAAGAACAGAGGATGAGAGCTAGAATAATGACACTATCCCACGGTTTGAGACGACTTTCTTTTTTGAATTCTTTAAACTTCAAGAATGTCTGCCTCCTTTTTTTAAGTAGCTTTATTTTATCATAAAGCTAAAATCTGTAATAAGTTAAGAATGAAAAAATGAGACTGAGACATATTTTCCAGCCACAATAAATTTTCCGATCTTTTTAGGATTACTCCTTGGGTATACAGTAGGTTCTCGTTATAAAAAAGCGAAACCTGAGGAACTGTAAGACCTGTTTTTTCGTAAATTATTGTTGGAAATTATTTATGTCCCAGTCTCAAACTATAGATACATGTTACTTACCATAAATGGCTTTGACTTCACCGTAGCGCCATTTGCCTAGTTTACGTTGTAACCAGGGAACGACCCAAGCATCTAAACCAACGGAACGTCCTGAACCATTCATCAAGGCAAAGGCAACTGGAATAAACCAGATGTTAACCCAGTAGAACATACCTGACAAACAGAATGTAGCCACTAAAACAATCGTTACCCCACTAAATAGCCAAGTAAACAAGCCTGCCATCAAGCAAAGGGCAATGCCGATTTCAACGAAAACCATCATTTTTTGAAAGAACATGGCAACATCCATATTGGGCATGATTGCTTTCATGATACTGTTGAACCAGTCAGGAGATTTACTGATCACAGCCATAGGTTCTTCTCCATGTGCATAACTTAAACCAAAGACACTTTTGGCTGTTTCAGCTACTGCTGTAGTGTCGGTAGATTCAGCAGCTTCACTAGCACCGCTAGCTACATCTGCGGCAGCTTTTTGATAGTCCCAAGTCCAAGGGAAAACACTGTCTCCTTTAAACCAGGAACCTTCACCAAACCAGGTGCTCGGAGTGAACCATTTACCATTGCCGACAATTTTCTTGAAGGCTTCAAGAAACCAGGCTAAGCCATAAAATACACGTAAGGGAACGCTCCATAAAACATTGCTATTACGCGAAGCGTGGCCATAAGCCACATTACGTCTGTCTTTAGTGCGGAATAACTCATGCATTATATATTGGAACATATAATAAGCTGAACGGATATCAAAGAAATATTTCAAGTTGACGATATGCTTCATAATAATCGCCAAAAAACCACTTAAGTGAATTTTATCAAATAATTGGGCAACGCCCCATTTAGATCCAATTGACACCATGAAACCTTGGTAGTTACCCACATACTTTTCAGGTGTTTGGCCTGCAATTGTGTTAACAATATTTTTAGCGGCTGTATGACCAGTACCTTCAGCTGCCTGTACGATCTGTGGAGTGGGTTTGCCGTCTTCCTCATAATATACTAGATCACCAGCTACATAGATATTTTTATCTTCATAGCCTTTGGCCTGCATATATTCATTAGCGACTAAACGGCCAGCTCGAGCTTGTTCAATACCAAAATCACTAGCATCTGTGTTGGCCTTCACTCCAGCCGTCCAAATTAAAGTGTGAGTAGGAATTATCTGTCCATCTTTTAATTGAATATGATCCTCGGCTACTTCAACAATTGGTGAACTGGTTAAAATTTCCACATCTTTTTTCTTTAAATAACGTTCTGCTTTGGCAGCATCATTACGGTTTAGCATATTTAAAATGGTTGGTACTGCTTCGACGACCTTAATGCTGATCTCACTAGGATCTAATTTGTAATCTTTAGCTAAACGTGTTTTCCAGTCGATCAATTCACCAGCCATTTCGATACCTGTAAACCCTGATCCACAGACTACGAAAGTCAGCATTGCTTTACGTAAACGAGCATTAGGTTCAACTGCTGCCTGGGCTACGGTACGTTCAATATGTTGACGAATACGCATAGCATCGTCGAATGACCACAAGGTAAAGCCATGTTCTTTGACACCTGGAGTTCCAAAGTCATTGGGCTCCCCACCTAAACCAATAATCAAGTGGTCAAAAGGATACTCTCCTCTTTTAGTGTGGACAATTTTATTGTTTTTATCAATTGTCGTAACTGAATCTGTTACTAGCTGAACATTCTTTTTACGACAAAAAAGTCGTTGTAAGTCGTGTTGGATGGCTTCTGGTTCCACTCTAGCTGCAGCTACTTCATGAAGTTCGGTCATCATTGTATGATAAGAATGGCGATCAATCAAAGTGATTTGTACGTCATCGTTTTTTTTGAACTTTTTAGCCATGAACTTTGTTGCTGAAACACCAGCATAGCCGGCACCTACAACGACAATGTTTTGCTTAGTCATTGAAAATCTCTCCTTAAAAATAATAATAATTACACAATCGCTCCTATTATAATGCTCTTTTTAAGTTTTGTCTAAGAATTGGGAACAAAACTTAAAAAAAAATTCTCGTTTAGACAAAAATATTTTCAGTTAGAATAAATATATTTTTGTAGTAAACTGCTGCTTTGAGTCTTAAAAAGCTTGACATTTTCTAGAATCATTTTAAAATGTTAGATGTATCACAAAAAAATTTGTGAAAAAATAAATAGGATAGGATGGGAAAAAATGAAAGCAAATAAGTTTTTTATGGGTATAGCAACTTTAGCAGTGTCAACCTTGGTGTTAGGAGCTTGCGCTTCAGATGATGCAGATAAAGAAAGTAACGAAAGTTCAAATTCAACAGCTGCAAGTAAAACAAGTGATACAGAGTCTTCAGCTGAAGTAGTATCAGGAGCCTCGTTGCAAGATGGCACATACTCACTTAAAGAATTAAATGATAAAAATGGTTATCATGCAGTTTTCTCGATCACCGCTAAAGAAGGTAAAATTACAGAATCAAAATTTGATTATTTAGATAAAGACGGAAAATCTAAGACAGAAGATGCTGACTATAATAAAAATATGAAGGATAAATCAGGTGTAGCACCAGAAGAGTATATCCCTCAATTAAATGAAGCTTTAGAAAAAGAACAAAATCCGGCTAATGTCGAAGTAGTTACAGGTGCCACTCATAGTTCGAATTCATTCCAGAATTATGCGCAACAATTAGTACAAGCGGCTCAAGCAGGAAACAGTGAAGAAATCGAGATTGATAATGGAGCTAAATTGCAAGATGGTACGTATACTTTAGAAGAGAAGAACTATAGTAATGGGTATCGCACTGTATTTTCGATTGTAGTCGAAGATGGTAAGGTAGCAGAATCTAACTTTGATAGCGTGAATAAAGACGGAAAATCCAAGACAGAAGATGCTGATTATGAAAAGAATATGAAAGATAAAAGCGGTGTAGGTCCAAAAGAATACACTAAGACCTTGAATGAAGATCTTGTCAAAGTAATGAACGGCGATGAAGATGAAGCTTCCCCAGCCGATGTAGATGTTGTCACAGGAGCAACTCACAGTTCTCATACATTTATCCTTTATGCAGAACAGTTAATTAATGCTGCTGAAAAAGGAGATACAGATAAAATCGAAGTTGACAATTTTGTAGAAGAATAGTATTTGTATTAAAAACGAGGAGTTGGGACTTAATGTTCCAGCTCTTTTTTTATAAATAGTAAACAAATCTCTTTCCAAGCTTATAAAAAAAAGCTATGATAACAAGAGAAAATGGAGGTTGCTATGAAAAAGAAACTAAGGGTTATTTTTGCTTTTATGACAGTATTTATGTTAGTTACTGCTTGTAGTAATAAAAAAGAGGATACTAATAAGCAGACTAGTGCTTCTTCTTACGCAAAAGCTATGAAAGATGAACCTTATAGTGAAGAAGAATTCTTATTAGGGACTTATGTACGCATTCGTGTGTATGATAAGGATAAAGAAACAGCAATACAGCCTGCAATGAAGCGGATTAAAGAATTAGGTGATAAGATCACCATTAACCAGTCAGGTTCTGAAATTGATGAATTAAATGTCCAGGCTGGGAAAAAACCAGTAAAAGTTTCTAAAGATGTCTATAATTTACTAAAACAAGCTGCTAAATACAGTGATGAATCAAAAGGTGGATTCAATATGGCGATTGGAGCCATTACGCAATTATGGCGCATCGGTTTTGATGATGCTAGAAAACCTGCACAAAGTGAAATTAATCAGGCTTTAGAGCATATTGATTATCATCAAATCGAGTTTAATGATGAAAAACAAACGGTCTATTTAAAAGATAAAGGTATGATCGTTGATTTAGGAGCGATTGCGAAAGGCTATATTGCTGATGAAGCAGTTGCTGTTTTACGTAAGCATAAAGTACAATCAGCTATTGTTGATTTAGGAGGGAATATATTTGTAGTAGGGCACAGTAATCGTGGCCGCAATCAAAAATGGAATGTGGGAGTACAGGATCCTAATAAAGCACGAGGATCAATTTTAGGAACAATTAAAGAAGCAGATAAAACGATTGTTACTTCTGGTATTTATGAACGTTATTTAGAAATCGAAGGGAAAAAATATCACCATATTTTTGATTCTAAAACGGGTTATCCTTATGATAATGACATTGCCAGTGTAACTGTCATTACGGATAAGTCGATCGATGGTGATGGATTGACTACAGTTGTCTTTGATAAGGGAATCAAAGAAGGCCTGAAGTATATAGAAAATAAAACGCCTGATGGCACTTCGGCGATCTTTGTAACCCGTGAAAACAAAGTTTATCTTACAGATGATATTAAGGATAGCTTTGATCTCAATGAAAAAGCTGGTTATAAAAAAGGAAATCGCAATGAACTAGAATGATGGAAAGGAAGAGAAAGAATAATGACTTTTAAAGTCTTTTTGGAACTGGTTGAGATTAGAACAAAAGTAGCTAGTATCTTTCCTTTTATTATCGGGGTTCTTTTTTCAATCAGTTACTTTGATGAAATCCATTGGGGTTATACCTTGGTGTTTTTTGCGGGTATGATCGTTTTTGACATGACTACAACTGCGATCAATAATTTTATGGATTTTCAAAAAGCTAAATCCACAACTTATAAATATAATGAAAATGTCATAGGTCGTCAGCAATTATCGGTTGAGCAAGTTCGTAGGTTAATTATTGTCATGCTACTATTTACTTTATTTATTGGTCTGTTTTTGAGCTATCAAACGGGTTGGATGTTACTGGTAATGGGAGGTGTTGTGTGCTTTATTGGCATTTTTTATACTTATGGTCCGATTCCTTTATCACGCATGCCCTTGGGTGAGGTTTTCAGCGGAGTTACGATGGGGCTAGGGATTTTTGCTATTACTGTTTATTTAAATACAGTGAATCAAAAAGCTTTTTATTTAGCTTTAGACTGGACGTCTGGTCATTTTGCACTTACCGGTCAATTGTGGTCAGTATTGGCTATTTTCTGGGCATCTTTGCCTCTTATCTTCACGATAGCCAATATTATGTTAGCGAATAATTTACGAGATTTAGAAACAGATATTAAAAATCATCGTTATACTCTGGTTTACTATATTGGTCGAGAAAAAGGGATTGTTTTATTTCAAAGTTTAATGCTGGCTAGTTATCTGGCAATTATGATCGGCTTGTTTTTTGGAATATATCAATGGCCGATATTAATCATTTTTACAACTTTACCTAAAATAGTTAAGAATCTAAAAGAACATAAAAAAAGTCTGCCTCATCCACGTAGTTTTTCTTATGCCATTAAAAATATGATCTTATTTAACGACAGTTATATGCTGGGTTTGCTTTTGAGTGTTTTTTGGCAAAGCATATAATAAAAAGTCAACGCTTAATTAATAATGAGCGCTGGCTTTTTTGCTAGTTTCCTATGATTTATTTACTCACCAATAGCTTTTAAACTGATTTCACCTGAAGATAATTTTTTGATCCCCTGATCTGTCTTGACAATTAACTCACCACTATCAGAAATATCTTGTGCTAGACCTGTATAATTCACTTTCTGCTGGGTAAACTGAACCTGACGTCCTAAGACAAAAGATTTTTTTCGATAGATTTCAAGATAAGTTTTATCTGGTAAAGCCTCAAGCAATTCAAAAAAATATTGCCAAATCAAATGGATCAGGTCATTGCGTGTAATAGCAGGTTCACCTTTAGGAAAAATCGAACCCGCTTTTGTACTTAAGTCTGCAGGAAATTCAGTTGTTTTAATCGAAAAATTGATGCCACAGCCAATGGTAATATGCTTGATCTGACCACTTTCAAAGTCACTAGTTGCTTCGGATAAAATACCGCAGATCTTTTTGCTTTTTAGATAAATATCGTTGACCCACTTAATTTGAGTTTGTGTTCCGGTTAATTGGTCAATGGCAAGACTAATAGCTACGGCTGCTAAAATAGTGTATTGAGGTAACTCTGCGAAAGTTTGATTAGCAGTTAATAGTAAGGTCATATAAATTTGTCCACTGGGCGAAAAGAAAGGGCGACCAAAACGTCCATGTCCGCCTGTTTGTTTTTCAGCAACAAATAAAGCAGGAGTTGCCGGTTGTTTGAGTGCAGCAAGTTTTGCTTCATTCATAGTTGAGGTGACTTCTTTTTTAATAATAATATTATCAGCTAATAAGTAACTTGAAGCTATTTTTTCTTTTTCCAATACATCAGATGTTAAATAACGATAGCCCTTAGCATGATGCTCAATTTGATAGCCTATTTTTTCTAGCTCGCGAATAGCTTTCCAAACAGCAGTACGCGAAATATTGAGTTCTGAAGCCATTTCTTCACCAGATAGGATAGTAGAACGTCCGCGTAAAAGTTCCAGGATTTTCTGTTTGGTTGTCATAAGCAGCTAAAACTCCTTTTGTTTTTATTCAACTAATAGTATAACTTTTTCATCAGACATCGACAATTCTAAACGCTTTTTTTCTTAGTATAGTATTTTTGTTTTATAGTTGACAAAAATATAAAAAGCATGTATAGTAAGTAGTTGCAAAAACTATCTAAAAATATGAGGCAGGAACGAAATATTGTCCGTTTCGGCTTGGGAATAAGAAAACAAAAGTAGAAGAGCTTAGAATTGCCGTTCTATTTTTGATTTTTTTTTGCCTAAAGTCCGTAAAAAATGCCAGTTGTTACTTAAATTTAATATTTGTAACAAAATAGTAATGTTGGAGATAGGCTTTTTGAAAGACTTTAGAAGGGGTGAAGAGCTTGGCTGGACACGTAGTAAAGTATGGAAAACATCGTGAACGTAGAAGTTTCGCACGTATCAGTGAAGTATTGGAATTACCAAATTTGATTGAAATTCAAACAAACTCTTATCAATGGTTCTTAAATGAAGGGTTAAGAGAAATGTTTGAAGACATTTTGCCGATTGATGATTTTAACGGGAATCTTTCGTTGGAATTTGTGGATTATGAATTGAAGACACCAAAGTATACTGTAGAAGAGGCGCGCGCTCATGATGCGAATTATTCTGCACCTTTACAAGTGATTTTACGTCTAACTAATCGTGAAACAGGAGAAATCAAGTCCCAAGAAGTTTTCTTTGGCGACTTTCCTTTGATGACTGAACAAGGAACTTTTATTATCAATGGAGCTGAGCGGGTCATTGTTTCTCAATTAGTTCGTTCTCCAGGGGTTTATTTCCATAGTAAACTTGATAAAAATGGTCGTGAAAGTTTCAGCTCTACAGTTATTCCTAATCGAGGAGCTTGGTTAGAAATGGAAACTGATGCCAAAGAGATTTCATACGTCCGTATTGACCGTACGCGTAAGATCCCTATGACAGTGCTTGTTCGTGCATTAGGGTTTGGTTCAGATGATACGATTTTAGAAATTTTTGGCGAAAATGATTCTTTACGTAATACGATCGAGAAAGATTTACACAAAACGGCAAGCGATTCAAGAACGGAAGAAGGACTAAAAGATATTTATGAACGTCTACGTCCAGGAGAACCTAAAACAGCGGATAGTTCAAGAAGTTTGTTAAATGCTCGTTTCTTTGATCCGCGTCGTTATGATTTAGCTGCTGTAGGTCGTTATAAAATGAATAAAAAGTTAGATTTAAGAACACGTTTATTAAATCTGACTTTAGCTGAAACTTTAGCTGATCCTGATACGGGTGAAATTGTTCTGGAAAAAGGAACAGAAATTACTCATCAGGTAATGGAAGATGTTTTAGCTGAATATATTGAAGCGGGAAATAACTCTGTAACTTACTATCCGTCTGAAGATGGAGTTGTAACAGATCCGATGGTTGTTCAGGTATTTAAAGTATTTTCACCACTGGATCCAGAAAGAGAAGTCAATGTGATTGGTAATGGTTATCCGGACGCCAGCGTACGTTCAGTACGACCGGCGGATATGATTGCTTCTATGAGTTATTTCTTTAACTTAATGGAAGATATCGGCAACGTTGATGATATCGACCACTTAGGTAATCGTCGAATTCGTTCAGTTGGTGAACTGTTACAAAATCAATTTCGTATTGGTTTGGCTCGGATGGAACGAGTGGTTCGTGAAAGAATGTCGATTCAAGATACCGATACGCTCACACCACAACAATTGATCAATATTCGTCCAGTAGTGGCAAGTATTAAAGAATTTTTTGGTTCTTCGCAACTATCACAATTCATGGATCAAACGAATCCGCTAGGCGAATTAACTCACAAACGTCGTCTTTCTGCCTTGGGACCTGGCGGCTTGACACGTGACCGTGCAGGCTATGAAGTACGAGATGTCCATTATTCACACTATGGTCGGATGTGTCCAATTGAAACTCCAGAAGGTCCGAATATTGGCTTGATCAACAGTTTGGCTTCTTATGCCAAGGTAAATAAATATGGTTTTATTGAAACACCTTATCGTCGGGTGGATCGTGCAACAGGCCGTGTGACCAATCAAATCGATTACCTGACCGCTGATATTGAAGACCACTATGTTGTAGCACAAGCGAACAGTCCTTTAAATGAAGATGGTACTTTTGCTGAAGATGTAGTTATGGCTCGAGAAACTAGTGAAAATATTGAAGTTTCGATTGATAAAGTCGATTATATGGATGTGTCACCAAAACAAGTTGTCGCTGTAGCAACGGCTTGTATACCTTTCTTGGAAAATGATGACTCCAACCGCGCTTTGATGGGTGCCAACATGCAGCGTCAGGCAGTACCTTTAATTAATCCAAAATCACCGCTTGTAGGAACAGGCATGGAATATACCTCGGCCCATGACTCTGGTGCAGCTCTCTTGTGTAAGGCTGATGGAGTTGCCGAATATGTGGATGCCGATGAGATCCGTGTTCGTCGCGATAATGGAGCTCTAGATGTTTATCATATTACTAAATTCCGTCGTTCAAATTCTGGGACAAGTTATAATCAGCGTGCTTTGGTTGGACAAGGTGAAAAAGTTGAACAAGGTGATATTTTAGCCGATGGGCCTTCCATGGAAAATGGAGAAATGGCGTTAGGTCAAAACGTGCTAGTTGGTTTTATGACTTGGGAAGGCTACAACTATGAAGATGCGGTCATCATGAGCCGCCGCTTAGTTAAAGATGATGTCTA
>Ga0079226_10000212_pt1 | contig 38611 bp, 35 predicted proteins | sample Poulit2014_FD_76345 | JGI IMG/M metagenome (GOLD analysis project Ga0079226, IMG submission 76345) | Agricultural soil microbial communities from Georgia to study Nitrogen management - Poultry litter 2014 | ecosystem: Environmental > Terrestrial > Soil > Agricultural land | place: USA: Georgia...
GAAGGGAAATACCAGTATCTCCAGCTTCCAGGCGATCTACCATGAACAAACTAAAAAGCTAATATCGGTGTCCGAGTCCCACGGAGTATGGTTTAATTTAAAGGAGCAAGAGCCTGCCCTATTGCCCGATATTGACCACGAAAACAAGTTCTTACTCCCTGAATCATTCTTCACATCATAAACTAAAGTTTTAAATACTGCATCTTTCCGTCCTTATGGATAAAAGTACCCAATATAAAATATTCAATGATCCGGTCCACGGATTTATCACGATCCCAAAGGGAATCATTCTGGAACTTATCGATCATCCTTATGTGCAGCGTCTGCGCCGTATCAAACAAATGGGATTAGGCTACCTTGTCTTTCCTGCAGCCGAACATTCTCGCTTTTCGCACGCGCTGGGCGCTATGGAGCTTGCCCAACGCACGTTAAATAATCTTCGTGAAAAAAACACCACTATTAGTCCTGATGAGTATGAAAGCACCTTAATTGCGGTATTATTGCATGACATTGGTCACGGGCCACTCTCCCACACCCTGGAGTTCAATCTGATTGATGACTTCCACCACGAAATGATGACGTTAGCTATAATGCGGAAGCTCAATGAGGAAATGGATGGCCGCCTTGATATCGCTATCAAAATATTTACGGATCAATACCCTAAGAAACCGTTTTTAAATCAGCTCATCTCCTCGCAGCTTGATATTGATCGCCTGGACTATCTTAAACGCGACAGCGCATTTACTTCGGTTTACGAGGGATCGGTAGGTATTGAGCGCATTCTGAAAACAATGCGTGTGCATAAAGACCATATTGTCATCGAAAAGAAGGGAATTTATGCTATAGAAAACTATATACTGGCCCGCAGGCTGATGTATATGCAGGTTTATTTGCATAAAACCGTACTAAGTGCTGATAAACTATTACACCAGATTTTTAGACGGGTTCGCGTACTGTTAACCCAAGGCTACGATTTATATCATCCATCCCCGGCCCTTCAATTTTTTCTTGAACGTCAACCCAGCGCTAAAAAGGGAATATCGGCTAAAGTACTCCAAAAGTACCTGTTGATGGATGATAATGATGTGTATCAAAGTATCAAGTACTGGCAATATACTGATGATCGCATACTCTCAAACCTCTGCAAGCGTTTCCAGTCCCGCTCACTTTTCCGCACCACCTTTCTGGATAACAAACCCACTGATGATCTAAGAAAACGCGTTCACTATAAAACGCAAAAAAAGCTCAAAGAACAAGGCATGCCAAGCGACAATGATGCAATTGATTATTTCTATTCCTTTGACGTAAGTTATAGCGAGGCTTATCGTTATAAGAATGAAGGAATATGGATTTTAGAAAACGATGGTGAAGCCGTGGAATTCTCAAAGGCCGCAGATACCCAAAATATCATTGCCCTAACCAAGCCCGTAGTTAAGCCCTATGTGGTCCACCTAAAATCAATAGCTATTTAGCAGAAATATTGAAGAGTAAGTAACCGTTTACTGTCATTTCAGTAATGCTATTTTTAGCTAAATCTGCATTGCCTGGCTGCCTCATTATCGGTTCCGAATGCCATAGGGCTCATAGTAACGATTTTTTAGTATATCATGCCGTTATCTATTCGCCATCCGCTCATAAACCACAAAGCTGAGTTTTGGGTGTTCTTCCCGCTTAGTTTCTTTCCAGACCTCTCCGATTTGATTGCGATATTCGGGAAAATAAGTATCCCCATTAAAGGTTTGATGGATCTCCGTGACAAACAGTTTTTCTACTTCCGGCAATAACTGTTTATAAATCTGTGCTCCTCCTATGATAAAAGCCTGCTCCTCCTCTTCCACATAGTCCAGAGCTTTGGGTATAGCATCAAAACAGGTCGCCTGCTCATAATCACGAGTCCGGCTGAGTACAATATTTTCGCGCCCCGGAAGCGGCTTTTCATTAATGCTCTCAAAGACAATGCGTCCCATGATAATAGGATGACCCATCGTAGTTCTTTTAAAGTGCTTAAGATCATTGGAATAATGCCATGGCATTTCCCCATTTAAGCCAATAACAAGATGAGGATCATGCGCCACAATTGCTGCCAGTGTCATACCGCTACCTCAAACTTAATGCCGGGATGCGGATTATAATTTTCAAGCTCAAAATCATCAAACGTTAAGTCATCTACTGGTTTATCAGCAATATTTAGCGTCGGCAGGTTGCGAGGCTCACGGCTAAGCTGTTCTTTCAATCCATCCACATGATTGACATATATATGAGCATCTACTATCGTATGGGCAAAAGTGCCGTACCCCAGCCCCACTTCATTGGCAATGGCCATCGTCAGGGCAGAATAGCATGCAAGATTAAAAGGAATTCCCAGCGCTACATCTCCGGAACGCTGTGTTAAATGACAATTTAATTTCCCGTCCGAAACATTAAAAATGTACATTAGGTGACATGGTGGAAGTGCCATCTTTTCAAGCAAACCCGGATGCCAGGCACTTACCACGATACGCCGGCTGTTTGGCTTCTCTTTTAGCATCTTAATAGCATGTTCAATTTGATCAAACTCCTTCTTAATCCATACCGTTTTGCAAATATGGGAGGCATCTCCTTCATAGTGGATTTCCTCTTCATCATGATAGGGAAACCGGCGCCACAACACCGGATAGATTGGTCCTACATGTCCGTCTTCATCTGCCCATTCATCCCAAATATGGCAATCCTTCTCATCACGCAGCCAGCGAATATGATCTTCTCCTCTGAGGTACCAAAGCAGTTCCAGTATGATAGATCTAAAATACATTTTCTTCGTAGTCAAAAGTGGAAACCCCTTGGCCAGATCCACTTTATAGAATTCCGAAAAATGGGAAATGGCATCTGTTCCCGTACGATTTGGCTTCCTGACACCATTTTCTAGTACGCTGTTTACTAAATCCAGATACTGCTTCATAATGGGATCCTATATATCTGTTTAATAATTATTGAGTTTATTATCCTAAATAAGAAATTTCTGTCTAAAGTTAAATAAATATTGTATTAATAAATAGGAGTGTTTTTACTGTCATATCCAATCTGGTGATGTAAACGATAACCCTCACCGGCCACTTGAACGCAGAGCCTGATGAATGAGCAGAAGTACGGCCTGCACAGAAAATCCACCTACCAACAACGAAGAATCCAGAAGCCGGATTGTATAAAATAATTATAGTGTAAGTCTATCATTGATTTATGGGAGGGGTATTATATAACGTGTTTAGGAAGTTAAGTTGGTACTGTCCAAAAAAATGTGTCTGAGAGAAGGTTCCCCCCACTATTGTTTAGGACTCATCTACGAGTTCCCAAGCTTCGCTTGCTTCCATGCGTCAATCTTTGCCACTTATATTAAATGGTGGATTTTGAAATTGAATTTTATTGAAAAGTGTGGTGCGGCTAGGCTGCCCAGCATAATAAAGTGAAAAGCTAAGAACCTACAAGCCGGAAATCTGTTATTTATGCACCCCGCCAATCTCTGAATATGTATCCGTTATTCTAATGCCTCATGTAATAAATTTTACTACCCTTTTATCATAAATGCTACCCTGTTTATTGTAGCGCCTGATACATAATATAGAATCAGAAACAAGCAGCATCTTTGCAAAACCAAAGGCGTCATCATAAACCTAATTCAATTTTTCCGGTTTGACGCCTCGTCCCTTTAAGGGTTCCGGCCCAAGTTCGGAACGATGCCTGTAAAAAGATTTTGCTAAACTTTTAAACCTCAATAGTACGACCATGGCACTATCAAAAGGAATATTACAAAAATCAGTTGGAGGTTATGCCTATAGCCCAGAGGATGAAGAAATAGGACGCATCATAAAGATTATGCGGGACATAGATAACAACCCCCAATATATTATTATAAGCAGCAATAATTTTTTTAAAAATGGATCACGATTTTTTGCCGTACCCATCTGTACTTCCTTTATCGAAATAGAGAAAAACGGTAAAACTATTATCAATGCCGATAAAGATGACTTTCAGGGTGCCCGAAGAGTAAATATCAATAAGTGCCCAAGGGTCCGAGAGAATGGCTTTCCTTACAATATTTATGAAGTGTATCGGTATCGGGCTTCTCCTAACCTGAATTTTACAGAAACGTTTAATTGAAATTTATAATCATCATAATCCAAATCAGATTATCCTTATGGCCCTTAATAATATAGCCAGTAATACAAAAGAGTATTCCCACTCTTGTGATACTAATAATTTCACTCCCTCTTCCGGTAAAACAGGCACCGTACTTTCATCACAGAATAATAAAACCAGCATTGAAGAATCCGAGATTAATAAGATGGAAACGGATGAGCTTGTTAGCTATATCCGTAAAAAAATACAGCAGGTACTATCACACTAAAATGAAACCATTATTGCAATAACATCATGAATAATTTAGAACTAAACAGAAACTGGCTCGCAATCAGAAGGAAGCTGAAGCAAAAGTACTGTACACTATCCGATGCTGATCTTGAATATGTAAAAGGTCATGAAGAGCAATTGTTAACCCGTATTCAGCAACGCCTTAATAAATACCGGGGAGAAGTCATTACGATCATTTCCAATATGAATATTCAACAAAAAAGGGGTAGAGAGAAAAATGCAGATTATAAGTCGTTCCTTTAAGTTATCCCACTAAGCTAAAAGGTTGTCTGCATTAGTAAATATCTAACAGCCAATAATCGCATGATCTCGGCATGATGAAACATGCTGAGTTCCTAAGTGCTTAAAATTATAGCAACGAAGCCCACGGGCCTATCCCGTAGATTAAGTTGTTATTGCTATTATTTGCAGATCAAAACATAGTAAACTGAAATCATATAAATACCCAAGTGCCACTACCTCAGGGATATTGTTCAACAATTTTGGCCATAATATACCGTGAAAGCTTCAAATATAGCAGTATAATTCGATCTAAACGGAAGCTGAAAGATAGTAGAGGTGAATTTAATGAAATATATGGTAAGCCGATAGATGGAGAATTGTAACAGAACAAAAGGTCAGGAAACACAGCGGATAAGCCGTACTCAGCAGCATCTGGGGCAAACCGTTAAAAACATTAGAAATTTTAACAATAATACCTGAGAGAGAAACTGTACCACATTTCTGATCTTTTGGTGATACCCACCATTAAAAGATGGGAATACTATCCATTACTGGGCAAACCTTCGGACTCGGGATGGTGAAACATGCCGGGCTTCCTTAAATGAAAGAATATGGCTGCTTGCAATAAAAACCGCTTGACGTTCCGCCTAAAGTTCTACGGGCTGATAGCTTTGCTTTGTCATACTCTTAACAACTAACGAAGGCTGAACTCAATCATGATTATAAATCTTTATCCAGCTTTCCAGATCGTCCTTTTATTATTTCGTATTCTGGTTGCCGCCATATTTATCAGCAGCGGATGGAGTCATGTCCAGCATCCCAATGAACGTGGGAAGGATATCGGAATGTCTTCTGGACCAACATTAATATTAGGTTGGGTTGAAATAATAGGATCTGTTTCTATTGCGTTTGGCATTTGGATACAAATAGGCGCAGCGCTACTTATTTTAACGATGCTCGGCGCTATTTACAAAAAAATAATGATCTGGAATATTGGTTTTTATGAAGATCAGAGCTTCGGCTGGCATTATGATTTACTGCTATTAATGGCCAATCTGATCATAATAACTGCTAACCAACAGCTCGTACTGATAGGCTGATTTATAGAGTTATAGGAATGCTCAACCAGTACTTATTTGTTATACATTATTAAAAAACAAAAATGAAATATCCGTTATTACCAAATGGTGAAATTTAATTAGTTTAGGATTTTTGGTCAAAGTGGGCTGGAATTAATCTCCTCATCTTTTGGAACACGAGGTTGGGATTACCCCTCTAAATACATATAACAATATCTATTAATATACTTAAAACAATAAGCTATGAAATCATTTCATCTTAAGTTTACGGCAATTCTCTTTATATTTGCCAGCATTATGCTGGTATCTTGTAAAACAAAATCGGACCAGACAGAGGTGGATATCACGAAGTCCAGCAACGATTCTACTCAGGTTCAAGGCAAAAGCATTACTATAAAGGTTAAACAAGAGGAACCACAGGGAAGCTATTTAACCGATGGCCAAGGTATGAGCCTCTATATGTTTCTCAAAGACACTGCACTGCACCAGGATAACCCAGAAAGCACCTGTTACGACGAATGTGCAGAAGCGTGGCCACCGGTGCTGGTAAAAAACAAAGAGGTTAAAGCAGGTGCAAGGGTTGATACTACAATATTGGGAACAGTTAAACGAAAAGACGGAACAATGCAGGTAACTTATAACGACTACCCCTTGTACTATTATGTGGATGATAAAGAAGAAGGGGATATCATGGGTCAAGACAAAAAAGAATATTCATATAAATGGTTCCTTGTAAAGCCGAATGGAGATATGATTGAAGATGTTGATGTGGATGAACAATAGCAGCTGTATTTAAGCAATACCCCCCTGCTATTGGATTAATGACAATGTTAATGGTCTTAGCAACATCTATGTCATTCTCACAAATAAGCAAGACCATGTTTCAGTTGCGTTACCTTAGCTGCCAGGCAGCCCATGCACAAGAGTTGCAAGGTATTAGCTATAACTTTATTTTAGGTTAGCACATTTATGTAGCGTGAGTAATATGGATCTTTACGAAGCCCAAGGCACTATCCTGGATCCTGATGGTAGACTATTAACCTTAGCCTGCATTAAAATTGGAACTGATAGTGCTAATACTAAAAAATACCCACTGCCCGGAGACAGGCTTTAATTCAGGTTTTTTTTTTTTAATGCCTTCACCCAAAGTAGATTCCGGTACAGGCCGGGCTACCAGCGGCTCAAGTCCGGAATGATGTTTACGGTATGGGGTTTTGCCAAGTGCTCTAATAAGAAATGCTGGGCCTATTCTCTGGCATCAGTGAATAGCTTAGGTAACACACTCTTCTATTTGGGATAACTCGTCAATAATAATATCAGGCATTTGTTTGCGTATTAGATCTGATTTTTTATGCCGAATAGAGCGACGATCTCCAACAAATAGCGCCGTTTTCATTCCCAGTTTTTTAGCGGGTATAACATCTTTAAATAGGTCGTTTCCAACATAAAGTACTTCCTCAGCCTTCAAATTATATGCCGGTAACTCATCAATAAATAGGCGGTAAATATCGAGGGATGGCTTTTTAACGCCATGTCTATAACTCCACTTCAGCAGTTTTTCGGTAAACCCGGCACCAGCTATATTGGTACCAACCAGCGCTTCAAATGAGATGGGGCTATAAAACTGTGAGTTTGATATAATGCCGAGCCGGTATCCGCTCTTTTTCAACGATTTAAGTTGGCTGTATAAATCGGGCATGGGCCATACCGCATTCGTGCGGAGCTCAAGTTCTAACACGCAAAGCGCCGCTGCCTCTCTGGTAACTTCCCCTTTTATAATCCCCTTGCTTTTAAGCTGTATTAATACATCATAGAGTATATTTCTAACATCCGGTTCAGGATAGGTTATTCCCTGTTTTTTCTTGTTGTCATCATAATTTTTAAAATTTTGCATATACTTTTTATAGCCCTTCTCTCCAGCTTCCTTTTTTTCAATAGTAAGTCCGCAAGCTTTTATAGCTTTTTTGAACAAATGATTATTGTCCTCCTCATGATTTGTGTTTAGATCAATACTTTCAGCGGATGAAATAAATATGGTTCCATAGAAGTCGAACGTCACGCATTTTATATTGTCAATACCATCAAGGTGAACACGATGGCCGACTTTTTGAGGCTGAAGTGGATGGCTTAATTCCCGTATCCGATTTAACAATAACTTCTTTTGCATATAGTCCTTCTTGTTCTACTAACCGTTCCGGTTCAGGGTGTATTTGTTATGAATTTAAGCTCCTGTCGAACTTTTCGCAATAAGCCTCGTTTTCAATCATCGGGGGCCTTTCTTCTTCTATAATAGGAATTTCCTTTTGTCTATATCCGTCTTCACCTCGCTGGGTTTGCCGTAGTATAGTTTCAAATTCTTTTTTTAGCTTGAGCCTGTTTAATGTTTTAGCCCGCTTAATAAAGGTTTGCAAGATACCGAATGCCATTTTGCCCAGTTCCTTGGTAGATTTATTCTCATGTATTCTTTTTTCCAGATCCGTCTGCGCAAAAGCGTCTAATCCAAATTTATTATAAACATCTATTAAGTGAGAGGTTTCTACCCCATAACCCACCGGAAAATATATATTTTCCAGTACTTTACGCCGGACGGCATATTCTCCCGATAAAGGCTGAATAATGCCGGTCAAATGCGGGAAGAAAAGTGACAAAAGGGGACGAATGAGAATTTCCGTCACACGTCCGCCACCAGATTTACTTTCTTTACCTGAAACAGAAAGCGGACGTTTATAAAATGCTTTCACATACTGGATTTTAGGACGATAAATGAGGGGACCTATAAGCCCATAAACAAAACGCGGATGGATATTACTAATATCGGCATCTACATAGACGATAATATCTCCTTTTAACTGATAGATAGCCTTCCACAGGTTTTCGCCCTTACCTTTTTTAGGCTTTATGTCGGGCATAATGTTATCAGCTTCATACACATCGGCCCCAAAATTTTTAGCTACTTCAAGTGTATTATCATCAGAACCGGAATCGATAACCGCAATTTCGTCGAGCAGCGGATAACGTTCTATCAGCTCTGAGCGAAAGATTACCACCTCTTTGCCAATGGTTTCTTCCTCATTAAGGGTAGGCAAACAAAGCGAAATAGTGAGATCAGCCTCCCTTTTTGCGACAACAAGCTTTTCCAAATTCCAAAACTGGGAATGATGAAATGTATTGCGTTGGATCCAATTATCTATCTTCTTCACAAAATCCTCCGTCTATTGCTTGTATTGTAGCTATTACTTGTGCAATACCGGTAGATACAGGTTCAATTTTAACCCATTCATTTTCATTTCGTATATTCGACCCTTCTGAAATTCCCAGCGTTATGGCAGGGATTTCATGTTCAATAAAAGTGGACAGAGCCGAAGTACTTGGTCCCGGCTTCGATTCGATATTTAATTCTTCCAGTATTCTATGAGCATTTTGAACCAGCGGATGCGTAAAGTTGGTCCCTCCTGGTCTTCTTTCTGCTAATATCTCTAACTCAAAAATAGCGGCTGATTGAGAAGAAACTTGCTTAATAATTTCCCTTAACCGGTTCTCAACTCTATTGACGATATCTAATGATTCACTTCGAATTTCAAAACGCAATGTTGCTCGCTTAGCGGTGGTAAAAGAGCTGCCGGCACGAATGGAACTAAATACTATTCGCGACTTTGGGCGTTGTGGGGTCTCAATTTTGTTAATATGATTGATTAAATCATTAAGCGCTAATATTGCACCGGCCCTCCCAAAACGAGTCCAATCGTAGGTATCGGGCATTACGCATCGAATTTCAGCCCGTAGCATACCAATGGAAGTATGGCTAAGGCGTCCAATCTGCGCACCCTCTAAGCTGAGGCCTGCCCTGATAGGATGTTTAAAATTAGACAAAAAAGAGCGAAGTCCCTTCAGATTACCACGGCCTAAACTTCGGGTTGTCGCCACCAAAATTAAATTATCGTTGAGCGTTATTCCAGCTTCTTCTAAGTAAAGCGGTAAGGTAGTCAATACCGAAAGTCCTAAACTGTTATCAGCCACTCCGGGTCCAATTACCTGCTCTGGCTTAACCTTTAGCGTATGGTCAACTTCTGCTGTAAAAACGGTGTCAGCATGAGCTACAACCAATATATTCTTATCCCCTTCATTGCCTTCAATAGAACCAACCGCATTCCCTCCCTCATCTACCCACTGGCTATCTAGTTTTCCTTCTTTAAAGCGATTAATAATAAAATCAACGCGTTCCTGCTCATTAAACGTAGGAGCCGGTATTTCTCCGACCATCACTAAATTTGCTAATAATACCTCATTCAACCTCTTTGCGGTTTGCTCATAATCGGGCAACATTTTTATGATCGCATCTAAGTCCTTCATTATACACAATATTATAGGCGTCAATTATAGGGCCATTATTTGCTAAACACCTCTTCAAAACCAAAGGCGTCATTCAGTGCTTTATTTATGATCTCCATTTTAATGCCTTAAGCCTGTATAGATTCCATAATGTGTCCAACTACCGGCGGCTCAAAGCCGGTTGTAAAAGCCATTAAGAACCGAAATGACGTTAATATAAAGCTTTTAAAAGTGTACCTAATAATGTATTAATAATAGCCTAACTTTATTATATTTTAATATATCTAATTAGTAATCATGATTAAGATTCTAAATATAAAAAGAAATGGTATGCAGGTAGCATTACTAATTGAAAATTTCCTTTCTCTTATCATTTATGTGTTAATATAGTCATTGATCTTTCCTGTCCAACGTCAATGAATTTTATTTATCACTAACTTTCAATAGTAATCATTATTGACTTCTTGTAATAAGTTTTATGACCCGTTCCAAATAAGAAAATGGGTAATAACTTGATCCACATCATCCATAAACAAAGGTTGCATAGAAAAAACTATTACTTGTGGGTACATTAAATCTCTCATATTTCCTTGATTCATTCTGCCTCCCAAATCTTTAATTATAAGGTCATCAAATAACGCCTATCAGCAAATAATAATACAACTCTACTCATCTGGATGGATACAAAGGACCCGCCTACTCCAACAATACCGGACCGTGACTATTCTGATAATTTATGCCTGTTCAAATGAACACTAAGTAGGCAAGCAAACAATTTAACTTCCTTGGCCAAGTACTTTTTTAATGTTAATACTGCATATTTACGACTTTGAGAAGGCATATAATCGAAGTTTTTGTCAACTCAGCGCGTTAATAAACGTTAAAGAAAGAGAAATTGAGATACTTAAAAAGAAAATACTACTGTCAATCGCGGGAGAATATCGGACTGTGGACGTAAGCCTGACTCATCTTCTCCATATAGGACGGCCTCCAAATTAGGCTGCAAGAAGAGGCTCTCATAGAGCCTAATATCAATACCTCCTACTATAAATGTAGCCGGTGCTGCTGAGCTCATCGGCAGGTAGCTGATGTCCTGCGCGCGCGGATTGGGATCAAGCATCATAGAAGCTTGCACAAAGGTTCTCAGTCCTTGCGAGAAGGTATAATTTCCAAATAAGGACACTAAATTTAGTCCTTTTGCCGTTTCCGCAGATGCATTGTACTGCTGAAAAGCATAAAGTCCACCGATGCTAAAGTTTTCCGACTGATAAGCTGCAAAACCTTTCAAGGTGTAATAATCAACAGCCGCCGGTTCGCCACTTATATTCTTCCAGTCAGCATAGCCTTCAATTACAAAGTGATCCGTCAGCCAGTAGCTCACCGAAAGCATCAGCTTTTTCCCGCTGTTTAATTCCGGCTTGCCGCCATTCCCATTACCTAAAAAGAAATGGTATTCCAGGTTCTTACTACCACCTAATTTACCTTTAGCGGAAATTCCGAGATTACGTGAACTACCGAACTTAAATAAGTTTAAGGGGGATTTTGCGACAGATCGATACTTCCATATGTCTTCTTGGAGATCAAATGTAGGGGTTGGAGAAATACCAAGCCGAATTTGCTGGTTTCCGCTGGACCAGTTCAAATATGCATCTTTTACATACGGTCTTAGCTTGGTGTCAGAACTGAAATCACCGGGACTTTTAGTGTCGAACCTTAGCCGAGCCGATAAATGATCGTTGACTCTGCGATCGTAGGTAAGGTAGATGCGGCGAAATAAAAATCCATTTTTATCCGTAAAATCAGTATTATGGCTTTGAGCAAACCAATAATAATCTAAGAAAAGGATGCTGTGGAAGCTCCCTTTGTTTTCCCTCTCCTCCTGCGCTCTAACATTTAATATTACCGTCAACAAAAACAATGCACTGAGGCAAGCCGTTCGTCCCATGGATTAATGGCTATCTATTATTTAAACTGGGAAATTCACTATAAAATAAACTTTTTATTGACAAATGCTTCATCCATTTGCAGCTTGTTTTAGGAGCTTTGAAATGCCTCATCATAAACAATGCTTAAGTATTTGGGAGTTACACGCTCTACTAAATTTTAGTGAATGAGTGGAAGCTCAAAACACAGATATTCTAACGTGCTCTTTTATTCACCACTATAACCTATATTTTAAAAAAGACTGCTGGGTGAAACGTAGATAAGTTCCTCTTTGGAGCGATAAATAAAAAGACCAAATTTTTCAGAAGCATTCTTTAGGTATTTAACTCTAATGCGCCTCGCTCCCACAGTGTTGCCCGCTTACTACTCTATAAATTCAGCCCCTGTTTGTTCTTCTTCTGTATCCAGAAGAGCTATAGTTGCCGATCCGTCAAAGCCATTGGTCATACCGGGATTTACGGCCAACGTATCTCCCGTTTTTTCATGAATGGTTTCATGAGAATGACCTGATAAAGCAACATCATAACGTCCGCTTTGAATCAAAGAATCAGTAATTTCCTGATAGTTTCGTGATAAACAGCCAGATGGATACCATCCGTGGTTTATTTAATAAATTAGCTCTCGGATTGACATCAATATCATCAATTTTCCATCAGCAGGCATAAACAACCGTCGTTATTGCCTAAAATACCCTGCATGGGTCCTCCCTCAAAGGGTGCAATGGAAAAAGGGCTGCAATAATCACTCAGATGTATGACCGTATCTGCCCCTCTCTTTCTAAAGGTGCTTGCCACTTTATGAATAAAATCCATATGATCGTACGTGTCCGAAATGAGTCCAATCAGCGTAATATGAGCTGGTTATAGGTTTAATTTTCAGTTATCCATTATTAATGGAGCCCGAGGCATAACCATCGGGATATTCAAATAAGATTAGTTTATTTTTCTTTCCGTCCCAGTGGGACAGGAAATGAACCAATCGTTTATCTGCAAATAACAACTTAATCCTCGGGATATGCTCCTGGTCAACCTTATCGTAATTTTAAATTCTTAGTCCCAAAACGATGAGCAATTAATTATTTAATCATGAGTGTAAGTTTTAAAATCATTCAAAGATAACGCTAAAAGAGTTCTGAACCCTTTTAGCGTTCAGTATTAGAAAAGTAAATATTATTCTGATATTTGCATTTTCTGTGGAACCGAATCGATGCTGTAAAACGGATATTGCACCGAATCTCCCTCAACAGTCACAATCCGAAATCCGGAGGGATCTTCGCCCAGAGGCATTCCCAATGCACTGGTGGTAATCATCCGCAAGTCCCCGTCTCTGCCAAAGGCATTCTTATGGAGATGTCCGGCAAAAATATAGTGAATCCCATATTTATGGAACAAGTCAAGATAATCTCTTCGCTGCTCCAGCGGAATATTAAAGCTTTCGTGATCTCCATAATAATCGGTCTCTTCATCCGGCTGATTGGCAAAGAATGGAATATGCTGGAGTACCATAATTTTATCATATCCCATCTGCTTCGCTCGCTTCAACTCCTCTTTCGTCCATTCCATTTGAGCAGCGGATTCTTCAGGAGTTAAATCCGGATATGAGATAAGCATTGAGTTCAGCACAATTCCATAAAGATTATCATACTGGAAGGAATAGTAGTCCGGTCCAAAATTTGTACGGTAAAACTCAAGGCTTTCGCTTGTTGGCACATGTCCCACATCGTGATTTCCGGGTACGCTGTAGATGGGTATAGAAGGATCTAACTGGGCTACAATACGCTTGTATTCTCTGATCTGTTCCATATTGGCAGACTGATTTACCAAATCACCATTGACCACGATGAAGGCCGGGTGCAGGCGGTTGGCAGCCTCAATAGCCTTTTCAAAGTTTTCCGTCTCTTGCTCAAAGCCATTATTGTCGGTAAACATCCCGAACTGAGTATCCGCCAGCACAAAAAAGAAGAAGGGTTCGGCCTCCCTGGGAATATATTGGCCTACACTCCTAATTGGCAGGGAGATTATTAGAAGTACGCCAAGCAAGGCCGTCCAGGATTTCATCGGGCTTAATGAATCCAATTTGTTTTTCATAGGGTATGTAAACTATTTCAGAAGTTAACTTTATATCAAATGTATCAAATCCTGCTATTAAAGTAACTAAATTTTCATTTATTCCCCTAATGTCCACTTTCCCACTTCTGCATATGAACACGACCTTCTAACCAAAGTATGCAACATATACTTAATTATTGTACCTTTAGTTCTACACTGAATTTGAAGGAAATAGTTTCATGGACGCTGAAACAAACATACAGCTGGCTGTGCTTATTGATGCAGATAATGCACAGCCGGCTATTATCGAGGGATTGTTAGCTGAAATTGCTAAATTCGGCACGGCCAACGTAAAGCGTATTTATGGCGACTGGACCTCTAACCGGCTACGCGGCTGGAAGGAACACCTGCTCGAGTTTTCTATTCAGCCCATCCAGCAGTTTGGCTATACCACCGGTAAAAATGCCACCGACAGTGCTATGATTATTGATGCAATGGACCTGCTGTATGCCGAGCGCTTTGACGGCTTTTGCATAGTCTCCAGCGATAGCGACTTTACTAAGCTGGCCTCTCGCATCCGTGAAGCCGGCTTAACGGTATACGGATTTGGAGAACACAAAACCCCCTCCCCTTTTGTAGCAGCATGCGATAAATTTATCTACACTGAGGTCCTTCGCAGCGAGGAAGAAGACGACAAGCAGCGTTCCTTTGATCGCAAGTCTACCAATGAGCTTAAACAGGACACAAAGCTGGTCAACCTGATAAGAAATGCTATAGAAGCCTCATCCGATGAAAATGGATGGGCCCATCTGGGGCAAGTTGGCAGCCATATTGCTAAACAGTCTCCGGACTTTGATCCCCGTAATTATGGATATCAGAAGCTGGGTGAATTAGTCAGTGCAATCAAGTTGTTCAAGGTCGAAGAACGTTCAACAGGGAACGGACATTCCTCCGATATTTATATCAAAGACGGCCGGAGGTAAGATTTGTCACCCGGTGTCTATCTATTTTGACTTTATTTCCTCCACTTCCAACATAGATATATGCAGAAGCTAAGCACTAAAGAAATACTTCACCGGAACCTGGAGCGCCAGGCACCAGGTAATCTACCGGATCTTAAAATATTACTCCACAACGTTCGCAGCATGCACAATGTGGGCGCAGCTTTCCGCAGTGCGGATGCATTTGGGATTGCCGATATCCTTATTTCCGGATATACCCCCACGCCACCGCGTCCGGAGATCACAAAGACTGCAATTGGTGCAGAAAAGCATGTACAATGGCAGCATATAGAAGATATTCAACCATCTATTCAGTCCCTAAAGAACGAAAACTATCATTTTATTGGGCTTGAACAAACAACAGAAAGTTATCTCTTGCCTAACTATGAGGTACCGACAAATAAAAAAATATGCCTGGTATTTGGAAATGAAGTTACAGGCCTGGATAAAGAGCTGCTTCCTCTGATCGATGACTTTGTAGAAATCCCCCAATACGGACACAAACACTCGCTTAACGTTTCTGTTACCGTGGGGGTAGCACTCTTTTCCTTTATTGATAAATACTGGGACCACTAACCAGGTAACGGAGATGTCTTAATTTATAACTAAACCGTAGTAACTGATTAATACCCTAATTCGACAATGAAGAATATCACTAAAATAGACGACGAAAATATGCAAGGCTACTGGGTACGCATCCAGCGCGATCACCGGAGAGTAAGCAAGCGCTTTCGTCGCCGCAAATATAATGGTTGGGAGGAAGCCAAACAGGCCGCTATCGAATTCCGTGACCAGTGGCTTCAAGATTGGCAAAATACTGCCCGCAATGCGGATAAAAAGATTCAGTACCAAAATAGCGTGACGGGGGAGCTAGGCGTTCACCGGGCGAGCGATCACGGCTACGTATCGCTGGGCGTAAGCTATAAGGATGAAGATGGACAGCAGCACCTCAAACACTTTAGGGTAGGAAGACCGGAAGATGAGGACTATGAAAAGAAGTATAAAAAACAAATGAAGCAAGCCAAGGCCTTTCGGGATAAGGTAAATATGAAGCGCTTTGGAGTGCGCTGGGTCAATTATAAACGAAGGAAAAAATTCATGGAGAAGTAAACGTTAATCCAGTTATTATCTGAGTTGATCCTCACAATTCAGCATAATAAGCGCAGGGAAATGAATTCGCTCATATTGCGCTGTAACTCGTAGAATAGGCTATAACCCAGTCAACATTGATTCCAGGCAAACAACCGATCGCCAGGTATCTCCACTGCCCGACCCAGCACCTGCGGCAAATAAGACCGCATCTGCGTCTCCAACCGCTTCTGTAATATCACCATGCTCTTCTATATCACTAATTACCGACTCAACCTCCAGACCATGAAGTTCTTCGGCCTGTCCTTCTTTACGGGTGATCCCGCGCACCTTATGTCCCTTTTCTGTAAGCAGTGGATGCAGCAGCATAGCAATACTTCCGTGCCCACCCACAATTGAAATATCCATAACCTTTTCTTTCAGTTAGTATTTAATCACTTTGAAACCACTTTTAATCTGTCCAGATTTTACCTGTCAAGCTAAACTTTTCCCCATTTCCGACTTTTTGCGACCAAAGCGACTTCGCTCTTTGGGTTTCTATTCCTTATCCAAAGCAGCCGATCGGGGGATTGGAATAGATTTTCAAAATGCAAATATGCTAAAATAATATTGGGTTTTATAAAGAAATATATCGTCGTCCATTGACCTAAGATTCCGAATATTTAAGCAAAATAATAGTAAAAAAGCATTATTGTCTTTTTAAGTACTTTACGCTTATTTTCTCCTCTTTCTTATTAATACTGAATATAGTTATTTATGTCTAAACGTACGCTTGTTACCTCTGCCCTGCCCTATGCAAACGGACCAATCCACTTGGGCCACCTGGCAGGAGCATACCTTCCAGCCGATCTTTATGTGCGCTATAAACGGCTAACGGGGGAAGATGTGCTTTATATATGCGGATCTGATGAGCACGGCGTTCCCATTACCATTGCTGCAGAAAATGAAGATGTATCCCCACAGGATATTGTTGATCGCAACCACAAGCGGAATAAGCAAGCTTTTGAAGAGTTCGGGATGAGCTTTGACTATTATGGGCGCACAAGTTCGTCTAAGCATCATCAAACTTCCCAACAATTTTTTATGGACCTTTACGAAAAAGATATATTGGTCCAAAAGACAGAGGAACAGCTCTATGATCCCAAGGCGGAGATGTTTTTGCCTGATCGTTATGTACAGGGAACGTGTCCGCATTGCGGCTACGAAGAAGCCTACGGCGATCAGTGCGAAAATTGTGGGACCTCCCTGTCTCCCACGGAGCTCATAGACCCAATAAGTGCAATCACCGGCGATATTCCGGAAACCCGCAAGACCAAGCACTGGTATATGCCTCTGGGGGATTACCAGGATAGGATTGCCAACTGGATTGACGAACAGGATGACTGGAAACCTAACGTCACCGGACAGATAAAAAGCTGGATTAATGATGGGCTGAAGGACCGAGCTGTTACAAGAGATCTTAACTGGGGCGTTCCGGTTCCGCTGGAAGGAGCCGCGGATAAAGTACTATACGTCTGGTTCGATGCGGTGCTGGGCTACCTTTCGTTCACCAAAGAATGGGCCGAGCAACAGGACAAGCCTGAGCAATGGGAACCTTACTGGAAAGATAAAGAAACGGACCTTATCCATTTTATAGGTAAAGACAATATTGTTTTCCACTGCATCATGTTCCCTTCTATGATCATGGCTCATGGTGATTTTATATTACCGGAAAATGTGCCGGCTAATGAGTTTATGAACCTGGAAGGGAAAAAGCTTTCCACCTCTCGCGGGTGGGCGGTTTGGCTTGAAGATTATCTGGAAGATTTTGAAGCTGACCTGCTGCGCTATGTGCTCGGCACTACCCTGCCGGAAACCAAGGATTCTGACTTCTCATGGGAAGGTTTCCAGAACAGAGTGAACAGCGAACTGGCCAATATTCTGGGCAACTTTGTCTTCCGCACCACTTCTTTTACCCATAAATACTTTAACGGACAAGTTCCGGAACTCAGCAATCCGACCGAACATGACCGCGAAGCACTAAAGCAAATAACCGAACAGAAAGAAAAAGCATCAGCGGCTTACGAACAATTTAAGATCCATAAAGCTATTGCTGAGACGATGGAACTGGCCCGGGTGGGCAACAAGTATTTTACGGATACTGAGCCGTGGATAACGCGCAAAGAAAATCCTGAGGCTTGTGGAAATACGCTGCACATCTGTTTACAAATAACGGCTGCACTCAGCGTGCTTTTCGAACCCATACTGCCCTCCAAAATGGAAGAACTAAGCAATCAGCTTAATTTGTCAGACACAGTCGAATGGGATGACGTTGACCGTGGGCTAATGACCGAAGGATCACAAATCAAGGAAGCCCCTATTTTATTCAAAAAAATTGAGGATGATCAGGTGGAAGAACAGCTGGAGAAATTGCGCCAACGTACCTCCCAACAGCCTGACCACGTGGGCCACGACCATGAACCTATTAAAGAAGAGACAACCTTCAACGACTTTATGAAAATTGACCTGCGTGCGGGTCAAATTATTGAGGCTTCGGCTATTGAAAAGGCAGATAATCTCCTGGAACTAAAAGTAGATATGGGATTCGAACAGCGAACCATTGTCTCGGGGCTGGCTAATGACTATGAACCCGATGCGCTGACAGGCCAAAAGGTTTGTGTTGTGGCAAATCTAGCTCCTAAGAAGCTTATGGGCGTTGAAAGTAATGGAATGATACTGATGGGCGAAGAATCGGATGGTTCCCTAACGTTTGTACAAACAGATGCTAAACCCGGAAGTATTATTTCATAAGCTTAATGATTAACAAAATTAATTATTTGGTTCTTTTCTCTGAAGGTTACATTTTAGAGGCCAATTGGTCTGTGCCATTTATAAGTATGGATTAGAGGGCTTTTTGTTTAAATTTCAGATTATAGTGCCTTAAATAATATTAAAACAACCACGGTGACGACTTTTGGCTGAATCATCTGCATCCAGAGGTTCATGGAATTCAAAGCTGGGCTTTATAATGGCTGCCGCCGGCGCGGCGGTGGGCTTGGGAAATATTTGGCGCTTTCCCACAGAAGCTGCTTCCAACGGGGGGGGCGCTTTCCTGTTTATTTACCTTATCTGCTGCTTCCTGATTGGCTATCCGGTTATGTTAGCCGAAATAAGCATTGGCAGAAGGACCGGGAAAAATCCCGTAGGTGCTTTTAGAAAGCTTGGAAGCAGCCGAATGTATTCACTCATTGGCATATGGGGCGTGCTTTGCGGTATTATGATTCTTTCTTTCTATACCGTTGTTGCCGGATGGACGCTCAGCTATACATTTGAAGAGATCTTTTTTGCTCTTGGCTTTACGAACTGGGCCGCCTGGATCTCAAATACTGAAAGTGGATGGCTTAATGCCTTCTTTTCAGCCATCTTTATGTGCTGTACGGTTTCCATTATCCGCGGTGGGGTTAGCAATGGTATTGAGCGGGCTACTAAAATAATGATGCCCCTGCTGTTACTTATTCTGATAATACTTATAGGATATGTTGCCTACCTTCCGGGCAGCAGCGAAGGCCTCACCACTTATTTAAAACCTGATCTTTCTAAAGTAACACCTGGACTCATTTTTGCCGCAATGGGACAAGCCTTCTTTTCGCTTTCATTAGGTCTCGGTGCGCTAATCACCTATGGCTCTTATCTTGATAAAAAGGAAAACATTCCCCAAGCGGCTGTTATGATCACGATACTAGACGTATTAGTGGCTTTCTTAGCAGGGCTGCTTATCATTCCGGCCATATATCTGGCCCAAACCCAAGGCATTACCATTTACCAAAATGGTGCTTTTATTGCCGGCCCGGATCTCATATTTCAAATTCTACCTTCCCTCTTTCATAGTATCGGGGGCCTACTTGGTTCGCTGGCAGGAATTACATTCTTTGCCCTGCTTTCTATGGCCGCGCTCACTTCTACAATTTCCCTGCTTGAAATACCGGTGTCCTACACAATAGATGAACATAACGTGCCACGCAGTAAAGCTGCTACCTGGATCGGATTGGGCATACTCCTTATATCACTCCTTATATCATTCAATACTGAACTCATTGGAATAATTGACTTTGTCTTTAGTCAGGTAGGCTTGCCTTTGGGCGGGATAATGATCTGCCTATTTCTGGCCTACGAATGGAAAACAGGCAACGCTTTTGATGAATTGGAAAGCGGATCCCCCAATTTCCGCTACAGTATCATCGGGAAGAGCTGGAAACTATTTGTGATGTTTATTTGCCCTGCTGTAATTTTGTATAACTTAATTCGTGGATTCTTTTAGACCAAACACCATGAATTAGAAATTCATGGTGTTTATTAATAATATATAAATTAGCGCCATAATGTTTTAAAAGCCTACGCGATCATTTCATTATACTGCATTTTTTATAAAAAGTTTAGTATAATAGTACCGGCTATTTTATACTGGCTGCTTGGCAGCAAATAAAACAACCACAATCAACGCTATTAATTTACATCTTCAAAACCACAAATTCTTTTGAGTCAAACTGAATCAACAGACCGCGGGAATTGGAATTCAAAACTGGGATTTATTTTAGCTGCAGCCGGATCTGCCGTAGGTCTTGGCAATATCTGGCGTTTTCCAACCGAAACGGCTGCAAATGGGGGTGGCGCTTTTTTAATCGTATATCTTATCTGCAGCTTTCTTATTGGATTTCCGGTAATGATGGCGGGAATTAGTATTGGTCGGCGGACTAATAAAAATCCGGTTGGAGCGTTTAAGCAGCTGGCCTCAAATAGGCTATATATACTCATTGGTATATGGGCCGTAATATGCGGCACGATGATTCTTTCCTTTTACACCGTCATTGCCGGATGGACGTTCAGTTACATTATTGAAGAAATATTTTATGGCCTTGGACTGCAACACTGGGCTTCCTGGATTTCTGACACCGAAAATGGGTGGATTAATGCCGTCTTTTCTGTTGCTTTTATGAGCTGCACCATTGCCATCATAAGAAGCGGGGTCAGCGATGGCATTGAGCGGGCAACCAAAGTATTAATGCCCATGTTATTGGTGATACTTGTGGCCCTCATTGGATATGTAGTTATCCACCCTGACAGCAGTGAGGGGTTAGCTATGTATTTGCAACCTGACTTTTCTAAAATAAACGCTGATCTTATTTTTGCGGCCATGGGCCAAGCCTTCTTCTCCCTTTCACTGGGTATGGGTGCCATTATCACCTATGGATCCTATCTTGATAAGAAAGAAAACATTCCACAGGTAGCCGCAATGGTCACCACTTTTGATGTATTGGTCGCTTTCCTGGCCGGACTATTAATTCTGCCGGCTATGTTTATGGCTCAATCAAGCGGCATCAGCATCTTCCAGGACGGGGCTCTTGTTGCCGGACCTGAACTCATCTTCAAGGTATTGCCTTCACTCTTTCATAATCTCGGTGGTACATTGGGAACAGTTGTTGGCATCACCTTCTTTGCCCTGCTTTCTATGGCCGCCCTTACCTCTACGATATCTCTGCTGGAGGTGCCGGTTTCCTATGTTATTGATGAACATGGCTATAAGCGAAAAAAGGTTGCCTTATTCGTAGGCCTTTTTATTCTTTTGATTTCACTTTTTATCTCTTTCAAAGTATCCCTCATCGGTACATTCGACTTTATCTTTAGTCAGGCAGGGCTGCCGGTAAGTGGTGTTTTAATCTGCCTGTTTTTAAGTTATGTATGGAAAGTTGATAACGCATTTGATGAAATAGAAAGTGGCTATGAAAACTTCCGGCATACCATCTTAGGTAAAGTATGGCAGGTTTTCATCATGTTTATCTGCCCGGTCGTTATCCTCTATAACTTGGTTACCTCCTTTTTATAATCCAAGAGACCTTTGAATACTTCCTTATAAGCCACTCTTGAGCATTCAAGAGAGGCCTCGAGTACAGCGTACATAGCCATAGCTACGGTAACGCAGTTGGTCTTCATAGTGTTAGCAACGTAGTGGCTTGCCTGCTCTGTGAAACGTTAGTGCAGTAATGGGGAGGGCAAAATACATGTGTTTCAACCCGAACTCCATTTGAAGCAATTGTGCTCCACCGGTTGTTTTTCGGCCGGTAACGCAATAATTCTTATATCGGGGCGTGGCGGAAAATATAAATACCTTTTAATCAACCTGGACTCTACTAATATTTTTCGCTTTATCTTGGTAAACACATCGGACTTGTTGTACGGAATGGCAGAAAAACCGTTTCAATACGAAATCTGAGGTGTCATTATTCAAATAGACAGATGTTAAAAAAACTAAGTAACACTTAATACATGAGGCAACTGCATCATCATTTGCAATCCTTATAGTATTTATTATTACCACCAAAATTTAGGACTTGTTATACTTCTCATCTCGTGCTATTTTTGGTCCACAAATTCAGGTTTAATATATTTAAAATTTATGGCCAAAGTTTCTACCTCCGAATTTAGAACCGGAATGGTACTAGAGCTTAACGGAGACCTCTATTCTATTGTAAATTACCATCATGTAAAACCCGGTAAAGGCGGAGCTTTTTTGAGAACAAAACTCAAGGGAGTAGTTAACAATAAGACCATAGAAAAAAAGTTTCGTTCAGGAGAGGACGTAATAGAGGTACGTGTAGAACATCAGCCCTTTCAATTTCTATATTTGGACGGGAATCTATATTACTTTATGAATCAGGAAACTTATGAGCAAATTCCCGTTGAAGAAGAACGCATAAATAAAGCACATTTTATATCAGATGGTCAGGAGTGTACGCTGGCTATTGATGTTGATAATGAACAGGTTTTATATGCCAAGCCGCCTGATCAAATAACGGCTACCGTTGAAGACACACGGCCGGGACTCAAAGGCGACACTGCACAAGGTGGCAGCAAGCCGGCAACACTGGATTCGGGAGCAACAATCAAAGTACCACTCTTTATTAATGAAGGTGAAGAGATAAAAGTGGACACCCGAACCGAAGAGTATATTGAACGAGTAACTTCAAACTAACATTTATTATGGACTTAGAAGTAATAGAAAACCTTCTCAACCTAATTGCTGAAAGTGAAGTCAACGAGGTTTCGATTGAAGAAGGAGAGTTTAAAATTAAGGTAAAGAAGGAAGCAGATATTAAACAACCGGCTACCCCGCAGATGCCGGTTCAATATCAAATGCTTGCTCAACCGCAAACTGCAGCAGCTGCACAGCAACCAGCCGATACGGCTCAGGAAAGTAATAACGAAGGGGATGCTGAAGAAGAAATTTCTGGCAATATGGTAAAATCTCCAATGGTTGGCACCTTTTATCGCGCTCCCTCCCCCGAAGAAGATGTTTTTGTCAGCGTGGGTGATCAGGTAGAAAAAGGACAAACGCTCTGCATTGTAGAAGCAATGAAAATTATGAATGAGATTGAGTCCGACTACTCCGGCGAAGTAAAGAAAATATTTGTCGAAGACGCCGAAGCCATAGAATACGATCAACCCCTATTTATCATCGGATAAAAAGAGAAATACATGTTTAACAAAGTTCTTATTGCCAACCGAGGCGAAATTGCACTACGCATCATTCGTACATGCCGGGAAATGGGCATCAAAACAGTGGGCATCTATTCTACCGCCGACCGCGACAGTCTGCATGTAAAGTTTGCCGATGAAGCCGTTTGTATCGGACCTCCTCCCAGCAAAGACAGTTATTTGAAAATCCCCAGTATCATGGCTGCGGCTGAAATTACCAATGCTGAAGCTATCCACCCGGGCTACGGTTTTCTGTCGGAAAAAGCAGAATTTTCTCGCATTTGTGCCGAGCACGATCTTAAATTCATTGGGCCTGAACCCGAAATGATTGCTACCATGGGAAATAAATCGGTAGCTAAAAAAACAATGGGTAATAATAATGTACCTATCGTTCCGGGCAGCGATGGCAATGTAGAAAGTATTGAAGAAGCCCAAAAAATTTGCTCTGATATCGGCTATCCGGTGATGATCAAAGCATCATCAGGCGGCGGAGGGCGTGGAATGCGGGTGGTCCATGAGGAAAAAAACTTAAAGCAAGCTTATGGGATGTGTAAATCAGAAGCTGAAACTGCTTTTGATGACCCGGCCGTCTATATAGAGAAGTTTGTGGAAGATCCCCATCACGTTGAAATTCAGATCCTGGGCGACCAGCATGGCAATGTCATCCACCTGGGAGAGCGAGACTGCTCACTGCAGCGCCGTCATCAAAAGATTTTAGAAGAAACCCCCTCTCCCCTGATGACGCCGGAGTTACGCGAAGAGATGGGCCAGGCAGCAATTAATGCTGCAAAATCCGTCAATTATGAAGGCGCCGGCACGGTTGAGTTCTTGGTCGACAAGAATAAGGACTTCTACTTTATGGAGATGAACACCCGAATTCAGGTAGAACACCCCATTACGGAGGAAGTCACCAACTATGATCTTGTTGCGGAACAGCTTAAAGTGGCTGATGGCCAGGTACTTGAGGATAAAGAGTTCAAAATGCGCGGTCACGCCATTGAATGCCGCATTAATGCGGAAGACCCAGAACATAACTTCCGCCCTTCAGCCGGCACCATCGATGTATTTCATCTGCCCGGCGGACATAGTGTCCGTGTTGATACGCATGCTTATGCCGGCTATCGCATTCCGCCCCACTACGATTCTATGATAGGAAAGCTTATCGTCAGTGCTCCTACCCGAGAAGATGCCATCAAGCGCATGCGGCGCTCACTAAAAGAGCATGTTATCGAAGGCGTTAAGACTACGATTCCCTATCATATCCAGCTAATGGATGACAAAAATTTCCAGAATGGAAATTTTAATACCCACTATCTGAAAGAGTTTAACTTTAATCCTGAAAGCAATTAGAATCTAATCAATCATGAGTTATCCAGAAGATTTAAAATATACCAAGGAACATGAATGGGTGCGTGTGAATGATGACGAAACACTCACCATTGGAGTTACTGACTTTGCACAAAGCGAGTTAGGAGATATTGTTTTTGTTGAGGTGGACCCGGAAGGTACTGAGTTCGACAAAGATGAAGTCTTTGGCACGGTTGAAGCTGTAAAAACGGTATCGGAGCTGTACGCACCGCTGGCCGGTGAGGTTGTTGGAGTTAATGAAGGTCTGGAAGATGAACCAGAGCTGGTCAACAGTGATCCTTATGGAGAAGGCTGGATGCTAACCATGAAAGCTGATGATCCTTCAGCAGTTGAGGAGCTAATGGATGCCGATGAATACCAGGACATTATAAATTAGGATTTCGGGTGCCCGAATGGGCACCTTTTCTATTTTCACCTTATGCAACACCGTCCCCACAATTGGATCTTAATTCTCGATTATGGCTCACAGTATTCACAACTTATTGCACGCCGTATTCGGGAGCTTAACATATACTGCGAAATTCATCCATTCAATAAGGAACTTACGGCATTTGAGTCCCGGCCCCCGCAAGGCATAATCCTTTCCGGCAGCCCGCGAAGCGTTAACAATCAGAAAGCTCCGTCAATCAATACTGAAATGTTTGATACAGGGGTGCCTATTCTGGCCATTTGTTACGGCATGGAGGCGCTGGTGCACGAAAATCATTCCATCCCCATTGAGGACAGAGACAATCGCACATTCGGTGAGGCCAAAATACAATTAGAAGGAGATAGTAGGCTTTTTGATGGTCTTCCCTATAGCTCCAGTGTTTGGACTGATGAGAGCTATTCGCTTAGCAATATCCCCGATCCCTACGAAGCCTTAGCTTATTTTGAAGAAGGCGAGATAGCGGCCATAGGCCATCAGTCGGAATCAATCTATGGCCTTCAGTTTCATCCTGAGACTGGCCGCTCTGAATATGGGAAACAGATCCTTCGCAATTTTGCAACCTCCATTTGTGGACTAAGAATGAACTGGACGACAGAAAATTTTATCAGGTCGACCATTCAGGAAATACGCACTCAGGTAGGAGATCGAAAGGTTATTTGCGGCCTTAGTGGCGGCGTAGATTCTACGGTCGTAGCTACGTTGGTCCATCAGGCCATTGGCGATCAGTTACAGTGTATCTTTGTAAATAATGGACTTCTGCGAAAGAATGAATACGCCAACGTCCTCGAACTCTATAAGAGCCGCCTTAACCTTCCCGTCAAAGGCATTGAGGCCTCCAGCCGCTTTTTAGAGGCGCTGGAAGGCATTACTGACCCAGAACAAAAAAGAAAAATTATCGGTAACTCCTTCATCGAGGTCTTTGATGATACTGTAAATAACGATCCGGAAGTAAAATATCTCGCGCAGGGAACAGTTTACCCGGATGTTATTGAAAGTGTCTCTTTTGACGACTCCTCACCAACCATAAAATCTCATCATAATGTGGGCGGGCTGCCGGATAAAATGAATCTTGAACTCATTGAACCCCTTCGCGAGCTTTTTAAAGATGAGGTGCGTGCGGTAGGCCGGAAATTAGAAATTCCAGAGAACTTTATCGGCCGCCATCCCTTTCCCGGGCCGGGCCTGGGTATACGGATTATATCAGATATCACTGAAGATAAGATCAACTTACTTCGTGAAGCCGATGACATCTTTATTAGTGAGCTGCGGGAAAATAATCTCTATGACAACATTTGGCAAGCTTTAGCCGTACTGCTCCCTGTACAAAGTGTAGGGGTTACTGATGACAGGCGCACCTATGAATATACTATTGCCCTTCGCGCTGTGACAAGTCTTGACGGTATGTCGGCGGAATGGGCCAACCTTCCCCATTCCTTCTTGGCCACGGTATCCGACCGAATTATAAACGAGGTATCAGGCATCAATCGCGTAGTCTACGATATAAGCTCAAAGCCACCAGCGACAATTGAATGGGAATAGCATAGAATTAGCCGTCATTTTCTATAAGCAACGACCGAACCATGGATAAGCGCTTCAATCTGGAAAGGAACATTTAGCGCTCAATTATATTTAAGGGCGTACGTTAACAGGATGATGATATTATTTATTTAACAAGCAATACTGCATGAACACTATTTCTCATTTATCTTTTTCACGCTGTTCAGCTCTAACAGTAATGCTGCTACTAGCAGTTAATTTCTCCATTACTGCTCAGGATTCTTCTTTTAAGGATGCCTTATCTGAATACCAAAACGAGAACTTTGCAAAAGCGGCCGTTGCCTTTGATCAAATTCATTCTGACCGTGCCCTCTTATTTGCCGGCAAGTCCTATTATAATCTCCATGATTATGATACTGCCTTAGAAAGGCTGCTTTTAGTTCAGGACCGAAATAATGATCAGCTGTATGGAGAAGCAGGTTATACGCTTAGCCTGATTTATACGAAGGAATTAGATTTTACCAAAGCACTCCAACAGCTATGGGAAGTTAAAAAAATGAAAGCCTATACCCAGCTTTCAGCCAGCAGCCAGGAGCTTTACGATAACATCCTCAGCTATCTGAATTTTGAACAACGCCTGGATATCATGGAGGAATCCAGTCGGGATTCATTACTTTACGATCTAAGCAGGACTGCTATGGGTCGCGTAAATTTTGACGAGGCTCAGATACTATTTACGAAGATGCGAAAGAATGTAGATGAAATTTCATCCTCCCGAATTGACAGTCTTGAACGAGTGCTTGAGAATGAAGGACAATACGAGGAGCTGAACAAAAATACAGACCTTAAGCCCCTGCCGGGGCTATCCTACAATATCGGTATTGCTCTGCCAACCTACGATTCCGACAAAAGTGAATATCGCGTGGCTCGAGGTTTATACAAAGGAGCAATGCTTGCTGCGGAAAATTTTAATAAGCAGCATGAGATGAACATCCGCTTCAGCTTTCAAAGTACCGGAACAAACGCCGACTCTGCAAGACAAGCACTCGAGTCATTGGCGGATATGGGGGTTGATGCTATAATTGGACCCCTTTTTTCTAAGCAGGCCCAACAAATGTCTCGTATGGCCGATCAGTTTCAAACACCTATCGTAGCACCTTTAGCAAATGATCAGAACATTGCAGATCAGAGCGAATATGTATATCAAATAAATCCTACTTACCAAGTTCACGGTAAGGTTATGGCCAAATTTGCCAGTCAGCTCCTGGAAAATAATCGTATAGCGGTACTGGCACAACAAAATAAGGCGGGTAACAGTGCATCAGAAAGCTTTCGCAATAAAATTAAAGAAGAAGGAGGGGAAATATCCAGTTACTTTGTGAAAAATATGGGACCTGACGGTTATCAGCTTTCCTCTTATGTACGTTATATTACTGAGAACAGCGATTCCTCTGCTTCGGCTATCTATGCCCCATTTGGCGGAAATAACACCTCTACCCTCATCGATCTTCTGCTGCGCCAGTTAAGTACGCTTGACAGCGATATTGTGCCTATTTTCGGGCTGCCCGAAATATCCAATGCCAACATAAATCCCGATTACTTAAAGAGCAGGGATATTTATTTTACCGAAAGCTTTTATACCAAACCTTCTGATCATAATATTGATCGCTTTAAGAGCAGCTATAAAAAACGATTTCATGAAGCGCCCAACCGCTTTGCACTGATAGGATACGATACGGCTTCCTATCTATTTGGCACCCTTGATAGAATAGTGAACCCTGCCCGCCTGCAGCAACAGCTACCCGAACAATCCCTGTATAACGGACTAATTACGAATATCCATTTTGATGGCCACAATGTTAATCAAACGCTCATGGTTTTTAAAATTACTAAAAATGGAGCCGTACTGGTCAGTGAGTAAGTGTAGTATTCTCAGAAAACTGATTACAACCTATTGTTAGATAATGCCGGTTGTCTTTAAAACCTGCATAAAATATTTACAGTACCCGGTTTATCTAAACAGGTTAAAGGCTGATATCATACACATTACCCATTGCGAGCTATTTCCTAATAAGAACTAATTCATCTACAGTTTAGCACTCCACGTTGGGTAAAAGTGTTGCACTTAGCTGCTCGCCAACTTTTAATTTTCTTTGTTCTCCCGCTGCCTTTTAATACGGTACTGTTTCTCGATCCATCGTCTCCATTCGGCGCTCTTCCGCTGATGTTCCTTATAGTTTGTTGAAAAGTTGTGAGTTCCTTCCGGACTGGCAACCATATAGAGATAGTCATTATCTTCTGGAAAAAGAGCCGCTTTAATGGAACTTAACGAGGGATTAGTGACAGGCCCCGGAGGAAGGCAGGCATGTAAATAAGTGTTGTAAGGATGCTCTATTTTATAATCCTTATAGGTGAGCCGTCGATGTTCTCCTAAAGCATAGATAACCGTTGGATCGGCCTGCAGCTTCATCCCCTTCCGCAAGCGATTCCAATAGAGGCCGCTAATTCTCGACTTTTCACTGTCCTCCTTCGCTTCCCACTCTACAATAGAAGCCAGCGTTAATATCTCCTGCAGTGAATAATCGATCTCATCCAGCCGACTACGCATCTCAGGCGTAATCTTCTTCTCGAAAGTCGTTAACAGGCGCTCCACTACTTGTTTAGACGAGGAAGTCCAATAGAATTGGTAGGTAGCCGGATAGAGTCGCCCAAGCACATCCTGGGTATCTGCCTGGGATTTAGCCAAAAAGGAACTATCCTCCAAGGATTGGGCCAGTGCTGTTGAGTCAAAACGAAAGCTACTTGAAATACTCTCAATTATTTGGTCTTTGGACTGCCCCGGTAGCAATGTAAGCCTAATAGGGTCCTGCAGGCCATTGGACAAAGTAGAAAATAATTTGTTGTAAGATACCTCTTCATCAAACCGATAATGGCCTGCCGTATAGTTAGACCAACGAAAACGTTGCTGGGCCCACCGGAATTCATCATTTCTAATGCCTATATCCTCACTCCGAAGCCACTCGGCAAGCTCTTCCCCATTCATATCCTGATCTAAATATAGTTCTACCGCATTCCCGGTAGTAAATGCAGGCTTTTGATACAATCGTTTCCATCGCGGATAAGCAACAGCAAATACAGCTGCAATACCTAAACCAAGGGCGATCACTAATTTTTTCCATCTCATGATGTCTGTAGGAGTTTAAAGCTAACGGCGCTGAAGCTTAGATAAGAGACGCAGTATTTCGATATAGAGCCACACTAAAGTAACCATCAGCCCAAAGGAGGCATACCATTCGAAATAAGACGGAGCTCCGGCCTGTGCTCCTTTTACAATCATATCAAAATCAAGCAGCAGGTTAAATGCAGCCACGCCAACGACGATTAGGCTAAAGCCAATGCCCATAAGTCCGCTGCCATGGATGAGACTAATATTGATGCCAAAAAAGCTTAGGATAATACTTGCAAAGTAAACGAGCACGATCCCTCCTGTTGCAGCAACAACGCATGAGCGGAGCCTTTGGGTAACCTCTATTAAGCCTGTCCTAAAGGCAAAAAGCATTGCAGCAAAAACTCCGATTGTTAGCAATACGGCATTAAAAACGATTCCATCATAGGCAGCAGCGTATTGGAGTGAGATCCCCCCCAGGAAAAGTCCTTCTAATCCGGCATAAATGGGAGCGGTAATGGAAGACCACTCTTTCTTAAAGATTGTTACCATAGCTACAATAAATCCTCCGATTGCTCCACCCCAGATGAGCAGTGAAGATGGCTGGGACCAGCTGATAGCAGCTCCGAACAGTAAAATAAGAAACAGCAGTCCGGTCTTGTTCATCGTTCCGGAAACAGTCATCGTCCCCGTTCCGGGCATTGCATGACCAGCCTGCTGAAAGGTTTTCTGTGATAAAGCGGGATTCCCTGATTTCATACTTAAAATATCTTATGATTTGTTAAACAAAAATACCGTCCCTTAATATAGCATCTGTTACCTAGCATTAACAATATAATCGGCAAAAAATTGCGTGCTGATTTACTACTTTGTGATACACGTTATCCACTCTAGTTTGACACGAGTTATAGCCATTCTAAAGCAGGCTTCTTAGCGAAGCCCAAGAAGTCATCCGGGAACTCGATTCAATATCTCCTTATTAAAGCCTCAAAACCGTTTTATATTCCCGAAAGGTTCCGACTGCCACCAGCCTATTTACTGCTAAGAACACTTACCAGTAAGGAAGATATTCCAAACATAGGAGGACGTTTACGATAAATGTTTTCAAAGGCGCCAATTAGGTAAAATGGCTTCATATAATTTGCTGCTTTTTTTGCTGCAAGACTGAATAAATACCTCTGCATATGTTCATATAATCTAGCAGAAAATACTCAAAGTTAATTTTTGCTCCACAAAAATTGTTAGTTCCCACTGCACTGATACGAAACAGACCACCAACGGAGCTCCAGACTTTTTTAATATAGTCCCTTGCATAACGTGTAGCTTTAGAAATATCCACAAATATTTTACCCATTATTAATACCCTACTATGCCGAAGGCTGAAGGTAATTATTAACCCATCGATTGCTTAATCATTTAACAAGTCAAGTTGAAGAAATAGCTCCTAATACTTTATCTTCTATCGCCTTGACCATCATAAATATTACATTATGACATTAACAGGGTTCTATATACAATTTAAGTATTTATTTTTCTTTTTCTTAGTTACTATTTTATTCAATATAAAAGCCGCGAATGCCCAGCATTTATCCGATAGCCTTAAAGTTGAGCTGGAAACTATTGAAGTAAACGCTTTGCGCAATACCATTACAGATGCCGAGGCCCCCCTTTCCTACAGCATAAACCGGCGTAATCTTGAACAAATCAATCAAGAAGCATCTCTGTCTCTCAAAAGCGTGGGCGATAAACTGCCCGGCTTGTGGATTAATAATCGAAACAACTATGCTTATGGTGAAAGTATGTCTATCCGGGGGCTGGGGTGGCGCGCCGACTACGGTATTCGCGGTATCCAAATTATACTCGATGATATTCCGCTGACTGTGGCCGACGGCCAGTCCATGTCTAATATTATACCTCGCTCTTTTGTTCGCCGGGCCGAGCTTATCCGCGGCCCCGCTTCTTCTTACTGGGGGAACAGCAGCGGCGGCGTGCTTTACCTTTCCACAACTCCGAACACCGGCCATGGTATCCATGGGCGATTCCGTGGCCTGACCGGCTCCTATGGTCTATTTAAAGGAGAGGGAGAACTCTCCATATCTCAGGAAGATTATGATATTAACGCTTACACAAGCTATTTCTCAACCAATGGTTATCGGGATTACAGCTCGGCTGAGCTATGGCGTTCAGGCCTCAACGGCAAGGTGAAGCTCACCTCGCGTAGCCGTCTGGAATTCCAAACGGCTACAACCTACATGCCCTGGGCCGGGCAGCCAAGTAGCCTGAGCAACGAAACGGCCTCGAAAAACCCAACGGAGGCAAGGACCTCATTCATTGAAGCCGGCTCAGGTAAAAAAATGAATCAGGAGCAAGCAGGATTAAGCTATATTTTGGATACCTCGGCGGGTCTTCTTGATATAAGCGGTTTTGGAGCCCACCGTGATCTCAACAACCCACTGCCCTTTGGTATTATCACCGTCAACCGCTGGGCAGGCGGCCTGCGCACCACGCTCGATAAAGATCTTGGCTGGCTTCGCATTCAGGGCGGAGCTGAAACGAAGCTGCAGTTTGATGATCGCGTAGAATATGAGAATATCGGAGAGAACGGGCAGGCCGTCCGTGGCGATGCTACCGTAGACCAGTTAGAACAAGTTATTGAACATAGCTTATTTGTTCACGCAACCTATCCGTTGGGCAGCTTTAATATTATGGGTAGCCTGCGATACGATCGCATTACTTTTAGTACGGACTCACTCTCCGCGGAGCAGGTAGGCAAACGCAGCTTTCAGTCACTGAGCCCCAACATTGGAATTGGTTATAGCCCCTCCCGCTTTACTATTTATACAAACTTCAATAGTTCCTTTCAAACACCGACCACCACTGAACTGACCAATCGTCCGAAAGAGGGCAATGGCTACAATCCATTTCTTAAACCCGAAAGAACCTGGGGACTGGAGGCGGGCATCCGAAACCTTAAGAACCAGGCTTTTACCTTCGATTTTGCCCTTTACCGCTTATGGATTAATGATCTCATATTCCCTTATCAGCTGAAAGTAGACGGCGCTACCTACTACCGTAACCAGGGACAAACCGTACACATGGGGATTGAAGCTGCAGCAACTTATCATATTCGCGGCAATTTAAGTATTGATCTCACTGCAAATATCACCAAAGCGACCTTTAAGCAAGCCCAGACATTAGACAGCCTCTCACTCAAAGGAAAGGATATTCCCGGGATACCGAGCTTTAGACTCCATTCAAAAATCGATTGGAAGCCCAACCCGTTTCAAATTTCATTATCTTATGAATATATCAATTCTTTCCCGGTAAATAACGAGAATACGGCTTATAACGATCACTACGGAGTGGTAGACCTGAAATTCAGTGCCCGTCATCTGTTTAGCCAAACAAAACGAGGTCTGCAGCCTTTCATTAATATCAACAACCTCTTTAATGTCCGCTATAATGGATCTACTGCACTAAACAATCCGGGCGGACGATATTATGAGCCTTCCCCGGGTCGCCATTGGGCAGCAGGGCTCTCATTTGATTTTTAGTGAGAGATTGCCCCACAAATGCTTAGGGGCTCAGCTGTAAAAGCTGAAATTTTAACAGCTTATATTCTAAGTATATTAACTAAATTTATCTTATTTAAATTTGGATTTAAATGTCATGATCGTGTATACTAAAATATGGGCTCATTAATACAGGTTTATTAAACATATAGAATAATGGAACATCTTAGTAAAAACATCTTTCGATATTCTTTTTTTCTCCTAATGGTAATACTGCTCTCCTCTTGCGCAGCATCTACTTCTGAAGAATCAAACAAAAACTTAAACTACTCCAGCAACAACGATGGAATAACACTTCCAGAGGGATTTCGGTCTGTAATTGTTGCCGACAGCGTTGGCAGCGCCCGCCATATTACTGTTGCTGAAAACGGAGATATTTATATCGCGCTGTCAAGCCTGCACGATGGAAAAGGCATTGCCGCCCTACGCGATCAGAATGGCAACGGTAAGGCCGACAGCCTTGAATATTTTGGATCATTAGTTGGCACCGGCATACAACTCCACGACGGATATCTTTATTTCAGCACAGATACCTCAGTAGTTCGGTATAAAATGAATAACGATGAGCTGATCCCTGAAGATGATCCAGAAACTATTGTGGGCGGATTTCCTGAACAAAATCCACATGGATCTAAGCCTTTTACCTTTGATGATAATGGGAATATATATGTTACAGTTGGAGCACCATCAAATGCTTGTCAGGAAAAAAGCCGTACTCCCGGTGTTCAAGGCATGGATCCATGTCCCCAGTTAGAATGGCATGGCGGCATTTGGCAATTCAGTGCTGATGAGGCAAATCAACAGTTTAAAAAGGACGGCAAACGCTATGCCACCGGCATTCGTAACGCGGTTGCAATATACTGGGACGCCCCAGCCAGCCAGCTTTATGCCGTACAGCACGGCCGCGATCAGTTAAAAGCCCTCTGGTCTGATTACTATGATGCTGAAACGAGTGCTAAACAGCCGGCTGAAGAAATGTTTGCAGTAGATGAAGGCGATGACTTTGGCTGGCCTTATGTTTACTATGATTGGAAAAAGGAAAAGAAAATGATTGCTCCGGAATACGGCGGAGATGGAGAAAAAACGGCTGAAGAAGGGAAATACGAAAGACCTATAGTAACCTTTCCCGGGCATTGGGCCCCAAATGATTTGATGTTCTATCACGGATCGGCTTTTCCAGAAAAATATCGGAATGGGGCCTTTGTAGCCTTCCACGGCAGCTGGAACCGTTCTCCTAAGCCACAAGCAGGATATAATGTGGCTTTTGTCTCTTTTAATAATGGAGAGGCTAATGAAGAATACGAGATTTTTGCTGATAATTTTGCCGGCACCTCCCAGATAAGTTCAGCCAGTGATGCCCGGTATCGTCCAATGGGACTGGCCGAAGGTCCTGATGGATCCCTTTATATTGTGGAATCGAATCAAGGAAAGGTTTGGCGCATTTTACCCGGCAGCGATAAGTAGGATCCCAATAAATAAGCTGCGATTTATTTAAAGCATTTGACCGGAAAAATAATACAATCATTGAGCATAAATTTCAGTTTAAGCATGGTTTTATTGTAAAAGACCCTAATCAGGAAGGAGATATCATGAAAATAATTCGCACCCTTACTTCCGTACTCTTGCTGTTTTTCATCATGAGCTTCGGCTATCAGTCAGTTCGTCACTCTCAAAATTCTGGTGAACAAGCCTCCTCGATTTCAGCTGATAGTTCTAAATATCCCATACATAAGACAAAGGAAGAATGGAAACAGCTTCTTAGCTGGAGGGAATATCGTGTTCTGCGAAAAGGCGGCACTGAAATTCCTTTTGTTAATGAATATAATGACAATACCAAAGAAGGTATCTACTATTGCAAAGCTTGTGGCCAACCGCTCTACACCTCGGCAACAAAGTATGATTCAGGTACCGGTTGGCCCAGCTTCTGGGAGCCTATTTCGCTTAGCTACGTTGAGAAGAAGGCAGATAACAGTCTGTTTATGGAGCGTACTGAAATTGTTTGCGCACGCTGTGGCTCTCATATTGGCCACGTCTTTAAGGACGGCCCTGAACCAACCGGCTTTCGTTACTGCATGAACTCTCATGCACTCGATTTTGTAGCAGCAGACTTAGACAGCTTAAATCCAAATCAGATTGCGATTAACAGTAAATAAGTTACCATTCTACTACGAGCGCTAATAAAACATTTGGATTTACTGCTCATCGCGCCCTAATTAAGAATGAGTATTGGATAAATAATGGTTATTTATAAGCACAAAACAAGACGTAACAAAAAAAATATTTCCCCAGAGGTCTTTTAAATACTACCTCATAACTCCCCCTTAACTTCTCTTAAACCTTTAGGAGGGACGCCGGCATAGCGGTTTGTCTGCTACAAGAACGTTAATGCTTAAGTAGCGGCAATTTACAGGTATTTTTAAATGCCTTACTCTGATAATTCTATTGTTAGGGTATATATAAATAAGGATTATTGGGGATCCCGTTTTGATTCTATCTCCCCTATGATTATTATGGTGCCTAATTATGTTTTTTTTAACCGTTATACATATCTGACAGGCACGTATGTTCTCGAATCATAGATCTACGAATCGCATCCTGGGTCTCTTTACATTTGTTGCAGCTTTGATTTTGTACTGGCTCACCATGGCTCCCACCGCCAGCTTTTGGGACCCCGGCGAATTTATAGCTGTCGGTTATGGACTGCAGGTAAACCATCCCCCCGGAGCCCCCTTCTATGAGCTGTTGGGACGTCTTTTTTCTATGTTTATGCCCACGGATTATGTAGCGGCAAGCATCAACTTTATTAGTGTATTGAGCTCTGCCTTTACCGTATCGCTGCTTTATATGATTGTGGTACGGCTAGTCCGGGAATGGAAAGGGGATCCGGATAAGATGAGCGATATCAGCAAGATTGCTATGTACGGTGGAGCTCTTATCGGTGCGTTTACTTTTGCTGTTACCGATTCTTTTTGGTTTAACGCCGTGGAGGCAGAGGTCTATGCGTTATCCATGTTCTTTACGGCACTGGTGGTCTGGTTGGTACTGGTCTGGTCAGATAATCACAAGAAACCCTATAACGAGCGCTGGCTGATCCTCATTGCCTATCTGTTTGGCATTGCTTTAGGGGTACACCTGTTAAATCTGTTAGCAATTTTCTTTGTTGGATTAATTATCTACTTCAGGAAGCGCGAGTTTGAGATTATTTCATTTATTGTAGCTGCCGTGCTTGCTGTTATCAGCTTCCTGATTATCTATCCCTTTACGCTCCAGATGCTCCCATCCATCCTACAGGGCCTATCGGAAGCCAGTTACGGACTTATCGGACCGGTAACATTTATGATTTTTATTGTTTTACTGATAGGCGGCGGCATTTATTATACACACAAGAACAATTACCGGATGGCCAATATCGTCTTCATTGGCTACGCTATGATCCTTATTGGATATTCTTCCTATGCCCTCGTCTTTATACGCTCCGGTGCAAACCCTCCGATTGATGTAAATAATCCAGAAACCGTAGAATCATTCATCAGCTACCTGGGACGCGAGCAGTACGGAAAGACCCCCTTATTATTGGGGCATACCTATAACAACGAAACAGGAAATATTAACCGAGAAGAAAAAACACTGTTTCCCCGCCGCTATTCCAGTAATCCGCGGCACCTGCAAGAATATCAAAATTATTCCAGCGACTGGGACTATTTCTGGAACTACCAGATCAATCATATGTATGTTCGATACTTTAACTGGAATTTCATTGGCCGCGAGGCTGATATCCAGGATACCGGATGGCAGGCAGGATTCGCCGAATCTGAGTATGAAAATAATCCGGCCCATAACGGCTACTTCTTCATCCCTTTCCTTCTGGGACTCCTGGGTATGTTTTTCCACTTCCAACGGGATTGGAAGCGGGCTTTCTCTGTGCTGATATTTTTTTTACTGACGGGAGTAGGGATCATTATTTTCCTGAATCAAACTCCCCTTGAGCCCCGCGAGCGCGACTACGCCTACGTGGGCTCATTCTTTGCTTTTTCGATATGGATTGGTATAGGCGGCATGGGATTAATAGAATTAGCCAGGGATTACCTTAAGTCCAGTAAACTGGCGGCTTATGGGATTGCAATACTTCTTTTTTGCGCTTCACCACTGCTGATGGGCACGCAAAATTATTACACCCATGATCGCTCTGAACGTTATGTAGCACCTGATTATGCTTATAACTTACTTCAGTCTACCGCGCCAAATGCCATTTTATTTACCAATGGTGATAATGACACCTTCCCACTGTGGTATATGCAGGAGGTAGAAGGGGTACGAACTGATGTTCGAGTGGTTAATCTGAGCCTGCTCAATACCGACTGGTATATCAAACAGATGCGGGATCAGTGGTCACATGACTCTCCACCGCTTCCTATTTCATTAACTAATGACGATATTAAACAAATAACAAGCGGTCTAACACTGCACGAACCCGATACGGTATCGATACCCGTTAATAAGGAAATGCTCAAAAAGGCATTCTCCGGAGAGCAACAGTACGAAGAAAGTATTGGCATTAAGGCCGGAAAAGAGACACCGGATGTATATAGCAAAGGCGTGAACTTTGGCATTCCGGTAGATTCACTGGATAATACGGTGCACTGGTATTATAAAGGGCGACCAGCAGGCCGTGGTCAGCAGGGAAATCAGCGCTTTTATACTCAGGTCCAGGATAAGGTTATTTTAACTATATTAAAGAATAACCAATGGCTCCGGCCCATTTACTTTGCAAATACCGTTTCTTCACAAAGCCAGCTGGGGTTGCAGCCATACTTCCGCTTCGAAGGAAAGGCCTTCCGCATTGTTCCCAACCGGCATAGTGATGTTACTTCTGGATGGGTTAACCCCTCTATCCATGCCAAACGATTAAAAGCCTTCCGGTTCCGTGGCTGGAAAAATCCAGATATTTATTTA
>Ga0079226_10000213_pt1 | contig 38523 bp, 27 predicted proteins | sample Poulit2014_FD_76345 | JGI IMG/M metagenome (GOLD analysis project Ga0079226, IMG submission 76345) | Agricultural soil microbial communities from Georgia to study Nitrogen management - Poultry litter 2014 | ecosystem: Environmental > Terrestrial > Soil > Agricultural land | place: USA: Georgia...
AATCATAATAATGAAAAGAATAGCGGCCGGGTGCATATTAGCAGAATGTGAAAAGATGGTAGGCTGCAGTATTAGCGTATCCAGCATTTGCACTAAGGCAATTGCAATAATACAAGGCAATACCAGGCTAAAGTCACCTATTTCAATGATGGAGACGATAATAGATAGTATATAGCCGATAATGGGCCCAAAATAGGGGATGGTATTGGCCAATCCGATGGCAATACCTACCGACAGGGCATTGTTGAGCCCTACAATGGCTAGTCCCAGCCAAGAGGCCAGCGCTACAATCAGGCTCTGCAGCATAACACTGCGGAAATAGATGCCAAGCCGGGTTTCTATTTTATCAATCAGACCGAGCGTGGTTTCAAAGTATCTGTTTGGCACCAACCGGAGGATATCGCGACGGATTTTTGTACCATCTTTAAGAAAGAAGAAGGTTGCAAATGGTATGACCAGGGCCGCCCAAAAAATATTAGTAAAGATGTCGATTATATTTCCCAGAACACTTTGGAGCTTACCCAAATTGACCACCCCTTGAAGGGCACTGGTAATATTTGAGCTCAAAAAATGCTGAGGTAAAAAGGCGAATCGTTCAATGAGCTGCTGTTCTATCTTTTGGGTAATTTCCTTAATATTCTGGATGCTGAGCTGACTGGCCAGCTCAATCATTTCGCTGATAACGACAGGAAGGATGTTTGTTGAAATCCATACAATGATCAGGATGACGGCACTTAACGTTAAAACGATCCCCAGTGTACGGTCTATACCGGCAGCTTGAATGCGGCTGACGAGCGGATCCAGCAAATAGGAAATGATAACTGCAACAACGGCATAGACCACAAGCGTGCTGAAATAGGACAGCAGATAGGCTAATACCACAAAGCCGGCAAGCAGCAGTGCTAAATTTATAAATCGATCCAGGGTTAGTTTTTTCATTCTTCAATAAGTGTCATCAGCTTGTCTATTGAGCCATAAATATCGGAAGATCGATATCCTTTCTGTGCCAGGTAGCGCACAATTTTTTTCTTCCGCTTTAATAGGTTGTCTTCCTTTTCATATCGCCACTTTCGCTTGGAAATTAAATGTATAAAAGTTTCTTCTAAATTTTCATCCCTAAATAGTTCTTCAACATATTTTTCGGCCGTGGAACCGGTTATGCCCTTCCTGTAAAGGTGCGATATTATTTTAGTTGGTCCCCACCTTTTAGATTTATATTTGCTTTGTGCAAATGAGCGAGCAAATTCAATATCATTGATGTAGTCTTTATTTTCAAGTTCATCGAGGATGTCGCCAATGATTTCTGGCGGATACTCCTTGCGCAGGGCTTTGTCTTTCAGTTCTTTGCGAGAATGTATTCGCCGGGCTAACAATTTGAGCAAATACTTTTTAATGCCGTGCCGGTTTTCTTCTTTTTGCAGCTTATGGTAGATCTGCAGCGTAATAGTTTTTCCTTTACGCAAATTAAATGAGAGAAGGGTATTCTCACTTACGCCAATCAGATATTGGTCGTCAATAAAAATGGAGTAACGCTTTTTATTACGCTTTTGAACCGAAATAGAGGAAATAGGAGCCGGCAGGCTTCGCCCAATATCGCTATCCATTACTACGCATCACTGTCTTCGTCTTCTCCTTCTCCTTCTGGATCTTCCTCCTCTTTAGCAAGGTCAGGATTCATTCTTATACGTATTTCTTCCTCAATTTTTTTCGTTAATTCGGGATCAGACTCAAGAAAGTCAGTTGCATTGTCTGTTCCCTGACCAATAGGCTCGCCGTCGTAACGATACCAGCTGCCACGCTTTTCGATAATGTCGTATTCTACTGCCATATCCAAGATTTCGGCCAGCTTTGAGATGCCTTCGCCATACATTATGTTAAACTCTACCACTTTAAAGGGAGGAGCTACCTTATTTTTGACGACCTTCACTTTGGTGCGGTTCCCTACTACGTCACCTTTTTTCTTAAGCGAACCGATGCGGCGAATATCCATACGTACCGAAGAATAAAACTTGAGTGCACGTCCGCCGGAAGTGGTTTCCGGATTCCCAAACATCACACCAATCTTTACACGAATCTGATTAATAAATATGACGGAGGTACGTGTTTTGTTAATAATACCGGTAATTTTACGCATTGCCTGAGACATTAGGCGTGCCTGCAGCCCCATGTGCGAGTCGCCCATTTCGCCCTCCAGCTCGGCGCGTGGAACCAATGCCGCCACAGAATCTACCACAATAGCATCAAGTGCCGCGGAGCGGATAAGCGTTTCGGTACTTTCCAGTGCCTGCTCCCCACTGTCAGGCTGAGAAACCAACAGTTCATCTGTGTTGATCCCCAGGTTTTTGGCATAACGAGGATCAAAAGCGTGCTCAGCATCAACAAAAGCCGCATAGCCGCCTGCTTTTTGTGCTTCTGCTACTATATGCATGGCTAAGGTGGTCTTTCCGCTGCCTTCTGGACCATAAATTTCTGTAATCCTCCCGCGGGGCACGCCCCCCACACCTAATGCGTGATCAACCATCAGTGAGCCGGTAGAGATTATAGGTACATCCTGGGCAGCCTCATCGCCTAAGCGCATGATGGTTCCTTTGCCGTGCTCTTTTTCAATTTGGCCAATGGCCATATCTAATGCTTTGTCGCGATCTTTATTGTCAGACATAAGATAGTTTCTGTTTAATGTTTTGTTTTCCAGGGGTCAATATATTAAATAATACTGACAACCTATTGTCACCCCTCTTTTTAATTGTTTCTCATTAGGGAATAATAAGAAACTCGTCAGAAGCTTTATTGGTAAGATCATTTTAAAGATAAATCCTTACAGATCTTTTGCACTTATATCGGAAACCACCTCATCCAGTGCTTGAATTACCTGCCTGATCTGCTGAGTGGTGGTATAAGGCGCCGGACCAAGCCGCAGGACCTCTCCGCGCGCATCCGTATAGATGTTACGCTTCATCAGCTCCTGCTGAATAGTTCGCGCATAAGCAGAATGAAGGGCTAAAAAGCCTCCATTTTGTTCAAGCGGTTTGTGATGTCTCAGCTTTATGATTTCCGAATTGTAATCTTTGGATAAGAACTGCCCGCGCAGCAGCTTTAACTGGCTGAGGTACTGCCGGCGAAGCACTGAAGGCGTTAACTGCTGTTCCTCAAAGAACCGAACAACTTCTGCGGCCCGAAATTGAGAGGTAGGATCGTAAGTACTTGATGAAAAGCGCTGGTTTTCGGCTCTATAGCGTATCTTATGTCCGGTTCTCGTCTCATCCAGCGTGTCAAATGAAGCAAACCACCCGGTAATGGCCGGACGCAGGTTGCAGTTGTTCGGATAGCGCAGAAAGCAATTGCCTTCGCCCCATTGCAGGTACTTATAGCCGCCGAGCAGAAAGTAGCAGTCTTCAAGTCCGGACTTGCGCACAGAAAGCGGAACTACATTAGTGCCGTGATAGTCATCAATAAGCAACGGAATATTGGCCCTGCGGGCTATATGGGCTATTTCCTCCAGATGCAGGTTCATGCACCCACTGCTAAAATAAACGCGCGAAAGCATAATCGCAGCCGTTTCAGCGTCAATTAGTTCCTGTATTTGCCGGGCAAGATGATCACTGTGTCCTTCGGCATAGCAAATGGTTAGCCCTTCTTCCTCCAGCCGATGTAGCTGTCTATACATGGAATGGAACTCACTGTCGGTAGTGATGATTTTAGGATTATTTTTTAGGTCCAGCGAGGAAAGCCAAGCCACAATGAGGTGGTGGGTGTTTTCACTCAGGCAGTAATATCCGTTGGGATCATCATAGTAGTTTCTTAAGTAGTTACGGAGGAGTTCCGTCTTTTCAAAAGCCAGTTCCCACTTTTGGTCAATATGGGTTGCGGCTGAATGATAAGCTTTTTTTAGTCCTTCAAGTGCTGCATCGGGCCAGGCTTGGTGAGAATGCCCCGTAAAGAGTAGCCGATTGGCTACATCAAAATGAGAATAGTGTGGTTGAAGTCGCTTCGCCAGCTGATCAATAGTATCCATACTTTCTGGGTATTATTTTAGACGAGTGAAAAGTATTTTGGGGACGTCTTCTACGAGCCGATAGCAATAGGGGATGCGCCATTACGTAATATTAAACTACTTAACGGCTTAAACGGGATAAATATACAACATTCAACCCTTTCTGCATGGTCTGTTTCCCAATATTGACTCATGAAAAAGCCGACGGAAATGACAGAACTTGATTCGAGTCCACTCATATTTCCGCTCGTATTTTCCACAGATCCGGGAATATTTGCTGGTGGAGCGTGCTTTTTAGGTAATCTACTCCACTGGATCCGCCCGTGCCCGATTTGTTGCCAATTGTGCGTTCGACCATTTTTACGTGACGATACCGCCACTCCTGTAAACCTTCATCAAAGTCAACCATCCGCTCGCACAACATTGCTTTCTCCTGATCGTTGTGCATAATATTGAGCAGGATCTGTTGGTTGTGGGACGACTCATCATAAAGCAGTCCTTCGTCATTTTTCCGCTCCGGCATGTGGATATCGTAATCCTTTTCGCGGAGGTAGCTACAGAAACTTTCCCAAAGTGTCGGTTCCTCCATACGGTCCTTAAGCCGTTGCAGATAATCCGGATGGCCTTCATGTGCCTTAAGCATAAACGAAGAACGCTTTCCGCAAATAATCTCCAGCTCACGAAATTGTACAGACTGAAACCCACTGGCTTCATCCAGAAAGTTGCGGAAACTGCCAAACTCTAAAGGCGTCATGGTTTCCAGAATATCGATTTGTGCAACCATTGTTTTTAGAATGGTTAAATTGCGTTTCATTGTTTTAGCTGCAGCCCAGGTTTTTCCGTTTTCCAGGTTGTCTCTTAGCTTATTAAATTCGTGAAGAACTTGTTTAAACCACAATTCGTAAGTTTGATGGATAGTGATAAAGAGCATCTCGTCGTGCTCTTTGGGATGAGACTGAAGCTCTTGAAGGTTTAGGAGCTTATCAATTTGCAAATAATTATTGTATGTTAATTCCATAAAATATTTATTTATTCTAGCTATTTGATACATTATAGCCAGAATAATGATGACTCTCTATTTTCATCATATTTTGCAGGATGTTTAAAAAATTGCTTAGATTTGATCAAAATTTTAATGAAGAAGTATTATGAGTATTCTAATTGCTGACAGCGGAGCTACTAAAACTGAATGGTGTGTAAAATCTGACGATGAAGAAGGTATTTATAGCACGGAAGGGTTAAACCCCTATTATCATACTGAAAGCAGTACTGAAAGGGTTATTAAAGAAGAATTAAGTCCTCAATTAGGAGAGGTCGTTATATCCGAAATATTTTTTTACGGGGCCGGATGCGATAGCGAACGAAAGAAAAATCAGGTGAAGAGCGTGCTTACTAAATGCTTTCCCGAGGCCAGCTGTATTGTATATCATGACCTGTTTGGGGCGGCACGCGCCTGTTTTTTTGACGAGCCAGGTATTGCATGTATTTTGGGAACGGGCTCGAATTCTTGCCTTTATGATGGGACAAAGATCGTAGAGCATACTCCATCGCTGGCCTTTATTCTGGGCGATGAAGGAAGTGCCGGCTATTTTGGCAAGCAGCTGATTAATAATTATTACCGCTATGAGCTGCCCGGTGAGCTCAAGAAAGATCTTGAAGAAAATTATAATATGGATATTGAACACATCAATGCCGAGTTGTACGACGGGGATCAAAAAAGTCGGTTTATAGCTTCTTACGGCGCGTTCTTGGGTAAGCATGATGATCATCCATATATTCAGGATATGCTGTATAAGGGATTTAAAAATTATATCGGCCGCATTGTCATGAAGTATACTGATGCCAATGAGTATGAAGTTCGGTTTATTGGCTCCGTTGCCGCAGGTCATCGTGACATTATTGATGGTATTTTGGATGAATACGGAATGGAACCGGGTACTTATATCCGTAATCCTATGCGTCGACTTATTAAATACCATTCCTAATAAAACCATTTTATTTTGATTGATACGCACTGTCACCTTTATCTTGAACAGTTTCAAGATGATAGGACGGAAGTTTTGCAGCGTGCTGTAGATGCAGGTGTCCAGGATATATTGCTGCCGGCAATAACGCTGAATTCACTGCCCAAGATGGACCAGCTTCACCATTCCGATCTCTCGCTGTACAAAATGGCCGGAATCCATCCTACTTCTATTAATGAAGGCACAAGTACCACAAAAGACGAGCTATACGACTATTGCAGCCGCCCGGAAATTATTGGTGTGGGAGAAACAGGACTTGATTATCACTGGAGTGAGGAATACAAAACCGAGCAGCGCAAATCTCTGCATATTCACTGCGAGGTAGCTAAAGCAACAGGAAAACCAATTGTGTTGCACAATCGGGCGAGCACAGCCGATCTTTTTAAAATTATTGATGAGCATCAGGATGGGCGTCTAAAGGGCGTTTGGCACTGCTTTAACGGTTCGGTGGATGAAGGGAAGCAGGCCCTTGATTTGGGGCTTCATTTGGGGATTGGCGGTATTTTTACGTTTAAAAATGCTGGTGTCGATGAATCAGTAGCACAGTTGCCGATCAAAAAAATGATGCTTGAGACGGATGCTCCATATTTGGCTCCTGAACCAAAGAGAGGGAAGCGCAATGAACCTTCTTTTGTACGTTTTACAGCCCAACGGCTGGCTGAGGTTAAAAAGCAGGAACTGGTCGATCTTGTGGAGCAGACCTCCCAAACGGCCCGCCGGCTGTTCAATTTAGCTGATCCGTCGGAAGCCTAAGGCATCGAGAACCGGAAAGCGTTCGAAATACGCAGGTGGCAGGCGAATATTTTTAAATTCCCTGCGTAAGGGATAAGAGGCCCGTAATTTGTTAAAGCGTGATCCGCGGTCATTCCAATGTTGGGAGATTATATATTTTAGTCGTTTTTGGTAAGATTTGATCGGGTGCAGGTGAGTCATCAGCTGCGAAAAGTGACCATATTGTTCGATAGGCTCCTGGATAATTATGGGATCCGGTTGGGTTGGTTTTCTTTCCCTTTTCAAATCAAAATGATTAAGCAGCGCATCTGCTATAAACTTAGAAGCATTTCTTTTAGCCTGTACCGAGTAGCCGGCAATATGTGGTGTTTTTAGAAAAGCCCGCTCAGCCGAGCGTTTATGGATTTGCGGCTCATTTTCCCAAACATCAAGTATAAAGTCGCTTACTGATCCACTTTTGTAGCTGTTTAACAATGCTTCTTCATGAATAACTCCACCGCGTGCAGCATTGATCACCAATTTAAAATGAGAGCCGGAAAGGGTCTCCGCATCCAGCCAGTGCCGGGTAGGATACTTTCCGGCGGTTGTTAATGGAGTGTGGAATGTGAGAATGTTGCTGCTTAATACCCTTTTCAGTGAGGCCGAATGAAAGGAGGATTCGCGGAGATCCCGCGGGGGATCGTAACAGATAGTTTTTATGCCAAGCTTCTGCAGTAGCTGGTTTACCTGAGTGCCCACATGGCCCATTCCGATAATACTAATTGTTAGCTCCTCCAGCGAATGCGTCGTTCGTTCTGCCCATAGTAGTAAGCCTACGGTCACATATTCGGCGACCGACCGAGCATTACAGCCGGCAGCATCGGCAAAAGTAATGTTGTTTGCCTCCAAATAAGGCTGGTTTATGTGATCGGTTCCGGATGAACCCGTGCCAACAAATGATAATGATGCCGGGATTTTGGGCAAAGATTGGGGGGTAATGGGATTGACGGTGCGTAACAGCAGAGCATGGGTGCCGCGCAGATCAGGCAGGCTATCCGACGGATCATAAAACGTTAATGTTACATCTTCTGGTAAATAGGATTTGATATCATACAAATATTGATCAGCGGCTACTCTTATCATGGATAATGGAAAGTTTGTAGGGAATCCGTAAAAGCGGTGTAAGTTTGGTTTTAGTCTGTTTTATTTGTGATATTGCAAAGCTACAAAAATACAATATGAAGAATGTAAGATCTATCGTCCATGGCTTCAAAAACATTTAATACCTTATCGCTAATTCAGAAAAAACGGGATAACAAATCACTGACACGAAATGAAATTGCCTATCTCATTGATGAGTATACCCATGACGCTATTCCTGATTATCAGATGAGTGCCTTTTTAATGGCGTCCTACTTAAATGGATTGGATGAAGATGAAGCGGCGGCATTGACACATGCAATGCTGTATTCTGGTAAGGAACTTGACTTAAGTGCTATTCCCGGCAAAAAGGTGGATAAGCACTCAACCGGAGGAGTGGGGGATAAGCTGTCGCTCATTTTAGCTCCCATAGTGGCCAGTTATGATATTCCGGTGCCCATGATATCGGGGCGTGGACTGGGACATACCGGGGGAACCCTGGATAAAATGGAGGCGATTCCTGGCTTTACTGTGGATATTTCACTGGATCGATATCGGGATATTTTAGAAAAGTGCAATATAGTAATGGCCGGCCAGACAGAGGAAATTGCACCGGCAGATAAGCGAATATACGGTCTGCGTGATGTGACGGCTACAGTAGAATCTATACCACTTATTGCCAGCAGCATTATGAGTAAAAAGCTGGCGGAAGGTATTGATGCACTGGTACTGGATGTAAAGTTCGGATCGGGAGCGTTCATGAAAACCAGTGAATCGGCCCAAGAGCTGGCAGAAGCCCTGGTAGCTATTGGTGAGGATTTTGACAAAGAAACCGTTGCTTATCTGACCAACATGAACCAACCATTGGGCTATGCCATTGGCAATTGGCTGGAGGTAGAAGAGGCTTTAAGGGCTCTACAAGGAGATGGGCCGGAAGACGTAATGGAAGTGACCCATATGCTGGCCGGAACGATGATTATGATGGGCGATAAGGCTAAAACTATTGCAGAAGGTATAGCGATGAGCCGGAAAGCAGTTATAAATGGGCAAGCCTTTGATAAGTGGTTGGAACTGACTGAAGAACAGAATGGGGATACGGAAGTTCTTAAGGACTTTGACCGTTACGACGACGCCGAATATTTCTTTGAGGTGTTAGCTGCGGAGACAGGTTCTGTATCCGGTATTAACGCTTATAAGGCCGGCATGGCTTCGCTGGAGTTAGGAGCCGGTCGTAAAACGAAGGAAGACGAGATTGATCCGGCAGCCGGCGTTATTCTGAAGAAGAAAATAGGCGATGAAGTGCAAGAAGGTGAAGAGCTTGCAATAGGGTATACCAATGATAAGTCATCCATTGAACAAGCCCGGAATATACTGGACAGTGCATTCCAAATACAGGATAAATCAGCAGAAGCATTGACCATGATTACCCATCGCGTTGATGCGGAAGGTGTTTTCAGCATAGATTAATGAGCTGATAGTGCAATGAATAGCTACTGATTAATGTTTCATGTCAGCTAACTAGGAGGTGGGGCTCCGCCGAGAATTAGATAAAATCCCAGGCCCACAAGAACGAAGGCAAGCGCTACTTTGAGACGTTTAACAGGAATACGTTGTGCAATATACCATCCCGATACCGTTCCAATAAGCAGGGGGATCACTAAAAGGAAAGCCAATTTCCATTGTATAACGCCTTGGAGAGCATAACCCACCGTAGCCATTCCGGAAATAAAAACGGACTGAACCTGGGCCAAAGCTACCGAAAGCAGCATAGGAGCACCTAAAACGACAAGTAGCGGAACAGCAAATACCGGGCCTCCTAAGCCCAGCATTCCGCCCGGAAAGCCGACCAACAGTCCAACTATTCCCATCCAGATAAGTCCTTTCAAACTACCAATATTAAGGCGTTTTTCCTGGGCTAAGGTATTGTACTGTCGGTATAGGATAATACATCCAATAAAAATGACAAAGCCTCCGAGTACAAGGGCAAAAGCGGAGCCGTCCATAAGCTTATTCACCTCGGAGCCGATATAAGAACCTGCTATCGAGGTTAGTCCAAGTACAATAGCAGCTTTAACAGCATCCCAATTGTTAAGCTCCCCTGATTGGAGATACCCCAAACTTCCAGCAATACCGGTGGCTATAAAGGTTGCACTGGCCGTACCGGCAACCGCACCGGGACTGAGAGGAAGCAATACAAAGAGGGCAATGGTTACAAAGATGCCGCCCGGACCAATGGTGGTAATACAGATGCCGCCAATGAGGGCAATGAATAGCAGAAATATTAGGGTGCCCAGGCTTATAGAAGAGCCCAGAAAAGAAGCAATGAGGGTTAAAACCATAGATAGTTGTTCAGAAGTGTTATATCATGCCGCTAAATATCTGCTGAATCACCCCTTTTCCGGAGCTGATGGCTATATAGATAGAAAAGACTACTAAAATAATATTAGCAATATTGAGCTGCCAGGAATTTGTTTGAGTTCCCATCAGCTTATTATCATTCATGGCCCAATAGAGGAATACAGCGGTTATAGGCAGGCAGAAAACACCATTATAGGCCGGAAATAGCGTAATCATTTCTACTATACTAAGGCCGGTAACAGAGGCAACCAATGGAGAAAATACACCCAATGCCGTGGTTCCTATGAAGATAAGTTTAAATTCCTTGCTGGTTCCATTTTTGTGATCGATATCCAGCGATTCCAGAATCATATAGGGCACCGTCCACATAATGGGCACAATACTATTAAAAGCCGCGGCAATAACGCCTATCAGAAAGATGATCATGGCCCATTTACCCAGCACCATTTCCAGCGCATGGCCGGGATCAATAAAAGAGGTCAATTCTGTATAGCCGGCCGGACGCAGAACCGCGGCAGCCACTATAATGATTGCTAAGGTAATAATACCACCTATGGTATATCCCAGCATCAGATCTCTTCGCATCGGTTTAAGGTGAGAAGAATCCGTCCAGCCTTTTTCCTTGACCAGTATTGATTCTAAAAAGAAGTTGGGCCACAGCGCGGTTGTTCCTAAAATTGCTGCTCCTACAACCAAAGCACCTGTATCAGGAATGGAAGGAATCAATCCCCGAGCGGTTTCAGTCCATGATGGATCGCTGGCTCCCCAAACAATCACATAGAGGATCAGCAGCACAAACATTAGGCCGGTCATTACTTTTTCAACGTGCTTATAGTCCAGTATTCCGACTAAAACAGCAAGTATTCCGGTAATAACCGCTACTGGTTTCCATGAAACGGCTCCACCGGCCAGTACTTCAAAGCCTTTACCGACGGCAGCTGTAAGTTCTATATTCCATAGGATGCATCCGATCGAGAGAAATAAGGCAATAAATAATCCTACCTTTTTACCTACTTTCTTTCGGATGAAAGACATCAGGGTATCTCCGAAAATACCCAGGCGTGCACTCATATCCTGAGCCATAAAGCCAAGCAATATTGCACCAATGACGGCCCAGATAAGCACATAGCCATATTCTACACCGGCCTGACTGGCAATAAAGACTGACCCGGAGCCAAAGTAGCTAGCCACCATGATGAATGAGAGACCGTATTTATCGAAAAAATTTGTCACAAAATTCTCCATGTACCGATTTTGTTTTTTTTTTAAGAAGTATTTTGTTTATAGCAGTAAGTAAACACGCAAAATAGGAGGGTAATACCTCAAATGAGGTATCAGATATAACTCAATATTTGATTGAGTATCGTAGCTTTTCTGCACTGATAGTAGCGTTCCAGCTATCAGCTGCTACGGGCAAAGTATAAGTATTAATATACGGAATGTAAAATGGTATAAGCGATATGTTATCCTATTGATATATATCAACTTAATGTGCCGTCATAAATATACATATAACGGAGTTATAACTTATTGCCGGGTTAATAAATTGGTCCGATAAAGACATGTTTAAAGGAGTAAAATAGATAAAGTGAGAGAATGTTATCAAAGTTTAAACTATCCAGACCGGATAGTTTAATTATTCTTACTTTAAATATTATTGATAGCACCAGTAATCAGCGGCATGATTTTTAGCGGCCTTTAACCAATGGAGGTAAAACCACTTGAAGCATTGAAATACCTAAATTTGGGCCTCTCCACTACTTTACCAAGGTTTTGTAGAGCAGGCAAATCCTACCTACATATTTAAGAAGAGTTTATGATGAAATATTTTAATGCCGCTTTCAAGAAACTTCAGCAAAATTAGAGGCGATCAAATATGTGGGTTTTTAAAGTCTGCAACTTATTTTTAAAACGATTAAAAGGCAATAATCAACGGATATTGAAAAGAATAAATGGAATTTTATAACATTTCCACCGAATTTTCGTAGAATAAAGCTCGTAAGCTACTAAAAGTCCTCGATGTAAAAAAGATAGGCAACAAAATAGCTATCTCAGCTTTAAATTTGTTGCATTATCATAAAAATAACCCAACATTACTGTTATATAGTTATTGTTACTAAGAACAGAATGAACGGCAATGAAATTAGTTAATTTAAGATAAACATCATGTTTAAACGTTTTATACGAGCCATAAAGTCATTTTTTGGTGGAGCAGTAAGCTCTTTGGAAGACCCCAAGCTGATTTTGGAACAGAATATCCGCGACCTGAATGATCAGATTCCTCAGATGAATGAAAATATTGCGACCGTAAAGGCCAATAAAATTATGCTTGAAAAGGAGGTGAAGAAGTATAATGACAAGATCAGCAATCTGACGGCTAAGATTAAGTCGGCTATTAATGCTGATCGCGATGATATTGCAGAAGGTTATGCACTGCAGCTTGAAAGTGCAAAGGAAAACTTAGCCTCTTCAGAGGAACAGCTTGAATTTGCAGAAAATGCTTACGAAAAGGCGCTGAAAGTAAAGAAGGCTTTTATTCGTGAAAAAGATCAAAAAATATCGGAAGCCAAAGAGGCAATGCGTGCGAACGAACGAGCGGAGTGGCAGGGAAAGGTGGCCGATGCGCTGGAACAGTTTGAAACGGGGGGACTTGATCAGACGCACGATGAAATGGTCAGCCGCCTTAATGAGCAGACAGCTAAGAACGAAGCCCGTATGGAGTTAGCGCTTGACAGTGTAGATACGGAAGCTATGGAGATTGAGGCCAATGCCGAAAAATTACGCGCCAGCGAGTTGGTAAAGCAGTTTAAATCTGAAATGGGAAAGTCTGAAACAACCGGGAAAGAGGAAGCTACATCCACCGAAGGCGAAGATATTAAAATGGAAGATGAACCTACACGGGAAGAGCCAAATAAAACCATTGGCAGTAAGGAGCGCTCAAAATCCTGATTACATTATTGCTGTGTTTTCGTTTAAGACCATTAACCACAGTAGGCCAGGCCAATTACGGATTGTCTAAATAGGCTGCGAAAACAAAAGTCGGATGTTATATTTTGGGCTTAAGATTTATAATAAGTTTCCAAAAATATGAGGAGCGTATCTTAATAATCAGCGGTTTTACCAGTACCTTAAAACAAAACTGAATTCTGGTCTGACAATAAGGTGATCGTTCTAACTAACCAATATAGATCCAGCTAATGAGTAAGGAAAGCAAAGCCGAACGCGAGCGACTAAGGGAGCAGTATAAAAAGCATTACCGCAAAATGCGGAAAGCCAAGGAGCGCTATTCTCGGGCTCAAAAAAAGAATAATATCGTTCAGGCACTTAAGGATATGGACAAAAGCCAGATGCTGGAGAGCTTTGACGGTTTTTTAGATTCGGTTAAACAGCGCGTAGCAACGCTGGAAGCTCGGTTGGATGTAGCTATGGAAGGTCTCGGTACAAGGGATTCTACCTCTTCTACAGCGACAGAAGAGGAGTTAGATGAGCAGATGAAGCGCATGCGGGCCAGAGAATCATTAAAACAGCTGAAGATGGAAATGGGGCTGCTCTATGAAGAAATAGAGCAGCAGGCCGAACAAGTACGGGCAGAAAAGACCATTGGTTCGGCCAGAAGTGGAACAGATGAAGCTGATCAACTAAACAAAGATTCATAAGCGATGAGCGAAGAACAAGCGATAAATTATACGCGTGAGGCCTTTTTACATCCCGTTAATTTGGGAATGTTGCTTGTGGCGGTCGTATCAGCCTTTGCAACAGGAAATATGGGATTACTGCCAAGCATCATATTGACGTTAGCATTCGGTACTGAGCTAATGTATCTGGGCATTGTTCCTCGTCTGCCACGCTACCGAAAGCACGTAAAGTTGAAAAAGCTGCAGCAGCAAAGTCCAAAACACCAGAGTCAGAATATCTTCCACCGGCTTGGTCCTAAGAGTCAGAAACAATTTTTGAAACTTAAATATACTTCGAAACTGATTAAAGAAAACTTTGATCGATTGCCTTATAGTTCCCAGGGTTTGCTTGAAAATGTCCGTAAGAAGGTGAAAGAACTGATTTCAAGCTATCTTACCCTGTTGGATCTCTACAATCGATATAGCTTATATGTAAAATCTACGGTGGAAGACAGCCTGGAGGAGGAGGTATTAAAAGAAGAGCGCAAGTTGGAAAATATGACCTCTGAGCGTTTAAAACGTACGACAAAGCGCAGGATTAATATTTTGAATAAACGGTTGAAAAAATTTGAGATAGCAAAGGAAAAATATCTGGTGTGTGAAACGCATTTGGAAACTATTGAAGATGCGGTCCAGTATATCTATGAACAATCAATGACGATGAGCAACCCCAAGGAAATTGGCATGCAGCTGGATAATCTGGTAGAAGAGGTAGAAGAAACATCACAGCTTATTGATGATATGGAGCAAGAAATATTTCCATACAGTAGCCAAACAACTGATTTTGATCTGGATGCAGAGTTCCTTGAGATGGAAAAGCAACAGAAAGAGCATGAAACCGACAATACATCTTCTAAACGAGTCAAAGAATAAATAGAATGAGTCAAGACTATAATACGCTGAAAATAAATACGGACGATTTGGATATTGTTACGATAGTTATTAATCGTCCAAAGAAAATGAATGCCCTTAATGATCAGGTCTTGGATGAGCTTGAAGAAGCTTTTCAATGGGTTCAGGGGAATGACGAACTTAAGGCAGTGATTGTAACCGGAGCGGGGGATAAAGCATTTGTAGCCGGTGCTGATATTAAAGAGTTGCAGGAGCTGAATGAAACTTCGGGCCAGCAGGCATCTAAAAAAGGACAGCGAATCTTTCAGTTTATTGAAAATATGAAAAAACCGGTAGTGGCTGCTGTAAATGGATACGCTCTGGGGGGCGGCACGGAGCTGGCAATGGCCTGTCATCTGCGGATTGCGGGTTCAAATGCGGCTTTTGGACTACCGGAAGTGGGATTGGGTTTGATTCCCGGATACGGTGGAACGCAACGTTTGGCCCAAATAGTTGGACGACCAAAAGCCTTGGAAATGATATTGACTACGCAACAAATTAAAGCCGAGCAGGCGCTGAAGCTGGGTTTGGCCAATCAGTTAGCAGATGGAGATCCTGTGGAAGAAGCACGCAATCTGATTGCAGATATATTGAAAAACGGACCTATTGCCGTTCAAAAAGCTATTCAGGCTGTCTATCAGTCCGGCAAATCGCAGGGTTTTGAGGCCGAAGCAGCACTCTTCGGTCAGCTCTGTGAGACAGACGATTTTAAAGAAGGTTCTGCGGCATTTCTGGAGAAGCGTAAGCCTGAATTTAAAGGGGAATAAGAGATTTATGTTATCAGGAAGTTGGAGGATAAATATATAATGGAATGGAGTTATGGATGGAAAATATCAATTGAATAGTATGGTTGGAGGCATTGCAGATTAAGGTGTAAATTAATGTATATGGCTGCTCACTCTATCGAGAAGGATATGGTTTCACCAGACCTTTCACATTACAATACATGATTTTAAATTTATTTAACTGTTTCTCCAACTTAGAGTATATTGCCTGAGAGGTTGTATAACAAAGGTACTTTCCCGGACTGAAAGGGCAGAAAAATGGTTTACGGTTATATTTATCGAGTGACATGGCAATAGTCTGAATTCTAAAAGTTTAGCAATGGAGATGATACCTTCAAGAGAGCTTTGAGATACTTCCTTATGGATCCCTCTTAAATAACCAGGAGGGGCTTCATAGGTTTAGCGAAGTAGGGTTTTGCTTGCTCTACGAAACGTTAGTGCAGTAGTTGTGAGGTTAACTACAGATATTTCAAAGCTTCTTTTAAGCTGTAATATTTGACAACGACAAATAATCTAAGACTTTATATTCCGATACTTAATGGTTGCGATAATCCTAATGCTCATTCTCAGCTGTTTTTTCCTTGGCTCCGAAGTGGCTCTTTTAAGCGCCAGTCAGTTCAATATTGAGCTGATATCCCAAAAAGACAGCTGGACGGGCAGAGCCTTGGATCAGTTTTTACAACAGCCAGAAAATTATTTTGCGACGACTCGGATTGGGCATACCGTTGCGAATGTCGTTTTTGCTACGCTCATAACCTTATTGCTGACGGGCCCAATTCGAAACTTTTTTTCTTGGGCGTCGGTTGGTCAGCCACCGGCAGCAGTGGTATTAGCAATTGTGATTATTATTGCAGCAGCCGCAATAATATTACTGGGGAAGTTGCTTCCCAATATATTATTTCGCCTGCAGGCTGACCGGTGGATTAATGTTATAATAATTCCACAACAGCTATGCTACTATCTGTTCCGTCCGGTTATTTCCGTCATTAATAAGGCGGGGCCGGCCATAAGCAAACGCTTTGAACCTGAATTGGCGGCCTATGGCGATCAGCTGGATAAAAACAGCATCGCCTTCTTATTTCAACAGATGCGTAATACCGATACAGAGGAACTTGATGACGAAGATTCTGAGATTCTGCACAATGTACTGAAGCTTTCGGAAGTACAGGTTAAGGAGTCAATGATACCCAGAACCGATATTATAGCCGTGGAAAAAACCGCCGGCATCGATGAGACGCTCAAACTGTTTATTACCTCCGGCTATTCACAGCTATTGGTTTATGAGGAGACGATTGATGATATTATCGGGGTTATCTTTGCTTATGACCTATTTAGTGAGCCCGATCACCTATCAGAGATCATTCGACCGGTAAAATTGGTGCCGCAGACGCAGCATTCAAAAGATCTGCTGGCAGAATTCCGAAAATCAAATATTACCGTGGCGGTGGTCATTGATGAATATGGTGGAACGGCTGGCATGGTGACTATTGAAGACTTGCTGGAAGAAGTGGTGGGGGATATCCAGGATGAATACGATACGGAGGAGCATTTTGTTAAGCAAATTAATGATTCTACTTATGTACTCAGCGCCGGTGTAGAAATAGAAGATTTATTAAAGGAATATCCCGAAATTGACCTTCCGGAAAGAACCGGGGAATATGAGACAGTGGCCGGTTATGTGATTAACTCGATGGGCCGTATTCCAAAGGTTAACGAAGAGCTGCTCATTGATGAAAATAAAGTCATTATCAGCAAGGCTACGGCCAATAGAATTGAAACTCTTAAACTGGTTTGCCTGGATGGGTAATATGGCGGGAGTTAATAATGGTATTGCTGGTCCAGTAATGATGTATGAATAGTTATCTGATTATTTGCGAATATTTAAACTACTAAGTTCACACAATTAATGCTTGAACATTATCCTGATTGGGCCAAGGCATTTGCACAAAAATACTTAAGCCGAACAGTAAGTCAGTTTATTCTTCACGGGAATGTGTTTGACCTGGTTCCCCTTGAGGAGGAAGGAGAAACCGATTTTGTGCGGCTTAAATCCTTTTTATCAGAGGAGTTTTTTGGTTCTCGGGATTATGTCATTTTTTACGATCGTTCATCCGGTATTTACTTCAGGGATAAGCAAAGCAAAAAGGACTTTAACCGCGCACTTTCCGGACGTGATTCCTTATTGGGAACCGATTATGCCAATAAGATGCCCAAAGATCCCGTACAGGTTTTTTCGCTTCTGGAGCAGTACTTCCGCGTTCGTATTGACAGCGCTAAAAGCATTGCTTTGATTATAGACTATGCAGAAACGATTGTGCCGATGAATGAGGCCGGATCGACAGGAACTGAAGATCGTACTTCCATGGTATATCTCTCGCGCTGGGCACACGATCCTATGTTCCTGGCGGCGGACTTTACAACGGTGCTTCTTACTGAAAATATGGCAGATCTCAACAAAACGCTGGTTCAGAACCCTTATATCGATAATATCTGCATCGATTTGCCCGGCGATAAACTGCGGGATCGTTTTATAGAATATGAACTGGCTGATACTGACTTTGAGAAGGTATCGGAAGTCAAAAAGCAGGCACTGGCGCAGCAGAGTGCAGGGCTGAACTTCGTGAATTTGCGAAGTATCCTGTCCAATGCTCGTCAAAATAAAGAAAAGATCACCCACCGGAGATTGACCGAAGTTAAAAAGGAGCTTATCGAATCAGAGGCTTATGGACTGCTGGAATTTGTAGAATCTGAACACACGCTGGATGATGTAGCCGGCCATAATAAGGTGAAAGATAATCTTCGGCAGGCTGTTAAAGCGCTTCAGCACGGACACCGTGAGGTGCTGCCTATGGGGTACTTAATCTGCGGGCCGGTAGGTACGGGAAAGACCTTTCTGGTAAATTGCTTTGCCGGTGAAATAGGAATCCCGATGGTTAGGCTTAAAAACTTTCGTAGTCAGTGGCAAGGCGTTACAGAAGGAAATTTGGAAAAAATATTAAACTTACTCCAGGCAATGGCTCCAGTAGCTGTAACGATTGATGAGGCCGATGCTTACCTGGGAAATCGGAATGCCAGTGGGGACAGTGGTGTTTCAAGCCGCGTATTTTCTAAAATCGCTTCTTTTATGAGTGATACGCGTAATCGCGGGCGTATCCTTTGGTTTTTAATGACGGCTCGTCCCGATTTAATGCCAGTGGATCTGAAGCGCCAGGGACGGGCTGAGGAACATTTGGCCCTTTTTGCTCCACATACAAAAGAGGAACGTATTGAGCTATTCAACGTGATGCAAAAGAAAACGAATTTACGGCTAACTGAAGAGGATTATTTGCCTGATACGATTAAAAAAGGCTTTAAATCACTTTCAGGAGCTGATATGGAAGCCGCACTTACGCGGGCTAAGTTTCAGGCTCGGGCTAAAGATATGGAGAAGGTAACTCCGCAAGTGCTGGATGCGACTTTAGAGGATTTTTTACCGCCTAATTATCCGGAAGAAATAGAACTGCAAACCTTAAGCGCGGTTATAGAATGTACTTCTAAAAAAATGCTTCCAAAACGGTATCAGCAAATGGAGCGGAGTAAGATTATGCAGCGGATTGAGGAATTAAAGCTAAGTGTTGGTTAAGTAGACAAATAGACAAATGAAAGACGAGTTTGAGCCCAAGGGTTACGTGAAGGAAAAGTTGACGATCGATATCGTTCAGGCCAATATTTACGGAATTATTGCCTTTATTCCGGTTATAATTATTTTTGCATTACCATACTATTTAATTTGGGGTGGTTTTGTGGGCAGTATTTATGAGTATAGTATGCTTATTCCGGCCTTTGTTATAGGCATCATCCTGCACGAGCTCATACACGGTATTACGTGGGCCAGATTTGCTGACAAGGGGTTCCAATCTATAAAATTTGGCATATTATGGAAATATTTAACTCCTTATTGCCATTGCAAAGAGCCTTTGCGTGTAGACCACTACATCTTGGGAGCGATTATGCCAGGTATAATTTTAGGTATACTTCCCGCGTTGGGATCACTTAGGCTTGGAAGTGTATTGCTTCTTTGGTCGGGCATATTTTTTACCGTCGCTGCTGTCGGTGATGTGATGATGATTAATTTACTAAAAGATGAAAATAAGGGTGATTTTGTGCAAGATCATCCCAGCGAGGCAGGATGCTTTATTTTCCGTTCACCGGAAAAGGGGAATGCATAATATTCGGGATTGCTATCAGCCCGCTGCCAGCGAATACTTATAATCGTAACAGTATTGTAAGCTGGTTAATGATAAGCAAATACATGCAATAGCCGGATTAATGGTATATTATTTTTTGGAGGACCTAAATATCTCGTTTAGAATTAGTGTTTCAAAACAGCGCAATTTTTGGCCAACCCGGGTGTAGCTTAGCCGTCTATGGGCGATTGGTAAGTTCATTTGTTGGATAATTTGCAAATCGCATCTTTTATAAATTCACTTGGCCGATGTGGCGGCCGATACGCTGCCAAGTGTTACAATGCAGGTAGCCTGGTTGTATTTTGAGAGGGACCCGCCGCGCGTGGGTTTCGGCAAAAAAGTCCGCAACCTCTTGGCTCTTTGCACATGGTCCGGGCGCCAGTGGCTGGGTTACTTCCTTGCTGGCGATTCGAAAAGCCAGCAGCGGGTGATAGATGGCTGGCTTTTCTTGTGAGTATTAAACCCTTATTAGGCCCCTTACTGATTTTTGTAGACGCCTTTTACACTCGAGTCTACACAAAAATACAAACAGGACACCCCGAATACCTGATTATTAGCATAGCTACAATTATGGCGCAACCCCAAACCCAGATGGGGCCCGGTAAGTCAGCTAAAACTCTGCTTATCGAATAGAACATACATAAAGATGCTCTATCCGTCGTAATTAGTCAGCCGATGGCCACGGAACCGCACATGAATTTGATTGGCTTTTGGGATGGTTAATAGTTTAAACGCTTATAATATAAGCATTTAGTGGGGTATTTTCTTGCCTTCAAATAATATTTTTAAGTATAATAACGATTTGTATGATTTAACTATAGATTATTATAACTAATAAAAGCAGGTTATTGGCATTCAGATAGGTTAGACATATCGGCTTGCCCAGCTGGCCAGCACTTCTGCTACATAGACACTGTCTTTTTTATCCATGAGCAGATGGTCTGCATCATCCAGGGATACAAAACTTTTTGGATGGCGCGCTTTCCGGTAAATTTTCTCAGCATTTTTGATACCAACGGTGTTATCAACAGGAGAATGAAATATCATGAGGGCCCGATCCAGCTTTTGAATGCATGAATCCATATGGTTTTCTTCAAGGTCATCAATAAACTGCTTTTTGATGGTAAAGTTTCGTCCTGCTAACGTTACTTCTGCCTTTCCCCGGGCGTTAATTTGCTCCAGATCTGCTCCAAAATTCTTTTTGACGTGTTCAGGCGTAGCGGGAGCGCCTATGGTTGCCACGGCTTTACCTGTTCCAATACGATGGGCGGCCTGAATAACAGCAGATCCTCCCAAAGAGTGACCAATCAAAATTTCTGGTGTATGATAGTGGGATTCCATAAATGTGGCAGCTGCAATCAGATCCTGAATATTTGATGTGAAGTTTGTATTTGCAAAGTTGCCCTTGCTGTCTCCCAGGCCGGTAAAATCGAAACGGAGGACACCAATTCCCCGTTCCGTCAGCGTTTGGGCTATATTTATAACCGGATGCAAATTTTTAGAACAGGTAAAGCAGTGAGCAAAAAGGGCATAGGTGGTTACCGTTTTATTCTCAGGGCGTTCCAGACGTGCAGAGAGCTGATCGCCAAATGCTCCTTCAAAAGTGACTTTTTTGGTTCGCATACTTCAATAGCAATTTATATTTTAACCATTATACTGATATTGAAGGTACATAAAATTTCAGTATATCTAAGAAATATACTCCGCTATTCCATCTGGCTTTTCCATTTCTAACTTAGAAGAAACCTTTAGGTTTCCCTGAGGTATTCTGGGTTGCAAAACCGGTTGCTGTTCTGATCACTGGATCGACTTCAAATTTTAGGATTATCAGTAAGTGGCTCATCCAAATCCCGGTGAGGCCGGGGCATACTTTCAGCAGTGGTGTAGCTGGCCATGGGGGCGGACTAATCATTTTGGAATGATACTGGAGTGGGAGCAACTGGCCAGGCAGCTTCAAGAAAGGGAGGGGAATTTATTATTGATTCTTATATACGATTTGAAGGAGAACCCGAAGTACAAGCAACAATGTTTTTCAAAGATCCTTGCGGAAAACGCGCTAGCATTTTAGAGCCTTTCGGAATAGAAACCAGATATTTGCAACCTGCACTATTGGCAACTCATCAACCAACAACTATCAATTACTAACTGAATTCCTCCTCAATTTTACTGATTTCCAGAGCAAGCTTTTCCCAGCGAGCATAGGCTTCTACCAGTTGAGCTTTGAGTTTATCATACTCCATAGAAACTTCTTTAACCTGCTTTTCTTTTTCATAGAAGTCGGGTTGGCCCATTTTATCTTCGATCTCCGACTTTCGCATCTCCAGATATTCAATATCCTCTTCCAGTGGGTCGATCTCTTTTTTAAACGGCTTCAGCTTTTCATATTTTTGTTGACGCTTTTGGGCCGCAATTCGGCGTTCTTCTTTACGGGAAAGTCCGTTATTGGTGCTGGATGAACTATTCGTTTCTGTACGGACTTCATCTTCTTCGCGCTCTTCCACTTTATCAAGATAGTACGAAACATTGCCCAGAAAAGTATTAGTTTCATCGGGTCGCACTTCCAGCACTTGGTCTACAATTGGATCGAGGAAATCGCGATCGTGGGAAACGATCATAAAAGTGCCCTCATATTGCTGAAGAGCCTGTTGCAGAATGGCTTTTGATTGCATATCCAGGTGGTTTGTAGGCTCGTCAAAGATGAGGAAGTTAGCCGGCCGTAAGAGCATGCGTGCCAGGGCCAGGCGGCTTTTTTCGCCTCCGGATAGCACAGAAACCTTTTTGAATACATCATCGCCCTGGAAGAGGAAACAGCCTAAAATAGTGCGCAGGTAGGTTTCATCAGCCTGGTGATCCGCTTCGCGCATCGTTTCAAATACCGTTTTACTTAGGTCCAGCTCATCCGCCTGATGCTGAGCAAAATAAGAGGTCGTTACGTTATGGCCGGGGGTCCGATCTCCGTCCTGATATTCCTCCAACCCCGCCATCATACGTATAAGAGTGGATTTTCCAGCCCCATTGGGGCCTAAAACGGCTACCTTATCGCCACGGCCAATATTGTAGGAGAGATCTTTGAAGACTACAGTATCGTCATACTGCTTGTGAATATTGTTCATCTGCATCACAATAGCACCGCTTCGCTCCGGAGGGGGAAAGGAAAAGGATACTTCCTCCTCGCGCTCATCGATCTCAATCTTGTCCATCTTTTTTAACTTCTTGATACGGCTTTGCACCTGTTTGGCCTTGCTTGCATTATAGCGAAAGCGATCGATGAAATCCTGAATCTCCTTAATCTTCTGCTGCTGATTCTCATAGGCTTTGCGCAGATGTTCCTTACGCTCCCGATCCTTTTTCTGGTAGAAGGAATAATTTCCGGCATAGTCGTAAATGGTTCCCCCCTCCAGCGCCAGCGTGCGTTTGGTAATAGTATCCAAGAATGCCTTATCGTGGGAGACGATAATAACGGCGCCATCATAAGTGGCAAGGAACTGTTCAATCCAGCGCAATGACTCAATATCCAGGTGATTGGTAGGTTCATCCAGCAGCAAGTAGGTTGGTTGCTTGAGCAGCAGCTTGGCCAGTGCGATACGCATTAACCATCCGCCGCTGAATTCAGTCGTTGATCGATTAAAATCGTCTTGGTCAAAGCCCAATCCCATCAGGACCTTTTCGATCTCCGACTGCAGCGTATAGGCATTTGAATGTTCCAGGCGATGCTGCAATCTGCCTAATTCATCGAGCGTGGACTGATATTTGTCTGAGGTGTGCTTTATATCCGATAACTCCTTTTGAAGCTGCTGAACTCGTTCTTCGAGCTGGAGAAGGTGCCGGAATGATCGCTCCACCTCTTCGTAGACGGTGCAGGCTGGATCGGGATCTACGCCATCCTGTGGCAGATATCCGATCGTTGCATCGTTTGATGTTTCAATGGACCCGGCATCAGGCTGAAGCTCTCCGGCAATCACTTTCAAAAGCGTTGATTTACCTGCTCCATTAGGGCCGACGAGTCCAATACGGTCACCGGGATTAATAAGAGCGTTGACCTCATCGAGGAGCGCTCCGCTACCAAAAGAAAGAGAGATATTGTTTAATGAAAGCACATTGGAATCTTTAAATTAAGGCTCCCAATATAACCATCACAATGGTGGAGTAAAAAGGGGACTTGTGCTGTTTGTGATCAGGATTCAGGTGTTTTTGAGATGTTTAACAAAAAAATTGAGTCATGAGGGCAGTTATAAATTCAGATACAGATAATTTTAGAATTTTTAATTGCTTGTTTTATAAATATCATCCGGTTTTTTTAAATGGCACTTTTCCTCTATGTTTCAAATATGACTTTACTTATTTTTTATCTGCTGCTTGCTATCGGTGTTTCTTTCCTTTGCTCTATGCTGGAGGCCGTTTTGCTTTCTACCAGCCACTCCTATATCGCTATATTAGAGCGAAAGGGAAGCGCAGCCGGCAACTTACTGCGTGGTTATAAGGAAGAGATTGATCGACCGCTTTCAGTTATATTAAGCCTTAATACCATTGCTCACACAGTGGGTGCAGCAGGGGTTGGAGCCCAGGCACAGCTCATTTTTGGGGAGGGGTCGGTGGCCATTACCTCGGCCATACTTACCTTCTTGATATTAGTGCTCTCAGAAATTATTCCTAAAACGTTAGGTGCTACCTATTGGCGCGTGTTGGCCCCTTTTACAGCCAGTACTATACGATTGCTGATGACTGTACTTTATCCCTTTGTATTGCTGTCGGAGTTTATTACGCATATTATTTCCAATGAAGAGGAGATGCCCAGCTTTAGCCGTGAGGAATTTGGTGCTATGGCTGATCTTGGAGTAGAAGAGGGCATTTTTGAGGAAGAAGAGTCGCGTATCTTTAAGAATTTGATCCGCTTTAGTTCATTACGTATCAAGGATATCATGACGCCCCGGACGGTAGTTGTTGGTTTCGATGAGGATTTGGCTGTCGGAGATCTGAGTGATCAGCTGGAGCAGCTACACTTTTCGCGTCTTCCGGTGTACGGAGAGGAGCGGGATGAAGTCACCGGTTATGTGCTCAAAAATGATTTGCTGCTGCTGATGGCACGGGATGAAAAGGAAGAAAAGCTTAGAGACTTTAAGCGCGATATTCTGATTGTTCCTGAAATGACGCAATTACAGGATTTCTTTGAGCGTTTGATGAAAAAGCAAGAGCATATTGCCATGGTGGTAGACGAATATGGCGGCTTTGCCGGAGTTGTTACTATGGAGGACCTCATGGAAACACTGTTGGGTATGGAAATCATTGATGAAATGGATACCATTGAAGATATGCAGAAAATGGCCCGGAAGCGATGGATTAAGCGAGCTAAGCGGCTGGGGATCGTGGATGCAGCAAAGCAGAAAAAGGTTGAGGATGATCAGCAGTAGTCGGCTTCTTCATGATTCAAAGATCCGACGGTGTATGTTTCGTACCGCTTCGGTTATGAAGCGCTGGTCGAGCACGACGTTTAAATTTCTTTTAGATTGGCTAAACGAAATAAGATTGATCTTCTCAGAATTGAGGCTTTCAAGCACATCATTCACTAAATCTTGCGTTCGGTCTGCATTACAGCCAATCAGGCTGATAATACCCTGGCGGGGCGTTATTTTTACCTGACCGAGCGGTTCAAGACGTTGGCGCAAAGATTGAATAAGCTCACTTTCCCGTTCTAAGGCAATAGAGATGGACGCTTCAGTAGTTACAACCACATCTACGGCCAGCTGGTACTTGTTTAGCGCTTGAAAAATATCGGCCAAAAACTGATGGCCCATCACGGTATTTCCGGAGGTGATAGTAAGTATGAGTACTTCTTTTTTAAAGGTCATGGCCTTAGAGCGCCCATTATAGGAGATCGAGGAGGTGATGCGGCTTCCCGTATCCTTGGGTCTGAAGATGTTTTTTATCCGAATAGGAATATCTTGCTGAAAAGCTGGCTTGGTCGTCAGCGGATGAAGTACTTTGGCACCAAAGTAGGCCAGTTCCGTCGCCTGTTGAAAGCTCAGTTCAGGGATAGGCTTTGCTTTCTTCACCATGCGGGGATCGCAAGTATAAATACCGCTGACATCCGTCCATATATCTATAGTTTCGGCACCAGTTGCAGCACCTACAAGACTGGCTGAGTAGTCGGATCCTTCAAAACCCAAAGTAGTGGTATTCCCTTGCTGATCCTGCCCATAAAAGCCGCCCATGATACCAATATTCATATCTTTAAGTTCATGAAACTGTTTATTAGCACTCAACTTAAGGGCCGATTTTATCGGTACCGCATTTCCAAAAGTGGAGTCTGTACGGATCACCTTACCTGCATCAATCCAATGGGTTGAGAGTCCGTAGGCTTTACCGCACTGGGCTAAAAGGTAGGAAGAAAGCTGTTCGCCTATTGCTGCAACGGCATCCTTCGTTTTAGGGTCTAATTGCCGGCGGCTATGGATATCCGAAATTAGGCCGTTTAAGGTGTTTATTTTCTGCTCAATCCATTTGAAACAGTTATTGCAAAAATGGTCAGTGGGCTTATTTATTCCTCCTAAAAAGTTACTGATTAGCTTCCGATGTCGCCTTTGGATATCTTGGGTCTGTTTTCGGGCGTGGGACTGGTTATTCAGCGCTGTATGTGCGGCCTGCAAGAGCTGACGCGTGGTTCGGGCCGTAGCTGAAACTACGACAAAAGGTTGCTGATACTGATTAATAATATCGAGGACGCGCCGCCAGTTGTGCTCATTGCCCATCGAGGTACCGCCAAATTTCAGAACTTGCATATCAGTGAAACGTAGAATTGAAGGGATTGGGGTTGAAAATGTTATAGCCCATAATAAGAATACTGTTCCTTCATTAAGAAATTTTATGACCCTTTTTAAACCGTCCGGACCAAATAGGTTCAATGGATGGCGTATATTATTTTTATTTTGCATTCGATAAAACCAAGCTATTACTTATGAAGTGTTGTAAGCTGATTGATATTAAAATTCAGACTGGCCACAGTGTTTCAAATAGGTAGACCTTCTTATATAAGCTATTACATACCATAATTTATGGCTCCATCTTCATCCGGAAAAAGGAAGTATATTGGTTTTATTCTTGGCATCGCGGCATTCCTGGTGGTGTATTTTATACCCGCTCCTGAGGGCTTATCGGCGGCGGCATGGCATACCGCAGCGGTCGCGTTGCTGATGGCCGTGTGGTGGATCGGAGAGGTGCTGCCCATCGCCGCTACGGCCCTGCTGCCGGTTATTCTATTTCCTGTATTGGGTATTGCTTCCATATCAGAGGCGACCACGCCCTATGCTAATCCCATTATTTTCCTTTTCCTGGGTGGGTTTGTGATCGCCCAGGCCCTGGAGCGCTGGGATTTGCATAAACGAATAGCCTTAAATATTGTGAATTATGTAGGCCTGAAGCCGTCTTCTATTATATTGGGATTTATTATTGCCTCGGCTTTCCTGAGCATGTGGGTGAGCAATACGGCCACTGCGCTTATGATGCTGCCGATCGGGCTTTCGGTGCTGCAGCTGTTGGAGGAACAAAAGGAAGAGCTTGAAGAAGAGGGGACGTTAAATTTTGATATTGTTTTGCTGCTGGCTATCGCCTACGGCTGTAATATAGGCGGCATGGGTACCATTATTGGCACCCCGGCCAATGCGCTGCTGGCAGGCTTTATGAGCGAAAACTATGGGTTTGAAATTGGCTTTGGTCAGTGGATGCTGGTGGGGATTCCGCTGCTGCTGATTGCCCTGCCGCTGATGTACATTTTGCTGGCCAAAGTTGTTTACCCCATCAAGATAGATACGCTGCCGGGCGGCAAGGAGCTGATTAAGGGCCGCCTCTCGGAGCTGGGGACGATGAAGGGTACCGAACAAAAGGTGGCCGCGATATTTATTGTAACGGCCCTGCTGTGGATTTTTCGCCCGCTGCTAACTGCCGTGGTTCCCGGGCTTTCCGATGGCGGCATTGCCATTGCTGCCGCGGTATCCTTTTTTATAATCCCGGCCGACTTCCGGGAAGGTCAGTTTTTGCTGGAATGGTCCGACGTAGAACAGCTTCCGTGGGGCGTGCTGCTCCTTTTTGGCGGCGGATTGAGTCTGGCTTCATCGATAAGCAATACGGGGCTGGCGGACTGGATTGGCCAGGGCGTGAGTGTTTTTGGCAGTTGGTCAATCCTGTTCGTGGTAACACTGGTCGTGACGATGATTGTCTTTTTAACGGAGATTACCAGCAATACCGCGGTTACGGCGGCCTTCCTGCCCATCATGGCTTCTGTGGCCATTGGGCTGGGGGAAAACCCGCTGATCTTAGCCGTACCAGCTGCTCTGGGGGCCAGTTGTGCCTTTATGATGCCTGTGGCTACGCCTCCGAATGCTATTATCTATGGAAGCGGGAAGCTGCGGATTCCCCAAATGTCGAAAGCCGGACTGTGGCTGAATATCGTCTTTATTTTCCTGCTGACGGCCGGAACATTTGTCCTCTTTAACTACGTTTTTGGCGTAGTTCCCGGCGTGCTGCCCGGATGGGCCTCGTAGGCGGCAAATGGGATTTAGGCTCCTATGCCAAACCGGAGGCTTCATCATGGACCTAAACTACGAAGCTGCTGCTTTGCTGAGGCTATGTAGGGCGTACCTGGGCTAGTCGGACTCGATTCAGGATCCCCACATTAACGCCTCAAACCGGTACCAAAACCGGAATGAGGTTTACAGTAAAAAGTTTTGCAACGGCCTCTTTTGCTTATAGGTGGAATGTAGCATATATCATTATTTGGCTGTCAATTGAGTGGTGTTTTGACTGGCATTCACCTCATTATATATATTAAGAATAACAACTACCTGATTGGCAGCTTGCGCTCAGGCTTTGGCGGCAGAATCTACTTCTTTTAGCGGATGAAAAATTTTCATTGTGGAGGGTAATAAAAGATTTGTCCAGCGCCGCACAATATCAGGCATCAAAAGCGGCATTCCGCCGCTTGTACTTAGGTCCAAAATGCACGACTGCTATATCACATTTTTGATCATGATGTGTGTACGGATAGAATTTATTTTAGCCGATTTGTGATCGTGCCAGAACGATTGTTCCTTTTCTGCCAGCATATCGCCTGCGGCATCGTTGGCCTCGTGATTTGTTACAGGTGAGTGGAAGCCAATATCCAGGTTTTGCTCTTTGCAATCTTCAATTATTTAATTAGGCCAATGCTGTGTATTTCTCCGGCTAAATATACATGCAATTTCATGATATTTTTATTACTCGTAACTGTTTAAAATAGTAATAAAAGCAATATAATGGGCCGGTTAGAGCGGGGCAAGGTGATACTTATGTAATTAGATGAGGGTCAACTATTTAACGAATAATTGGTCTATAAAATATCACGTTTTAAATAATAAAACCTTAAACAAATAAGTTGATTTTGAATAATTACACTATTTCGCTGATAGTTATAAACTTGACTTTAATCTTTTCAGTCTGCTCGGACCTAAAGAGGAAATAAGTAATAGATATCCGGAACTAATGGAAATGCATTTTATAATTACTTGTATAGGGGTTTTGGTTGAGTAGGTAAATTAATAAATAAAGCAAATTAAAATACAGCAATTATTGAAGTTAATGGATTCTATAGCTCACAATCCAACGGTATAAAAATAAAAAACAGAAGATAATAGGGAGGGTACATTTTAACAGGAAGAACTGTTTGGCTAAGGAATATTGCAGCAGAACGGCGAATCTTTGCAGTTAGCCAAATAGTTTGATGCATCTGTTTATAATATTAATATTAGGTAATTAACTGGTTTTAGTTTAGAATTAGAAAATAATGATATCCATTTTTTAATAGGGCCGGAAGATACTGGCTTTGCAGATGGAGAAGTAAGTGATTTTATTGCTATTTTAAAATTAAAAGACCTTAATCTATGTAAGACAGACAGTTGATATGCGATTTCAGTGAACTTATTTAAGGATTTATTTCATAAAATAGGGCTTTGCGAACCCGGGCGTTTATTATTCTGGGTTTATCGAAGTATATGCTTGAAGGGAGATATTCCCAATCGCATTCAGTATGGTAGATCTGTTTTGCAAACATCTCCAGGGCCTATTGGCGATATTTATCCTGGAATTTGGATGGTTTTCGTTCTCATAAAGATCTAATGGTTTGAAAATAACTGCCAAAATAGTACGATCTATCTAACTACAATTTGTCCTATATATTATGAAGCGTTCTGTTTGTTCTGTTTTATTAATATCTATACTCCTGCTATTGCAGCCTTTTGATGCGGCAGGCCAAGAAGTAAATGATTCTTTTAAAGGTGCTTTGAAAAAATATGTTGTGGCCGTTTTAGATACTTTCCACGTACCGGGAATGAGTGTGGCCATTGTAAAAGACGGGGAGAGGGTATTGGCAAAAGGTTACGGAATAAAAGAAATGGGAAAAGGTGAAGAGGTCGATAAACATACCTTATTTCCTGTTGCGTCAAACACCAAGGCTTTTACCGCTACCGCATTGGGATTATTGGTAGAGTCAGGAGAGTTGGGCTGGGATCAACCGGTAATTAAATATTTGCCTTGGTTCCGAATGGGGAATCCCTATGTTACCAAGCATTTAACAGTGCGAGATTTGTTGGTGCACCGCAGCGGGTTATCGCCCTATGCCGGTGATTTGCTGTGGTTTCCCAATACCGATTACAGCCGGAGAGAGATTGCACATAAAATTCAGTATTTGCCATTAGACACCAGTTTCCGAAGCGGATATGCCTATGATAATGTACTGTATATGGTGGCAGGTGTTCTTATTGAGGAAGTGTCTGGGCAGCCGTGGGAAGCGTTTGTACAAGAACGGATTTTGAAACCATTGGAAATGAATGGGAGCATCAATCGTATTTCAACACTCGTTGACCGGCCGAACCGGGCGGCTCCACATGCGCGCATCGATGGAGAGCTGCGCCCTATTCAGGGCTATTTGGATTGGGGACTGAATGATGCGACCAATCCGGCTGGTGGAATTGCCTCCAATGCGGTGGATATGTCGCGCTGGATGATTACGCAGCTGGATTCGGGCCGAGTAGCAACCGGTCAGCGACTTTTTAAACCTGAAACAACCGAAGAGCTATGGTCGGGAGTAACTCCCATGGATGTAGAGAAAGTACCCGAATCGTTGGAGCCTTCGCAGTCTGATTTCAATCTTTACGGGCTTGGATTTCGTATTTCAGATTACCGATCTTACAAAACGGTTACGCATCGAGGCGTGTTGGAGGGCTTTGTTTCGCGGGTGATGCTGGTTCCCGATCTCAATTTGGGTATCAGTATATTGACCAATCAGGAGTCGAAATATGCTATCCGGGCTATTCTTAATCATATCCTTGATTACTATATGGAGGCTCCCGAATATAACTGGATTGCTCCATATAAGATGCAAGAGGAGGAGCAATTAAAAAAGATTAAGGCAACGGAGCGGCAAACAGCAGCTGAACGGGATACAACTTCGACACCATCGCTGCCTTTATCAGAATATGCCGGCACTTATTACGATAAATGGTATGGAAAAGTAACGGTTGAGCTAGAAGGGGACCACCTGGTGATGCGTTTTACCCATACTCCGGAAATGGTGGGGGATATGGAGTATTGGCAATACGACTCGTTTATCGTTCGGTGGAGGAACAGGGATTTGAACGCTGATGCCTATGTAAATTACTCCCTGAATGAAGCCGGCACAGTCGATCGGATTAAGATGAAGGCAATTTCTCCGGCAACGGATATTAGCTATGATTTCAGGGATTTGTTGCTTAAACCTGATAAAAAAAATTAACGGAGATAATGTAAGAGGAAAGTTACAATTGATTTACTTATAGCGAAGTTATGATTGAGTAATTAAATTTGATTTAAAAAAGTTACTAATTATATTATACGGACTAATATTACTTTTGTCTTATATGGTTAAGCAAATCAAAGGGTAACTTATTTAAGTAAAAGAGGATACATGAATACTAAAGGTACGAGTAAGGTGTATAGGGTGGGTTTAAGTGGTCTGCTATTCATTGCATTCTTTTTTTTGCAAGGACTAACGCTGGTATACGGCCAAGAAGTTTCAGGTACAGTATACGATGCTCAAACGGATGAAACTATGCCGGGGGTAAATGTTTATGTGACCAGTAGCCCAAGTGTTGGTACCTCTACTGACTCAGATGGGGCTTATAGCTTAAGTATTCCTAATGAAGCAGACTCTCTTACGTTTACATTCGTAGGCTACCAGAGTCAACGAGTAGCAATTAGTGGCCGAAATACCATCGATATTCAGCTGCAGCCTGAGGTGCAAGCCTTCGATGAGATGGTGGTTACGGCCCTTGGGATTACTCGCGAAGAACGGTCCATTGGTTATGCAACGCAAGAAGTAAGTGGCGAAGATTTAACGGTAGCTAAACAAGAAAACGTTATAGGGGCTTTGTCAGGCAAAATTGCTGGAGTTCAGATATCGGGTTCTTCTGGGGCCAGTATGGGCGGAACACAGACCATTAAAATTCGTGGTGTAAATTCCCTGAGTGGGGAGGATGCTCCTTTAATAGTAGTTGATGGAACACCTATTTCCAATCAGAATTTTGCAGGACGTAGCGGTGCTGACTTCGGGAACTTGGCTCAGGATGTTAATCCCAGTGATATTAAGTCAATAAATGTATTAAAAGGGCCGGCAGCTTCGGCTTTATATGGTATTCGAGGTCAGTATGGAGTGGTTATGATTACCACCAAAAGCGGTGCTGGTGTTGAAGATTTTAGAGTAGAGCTCAGCTCCAGTTTTGAGATGCAACGGGTTGGTGCGTTATTAGATTACCAGAATAAATATGGAGGAGGATCTAAACAAGAGTTTGATACCCTTCCCAATGGAGAACCCCATGTTGCAACAACCGCAGACGAGAGTTGGGGGCCCCGGATGGATGGAACTCCGGTCCGCCAATATTACAGCTTTTACCCTCAGGATCCTCGCTATGGGGAACTAACCCCGTTTGAACCCCAACCGAATAATGTGGATAATTTTTATGAAACAGGATTTAAGTCAAACCAGTCCATAACAATTTCCGGGAAAAGTGAAAAATCCAATTATAGGTTGAGCTTCAATGATTCTCGAAATCAGGGGGTGTATCCTAACACCATGCATCAGCGTAATAACCTTGGAGTAAGTGCTGATATTAATGTGAGTAAAGACTGGTCCTTTTCTACTCATCTTAATTATGCAAGGAATAAAGGAAGGCGGCCGCCCCAAGGATATGGTTATGGAGCACAATTTTTTAAACAATGGTTCCAGCGGAATGTGAATATGAATGATTTAAGGAATTACAAATATGATGATGGTACGATCAAACAATGGAATATATTTATCCCTGAAGAAGGCGAGACACCGAGTGTAGCTTATTGGGATAATCCCTTCTTTCTAGCCAACGAAAGTGTTACCGAAGATGAGCGAAACCGGATATTTGGAGATTTTGGAATAGAATATCAGATTATACCTGAACTGACACTAAATGCAACAGTGCGGGGAGATGTTTATGCGCAAAGTATCGATTGGAAAACTCCGGTTGGTGTAGGCGGTATTGTAGGCCCATCAGGATATACGGTAGGAAAATATGAAAATAAGGAAATGAATTATGAATTAACCGCAAAGTACTCCAATAATTGGGAGGCATTTTCATTGGATGCTACGTTAGGAACAAATCTGTATGACCGTCATTATTCCTATCTGCGGCAGGCGACGGTTGGCGGACTTTCGACCCCAGGCTATTATAATATTGATGCTTCGATAGATCGTCCTGATAATACCTCTTATAAACTCAGAAAGCAGATTTATAGTGCCTATGGAATGGTCTCACTGGGATATGATGATACTTATTTTGTGGATGTAAGCGTACGAAATGACAAGTCGTCTACTTTGCCTGAAGATAATAACTCTTACTGGTACCCATCGGTTTCCGGTAGTTTTGTATTTAGCGAAGTTCTGAATTGGGAGCCGCTTACGCTGGGTAAGTTGAGGTTGAGCTATGCTCAGGCAGGTTCCGATTTGAGTCCGTATCAAACGATGCCAGCCTATGCCATTGGTACGGTTTATGATGGAGTGAACACATTATCAGTTCCCTCGAATCTTAATAATTCTAATATCAAGCCGTCTTTTTCTCATACCTATGAAGCCGGTATTGATTTAAGCTTTTTTAACCGGTTAAATATTAGCTTTACCTATTACAATCAGAAAAACAAGAATCAAATTATTCCGCTTACCATATCAGGCGCAAGTGGATATGGAACGGCCACGTTTAATGCCGGCCTTATCGAGAACAAGGAGGTTGAAGTTGAACTTTCAGGTTCCCCGATTGAAACCAACGACTTTGTCTGGAGTGCTGACTTTAATTTGGGCATAAATCAGAATGAGGTTGTAGAATTACATCCTGATATTGATGTTTATACCCATCATACGCAAGTCTATTCAGGAGTTTCTAGCTATATGAACTCCTACGAAGGAGCTGAGTACGGAGTTTTGGTAGGGCAAGCTTATAAACGGGATGAAGAAACAGGAAAGATACTATTGGACGATAATGACTTACCGATGTGGACAGATGCAACCCACAAGTTTGGCAGCGTACTTCCCGATTTTACCGGTGGTTTCAGCAATACCTTCCGATATAAGAATATAAGCTTAGCAGCTATGATAACCTTTCAGTCGGGAGGCCAATTCTTCAGCTGGTCACGCATGCTTTCACATAAAACAGGGCTGGCTAAAGAAACGGCAGTCCAAAATGACAAAGGTAACAACGTGCGTGATCCGGTATCTGAAGGCGGTGGTGTTAGAGTAACAGGGGTTTCTGAAAGTACCGGTGAGACCGTAACGGCATATGTTGACGCTCGTGACTATTATAATGGCGTCTTAGGTACTGAAGTTTATGAAGGATGGATAACGGACGCTTCATACATAAATTTAAGTGAACTTAGGCTGGGCTATACTTTCAGTCCAAGTGTAGTTGAAAATCTGCCTGTTCGATCAGCACAAATATCAGTTTATGCCAGGAATCCGGTTATGATATGGCAAAAAGCTCCGAAGGGAATCAATCCGGCAGAATTATCATCCGGAAGTCAGGATATTACCTGGACTGAAACGGGTCAACTGAATACAGTGCGAACTTTTGGGATAAACTTAAACTTAACTTTTTAGTGAGGACTAACAATGAAAAAACTACTTTTTGTTATTGTGATTATTGGATTTGTAGTTAGCAGCTGTGATGTCCTGAGTTTTGACGATGACATAAATAAGAACCCTAACCTTCCCAGTGCAGGGGAGCCCTCCCAGCTTATAGCGAATGCTATGCTTTCGTTGCCTTCTTTGAATTCTTCTCAGCAGGGCGAATACTATGGACAGTATTTGACAAAGATAGTTTATGTGGATAAATCGCTCTATAAAGAAGGGACCACCAGTTTTTATAGTTTATACCAAGGGCCACTCATTAATCTTCAAAAAGCGATAGAAAACACAGAAAATGAAAACGAGAAAGCAGTAGCTGAAATACTTAAAGCTTACTATTTCTGGAATATAACTGACCGATGGGGTGATATTCCTTATACAGAAGCCTTAGATGGTGAGGATGATTTCACTCCGGCTTACGATAAACAGGAGGATATTTATAATGACCTGTTTAAGCAGTTAAAACAAGCCGGAGAGCAGCTTAACATAAATGGTGAACTCAGTAATGATATTATCTATCATGGAGATATCAAAAAATGGCGTAAATTTAGCAATACGGTCCGGATGCTAATGGCACTGCGCCTTTCGGAAGTAGATGAGGCTAAAGCTGAGCAAGAGTTTAATGATGCTTTATCTGACGGAGTGATGGAGTCAAATGATGATAGTTTTATCTTTCAGCATCTAAGCGAACAAAACAATGAGAATTACTGGTATGACCAAATTGTAAGGCAGACCCGTGTTTGGTGGGCTTTGCCAACCAGGTTGATTGATATGATGGAGCCCTACGATGATCCGCGATTGTCAGTCTACGGGAATCCAGCTGTTGAAACTGGAGAGTTTGACGGCCTAGAATTTTGGACTCCGGAAAGTGAAATTGGAAATGCTGACAATTATGCGCTCATAGGTTCTGCTATTTATGAGCAAGATGCTCCCGTTTATTTGACGACTTATGCGCAGGCCGAATTTGCACGTGCCGAGGCCGCGGCGCGAGGTTGGATCACTGAAGATGCTGAAAGTCATTATAATCAGGCTGTTGAAGCTTCCGTCAAACAGTGGACTGGCAGTGATGAGGGTACGGATCAGCTGATACAAAAACAGTCTTTTGATTCAAATGCACCTATTGAGCAAATAGCGAAACAGCGCTATATTCATCTTTATATGTTTGGGTACGAGGCATGGGCTGAATATCGCAGAACAGGATTTCCGGATAACATGGTTAAACCTAAGGGGCGGGATGTGCCGCTTCGTTTAGCTTATCCCTCAGATGAAGCACTCAACAATAATGAAAATTTTAATGAAGCCATAGATCGGCAGTTCGGAGGTGAGAATACTATCAGGGGCCGCATATGGTGGGATGTGGACTAACCTGAGGTTATTCGTATATTTATTATTAGTGATATAAGTTTTAGATCATATCCAAATAATCAATAACTAAAAAAGAGATTTATGAGTTACAGGAATACAGGGTTAGCAAGTTTATTGTTGGCCCTTCTTTGGATTACAGGTTGTAGCTCTTCTGGATCAGTTGATGAAGTCAAGTCCATTATTGAACACACGAAGGATTATTTTATACCAGATTCTCGTGTAAACCTTTTTAAGGTGAATGCAGAGCAGGAGGGAACAGCGATATTGCTGACTGGTGAAACGACTGTACCTAAGGCTAAAAAGGCATTGCTGGATTCACTGGATCAAAATGACATATCGGCAATCGACAGCATTCGAATATTGCCGTCAGAAGAACTGAGTGGAAAAAACTATGCGCTGGTAAATAATTCAGTAGCGAATATCCGTTCTAAGCCGGCTCATTCCTCACAGCTAGCAACGCAGGCTACCTTAGGTATGCCGCTTCAGGTATTAAAGAAGAAAGGCATCTGGTACCTGGTGCGTACTCCGGACGATTATATTAGTTGGGTCGACCGCGGAGGTCTGCAGATAATGGATGAAAGCCATTTTAAAGAATGGACACAAGCGCCAAAGCTTATCTATACTGATACCTATGGCTTCTCATATGAAGAGCAGTCCTCTTCATCAGAGAAGGTTACCGATCTGGTGGCCGGCAATATTTTGAGGCTCGATGGCCAATCCGGAGGATTCTATACCGTCACCTATCCCGATGGTCGTACGGCATATGTCGGTGAAGAAGAGGCCGTCCCTTTTAAAAAGTGGAAGGAAAACTTGGATACCAGCAAGGAGTCGTTGGTACAGACGGCCGAAACGATGATGGGGGCTCCTTATTTATGGGGCGGAACATCTACCAAAGGCATTGACTGCAGCGGCTTTACAAAGACTATCTTTTTTATGAATGGTCAGGTGATCCCGCGTGATGCTTCCCAACAAATAAAGGCCGGAGAATTAGTCGACAATCAAAAGGATTTTGATACCTTAGAAGTGGGAGACTTATTATTCTTCGGGCAGGAAGCAACTGATTCAACTGAACGGCGCGTCGTGCATGTAGGCATGTGGATTGGGGATGGAGAGTTTATCCATTCCGCCGGGCGTGTCCATATTAGTAGTATGGATTCTACGGCTGAAAATTATGATGCCTACAATTTAGGTCGATACTTAGAATCTCGTCGATACCTTGGAAATTGGGAGGGCAATATTGTCCAAACGAAAGAGATGTACAGCCAATGGATTGGAGAGTGAGGAAATTCAGGAAATATTTTGTTACATTTTTAATACTTTTGATAAACTCTGTTGCATATGGCCAGTCTAATATAACAGAATACTATCAGCACGATCCCGATTTTACCGCGTCATTACAAACTATTATCAGTGAAGCAGGATTGAATGGAAATTATGATATAGGTAATGACAGCAGCGAAACCATCTCTTTTGCCGTCATAGATTTGAATGCAGACGAGCCTGTTTTAGGCGGCGTGCATGCCCGGAGCTTCATTTATCCGGCCTCGGTCTACAAGATGTATGTAGCAATGGAGGTGCTGAAACAGGTTGAGGCGGGAACCCACTCCCTATACGATCCTTATATCATTGAGGATCCAAATATTGTAGATACCTCTAAAGAGATATTACAGGATCCGCGCCCGCTTTTAATGGATGGGGATACGGTTAACGTTAACTATTTGTTGGATTTGATGATTACCCGCAGCGATAACTCAGCTGCCAATGCTATGATTGATATAGCCGGTCGCCCACAAATTAATGCCACGATGCACCACTATGGATGGCAGGGCAGCGAGGTGACGCGGAAGTTTTTGACGCGCGCGTTTGAGGATCCGGGATACAAAAATATTCGGGGTACCGAAACATCTGCACTTCATGCTGTCGATTTTATGTATAAAATTTATGCTCAAACCTTAGTAAGCCCCTGGGTGAGCATGCGTATGAAAAACTTATTAGGCGGGCAGCTGGATACGACAAAGCTGGCAGCCGGGCTTCCGGATAGCGCAATGTTTTACCATAAAACAGGTTGGTGGGATATCTATACAAATGACGTAGGTATTGTTGATGATGGAGAGGTCCAATATATTATTGCACTCTTTTGCCCAATACAGGAG
>Ga0079226_10000214_pt1 | contig 38472 bp, 38 predicted proteins | sample Poulit2014_FD_76345 | JGI IMG/M metagenome (GOLD analysis project Ga0079226, IMG submission 76345) | Agricultural soil microbial communities from Georgia to study Nitrogen management - Poultry litter 2014 | ecosystem: Environmental > Terrestrial > Soil > Agricultural land | place: USA: Georgia...
AAATGATTAACACATTTACAAAAATTAACAGCTATAAAGCATAATAAAACTTATCTTTATAACTATTAACTTAGGTTAATCTTCACTGTTTAAAATCGATTTACCTTTGTATAAAATGAAAGATTATGGAATTAGGAATTGGAATGTTTGGAGATTTATCTCACAACAAAGAAAAAAATGAATATCAAAAACCAGGAGAAAGATTACAACAAATTATTGAACAAGGAAAACTGGCCGATGATTTAGGTTTAGATGTTTTTGCAATGGGAGAACATCATCGAGAAGATTATGCTGTTCCCGCTCCAGAAATAATGTTGGCGGCTTTATCTACAGTAACTAAAAACATTAAATTAGCCAGTGGGGTAAGCGTTATCAGTTCTGCTGATCCGGTGAAACTTTACCAAGATTTTTCTATGATTGATTTAATTTCAAATCAAAGAGCAGAAATCTTTGCAGGAAGAGGAAGTTTTATTGAATCTTTTCCTTTGTTTGGCTATAATTTAGAAAATTATAATGAACTTTTTGAAGAGAAATTAGATTTATTACTTCAGCTTAATAAAGAAAAAAACATTACTTGGGAAGGAAAATTTAGAGCGTCAATTAAAAATCAAACTGTTTATCCTCAACCTGAAAGAGAAATTCCAGTTTGGGCTGCAGTTGGTGGAACACCAGCTTCTATTGAAAGAGCTGCTAAATATGGAATTCCTGTGATTTTTGCAATTATTGGCGGAATGCCAAATCAGTTTACGCCTTTAGTAGAATATTATAAAGAACAATTTATTCGCTATGGGCATGATTATAAAAAAATGCAAATTGGAGTACATGCTCATACTTTCATAGGAAACTCTAAAGAAGAAATCTTAAAAGATTATTTTCCGCATTATAAAGAACAAATGGATAGGATTGGAAAAGATAGAGGTTGGGCTCCTTATACGCAACAGCAATTTGAAGGAGGAATGAGTCCACACGGTGCTTTATTTATGGGAAGTCCTGAAGATGTTGCTGAAAAAATTATCAAGGTGATTGAAATGTTTAATTTAACCAGATTTATTGCTCATCTAGATGTGGGTGGACCTTCGCATGAAGAAATGATTAAAAACATTGAACTTTATGCTAATGAAGTTGTTCCTATTGTTAGAAAACATTTTGAAAACAAATAATTTTCTGCATTTTAAAATCCGAATAGTTTATCATAATTATTCGGATTTTATTTTTTTAAGGCAATTTCTGAAGAATATAAAAAGTAATTCCTCCTAAAATATAACAAATCACATCCCAAAAATCTGCTGTATATCTTTCGGAATACTTCGGCAAATAAACTTCAAAGTAAACTGAATAAATCACCACAAGCGTGAAAATTGAAAATGTATTTATTCTAATGGTTTTGTCTTTTTTCAAAAACCAAAATACATGTAAGCAGATAAATCCTACAATAGGAATCACTAAAAAATCATTGAGGTAAAAGAAAATCCAATTGGGAGCTGAAATTTCACAAATTCTAAAAACTTCAACCATTAAAAATAACAGGAAAGAAATTCCTATATAAATATGTAAAGTTTTTAAAGGATATTTTTTTATCAAAACAAGAAAAAAGAAATTAACCAAGCAATAAAACTTCCCACGGCTACTACGCCAATCCAAATTCCATTTATGATTTTATATAAACCTCTATAAAAAAAAGAATCTGAATTTTTCCATTTCATCAAAGGCGATGTTTTTGTAGCTCTTTTCAAAGCTTCTTCTTTTCTCTTAAGTTGAGCTGGACTAATATTCCTTTTCGGCAGAGAAGATTCTTTTTTATACAAAACCTGTATTTTTTGATCTGCAGGTTTTGAATCTTTTTTAGACATAAAAGTAAGTTTGGAAAATAATATTTTCTTCAACTTGTAAAATTAAGCATAATAAAACTCACTACCTTAAACTTATCATTTCCTTTAGTTTTCAAGTAAAATAGCTAATATTTTCATAGTTTTATATTGCTCAACCAAACCAATCTCTCAAATGAAAAACTTTAATTTTTGTCCAAAATGTAGTTCTCAAAATTTTAAAATCGAAAATCTTCATCGTTTTGAATGTTTTAATTGTGGATTTATTTATCACCATAATGTAGCTTCCGCAGTTGCAGTGATTATAGAAAAAGAAGATGCTTTGTTGTTTTTAATTAGAAATCGGAATCCACAGAAAGGAAAATTAGATTTACCTGGCGGATTTACAGATCCTCAAGAAAAAGCTGAAGAAACTTGTGTGAGAGAACTGAAAGAAGAAATTGATTTAGATTTTAAAACAGAAGATTTTACTTATTTCACTTCTTTTCCAAATCAATATACTTATGCTGAAGTAACTTATCATACAGAAGATTTGATTTTTATCACTTCTTTGCCAAAAAACGGAAAAATTAAACTTGAAAAAGAAGAAATTCAAGCCATGAAATGGATTAAAAAAAGCGAAATCAATTTTGATGAAATCGCTTTTAAATCTTTGAGAAATGCTGTTAAAAAGTATTTAGAAAAATAAGTTTAGCTTTTTAAATATTTTTCAAATTCTTCTTTTACTTTTTCATGCATTGCTTCTTTAGTAATTTTACTTTTGGTCAATAAAATTGCAAATCCATTCATTTGTAAAAGTCCTTTTAATCTTGACAACCAATCATCTGCGGTTAATTTTTTATCAGATTTTAATTGAGGTTCTGCCATCTGTAAATAATTCATGATAGTATTATCTACTTTGTTGATTTCTTCTTCTGACAAATAATTTCGAGCATTTTTTAAATTTTCTATCGTAGGTTTTTCTATTTGAGGATTTTTTATTCCCAATAGAGATTTTTCTGCATCTACTCTTTCATGAATTAATTCTTCAGGAGTTCTATACAACATTGCATAATAAATGATTTTCTGAAATTCTTTAAAGAAATCATCTGCTTGAATTTCTGTTGAATTATAATCTGAACTGGCTTGATAAAATTCTTTTGATTTTTCTTTTAAAATATCTTCTGCAGTAGGTTTATTACTCATTTTTTTTGTTTTTGACTTTTTTCAAATTTAATAATTCCAAAGTTCAATTACATTTAAAAAACATATTTATTTAATGTTTCTTAAGAGATCTCTAATTTCTATTTGAATTTTATAACTTTGCCATTGTGAAAAAAGACAAGAGAGACATACGCGCTTTAAGCAAAGAAGAATTACGTGAATTTTTCAAATCTATTGGAGATCAAGCCTTCAGAGGAAATCAAGTTTATGATTGGCTGTGGGCAAAAGGAATTCGCGAATTTGAAGATATGACTAATATTTCTAAAGAAACTCGAGAAATGTTAGCCGATAGTTTTGTGATCAATCATATTGAGGTTGATAAAATGCAAAAAAGTAATGATGGAACCATCAAAAATGCAGTTCGACTTCATGATAATAATATTGTAGAATCTGTTTTAATTCCTACAGAAACCAGGACAACGGCTTGTGTTTCTTCTCAAGTGGGTTGTAGTTTGAATTGCGCTTTTTGTGCTACTGCTCGTTTAAAACGCATGAGAAATCTTAAACCAGATGAAATTTATGATCAGGTTTTTGTGATAGATCAACAAAGCAGACTTTATTTTGATCGTCCTTTATCTAATATTGTTTTTATGGGAATGGGCGAACCTTTGATGAATCATAGAAATGTTTTAAAAGCGATTGATAAAATCACTTCGCCTGAAGGATTAAATATGTCTTCAAAAAGAATTACGGTTTCCACTTCTGGAATTCCAAAAATGATCAAGATTTTAGCTGATCAAGAAGTGAAATTCAATTTAGCTGTTTCGCTGCATTCTGCGATTGATGAAGTCAGAACTAAAGTGATGCCTTTTAATGAAACTTTCCCTTTAGCTGATCTTAAAGAAGCTTTAATTCATTGGTATAAAAAAACTAAAAGAAGGGTTACTTATGAATATTTAATTTGGGATGGCATCAATGATCGTCAAGAAGATATAGATGCTTTAGTTGATTTTTGTCAAGCTATTCCTTGTAAAGTAAATATTATTGAATATAACCCAATTGATGATGGAATTTTTCAACAAGCCAGTGCTGAAACTACAAATAAATATGAAAAAGCTTTAGAGAGAAATGGGATTACAGTAACTGTTCGTCGATCAAGAGGAAAAGATATCGATGCAGCCTGCGGACAGTTAGCCAACAAATCTATTGATGAAAAACAAGTTTTGAAGAAATAAAAAAGTCATCTAAGATTTTAGATGACTTTAATTTGATTTCTTTTGAAAAGCAAAAATTATAAACGATCTTTAATTCTTGCTCTTTTACCTTGTAGTTTTCTAAAGTAGAAAATACGAGATTGAGAAACTTTTCCTCTTTTATTTACTTCAATTCTTTCAAGAGCTGGTAAATTGATTGGGAAAATTCTTTCAACTCCAACAGTTCCACTCATTTTACGAATAGTGAAAGTTTTTGTTGCTCCATTTCCTCTAATTTGAATAACAACTCCTCTAAAAAACTGAATTCTTGATTTGTCTCCCTCAGTAATTTTGTAATAAGCGGTGATTGTGTCTCCTGTTTTAAATTCAGGAAATTCCTTTCTTTCGATGTACTTATCTTCTACGTACTTAAGAATAGGTTTCATAACTCTAAATAATTATTTATCTTTTCTGAAGCAACATTCACGATTTTCGTCAGAGGTTAATTCAGAATGTTTGCAAAATTAAATAATAATTTTATTTAAACAAGTTTTTTCTTTATTCTTTTAATAAATCAGGTCTTCTTTCTGCTGTTCTTTCTTCTGCTTTTTTTTCTCTCCACTCTTCTATTTTAGCAAAATTCCCTGACCTCAACACTTCTGGAACTTTCCAACCTTTATAATCTGCAGGTCTGGTATAAATTGGTGGTGCTAATAATCCGTCTTGATAAGAATCTGTTAAAGCAGAAGTTTCATCTCCTAAAACTCCAGGAATTAATCTTATCACTGCGTCAGCTACTACAGCTGCGCCTAATTCTCCTCCTGTTAAAACATAATCTCCTATAGATATTTCATGAGTGATTAAATGATCTCTAACTCTTTGATCTACGCCTTTATAATGGCCGCATAAAATAATTATGTTTTCTTTTAAAGATAAAGTATTTGCTGTTTTCTGATCAAATTGATCTCCATCTGGCGTCATATATATGATTTCTTGATAAGTTCTTTCTGATTTTAATTTGCTGATACATTTATCTATAGGCTCAATCATCATCACCATTCCTGCTCCTCCTCCATATTGATAATCATCTATTTGTCTGTAATTATCAAACACATAATCTCTAAGATCGTGCAAATGAATTTCTACTATTTCTTTTTCAATAGCTCTTTTGATAATAGAAGTCTCAAAAGGACTTTTCAATAAATCTGGAACAGCAGTTATGATATCAATTCTCATAGTTTTCTTGTTTTAAATAAAAAAATAAGGGCGAATATTTACGCCCTTAAAAGATATATCAATTTATAAATAATTCAAGAAATTAAAATTAATTTTTCAAATTATTCCTTTGCATTTTTTAATCGTTCATCTTGTAATTGACGACCTAATTTTTGCTGTGTTTCTAACGCTTTTTTACGATAAGCATCAAATTCTAATTGATTTTGCTCAAGGTCTTTTTTAGCTTGAGCGGTTTCTTTCTTATTTTTCTGATAAGTAAAAAACAAAATCAATACCACTAAAATCAAAAATGTGATTATTCCATAAACTACATTTTGATAAGTGTTTTTTTGAAGTTGAATACCTAACCAGCTAAATTGATCTTTGCTTTTTTCTGCTTTTTCAAGATCTGTATTAGTTTGACTCAGCTTTTCTTCAAGTTGAGAAATCTCTTGAATATTTTGCTTGTTTTCTTCTTTTAATTCCTCAATTTGCTTTGCAAGCTGATTAATTTCTTGAAGTGTAGCAGTTCTAAGATTTGATATTTTTAAACGCTTTACAACTTTAAAATCTTGATAATTATTAGAAGTTTTCATCATCTCTTCAAATTGCTCATCTATTGCATCTGCTTCTGGAGTGTTTTGTGAAAAAACTCCACCTGTGCAAAACAAAAGACTTAACAATAAGAAGATTATATTTTTTCCTCTATTCATCAAATGCGTTTTTTAGCGTTATTAATAATATGTAAATCTTCTTACTTTAGCAATATATTTAGCTAATCTCATTACTTGATGACTATATCCGTATTCATTATCATACCAAACATAGAGCACTGCATTTTTTCCTTCTGCAGACACAACCGTTGCTTTGCTATCAAAAATTGACGCTGCTGAAGATCCCATAATATCAGAAGAAACCAACTCATTATCTGAAGAATATTGAATTTGATCAATTAGATTTCCTTCTAATGCTGCATTTCTAATTCTATTATTCATATCCTCTACGGAAGTAGCTTTTTTCAAATCTAAGTTTAAGATTGCTAATGATCCGTTAGGTACTGGAACACGAATAGCACTTGAAGAAAGTTTTCCTTCTAAAGCTGGTAATGCTTTTGAAACTGCTTTTCCAGCTCCTGTTTCTGTAATTACCATATTCAATGCTGCTGCACGACCTCTTCTGTATTTTTTATGCATATTATCAACTAAGTTTTGATCGTTAGTATATGCATGAATAGTTTCTAAGTGTCCGTGATTAATTCCGTAAGTTTCTTCTACAACTTGTAAAATTGGCGTAATCGCATTTGTTGTACAAGAAGCTGCTGAGAAAATATCTGTTTTGTCTGGATCAAAATCTCCTTGATTTACTCCGTGAACAATATTTGGAACACCTTCTTTTCCTGGTGCTGTTAATAAAACTTTTGCTACTCCTTTAGATTTTAAATGTAATCCTAATTCTTCTTTTGAACGGAAAGCTCCTGTATTATCAATTACTAAAGCTTCTTTAATTCCATATTTTTCATAATCAATCTGATCAGGACTATTTGCACTAATCATCTGAACAGTTGTTCCGTTGATGATTAAGTTTTTATTTTCAGCATCTACTACAACTGCAGCTGGAAAATGACCATGAACAGAATCTGTTCTTAGTAAAGCTGCTCTTTTTTCTAAAACAGATTTTGTTAATTCTCCTCTGGTTACAATTGCTCTCAAACGCAGTTGACTTCCTTTCCCTGTAGCAGTCATCAATTCACGTGCTAAAAGACGTCCGATTCTTCCAAAACCATAAAGCACAACATCTTTAGGTTTTATATCATCAAAGTCTTGTGCGTTTTTTAGTTTTTTTGCCACAAATGCTGCAGCATTATCTTCTTCTTGTGATTGATATTCATGGGTTAATTTTCCTATATCAAGTTTAGAAGGTGGCAAATTAAGGTTTTTAATTCCTTGGGCTACTTCTACCAAATCAAAAATTGAGATTGGTTTTTCAACAAAATCTGCTGCGTATTCATGAAGATTCAAAATTTCGCTAACATTGTTGTTGATGAGTTTGTTTCTGAAGAAAACTAATTCAATTGATTTGTCATACCATAAATCGCTGACAATTTTTATCAATTCGACAGCTACTTTACTTTTGTCTGCCTGATAAATTAGCTCTTTTTCATAAGTATCGACTTGGGTCATAAAAAATTATATATATTGGTTTTAAATATGGCGCGAAAATAGTCATTTTTAAGCTTTTAAAAAATTATAAACTCCTCAAAAACAATTTCCAAAGGTTTTTTATAATTCTGTATTACTCAATTCTTATTTTCTTTTATTTCAATATGATTTTCTTATCCTTTTAAAAGGCTAAAGTTTCTTGCTGACCTTGACGGTTTTGAAAAGTGATATGTGTTTTTTCATATTGGTTTTTGTTTTTTATAATTCTTCTGATTTCATCAACAGTTTTCACTTTTTTACCATCTATCCCTACAATAATATATTGATCTTGCGGAATTTTAATATATCTTGAAGTGGCTTGTGCAATTCTAACTCCAGTTTTTGTATTGAATTGTTTTAAGTAATTTTCATCCGCATTGATTAATTCTAATCCTGCTACCTCTAAAATATAAACATCGTATTCTGTTAGCTTTACTGAAGTTTTATTTTTCTTTTTATTTCTTAAATAAACAATTTCCACTTGATCTCCTGGACGTTTTGTTCCTATATAAGAAGTTAGATCTGACATTTTTCTGACTTTTATACCATCGATTTCTATGATTAAATCTTCAGGTTTTAATCCTGCTTTTTTTGCACCTTGACTTACTTCTGCTACAAATACACCTTGAGAAAGAGAATGTCCTAATTGTTTTGCAATATCGGCATTTACTGTATTTCCTGAAATTCCTAAAATAGCATATTTCACATTTCCATACTCCATTAAATCTTCTACAATTTTTCTGGCATTATTACTCGGAATGGCAAAACTATACCCAATATAACTTCCTGTTTGAGAAGTAATTGCTGTGTTAATTCCTATTAATTCTCCTTCTATATTTACCAAAGCTCCTCCACTATTTCCAGGATTTACCGCAGCATCTGTTTGGATAAAAGATTGTAGTTTTTTTCCGCCTTCATTTAAGTTTCTTCCTTTCGCACTGATAATTCCAGCAGTTACTGTTGAAGTTAAATTAAATGGGTTTCCAACTGCTAAAACCCATTGTCCGACTTTTGTGGTATTACTATCTCCAAATGGTAAATAATCTAAGTCTTTTTCATCTATTTTTAATAAAGCAATATCTTCTTTTTCATCTGCACCAATAATTTCTGCTTTATAAGTTTTATTATTGCTTAAAGTTACTTCTAATTCATTTGCACCTTCAATCACATGATTGTTAGTTACAATATATCCATCAGAAGTAATCACAACTCCAGACCCCATTCCTCTGATGATTTTTCCTGCACGAATTCCCATTAAATATTCTGAAATATTTCTTGGTGCATGTCTTACTTCAACATTTTTTACGTGAACAACAGCCGAAACAGTTTTATTTGCTGCTTTTGTGAAATCTGGATTTTCAACAGAAGAAAATCCACTTTTATGCGTTACTAATTTTGAAGTTTCTTCTTCTGAGTTTTCTGTGTAGTGATTACTTAAAAAATCTTCTTCAGAAATAACGTTTTCTATAGCTTGACTTAGCTTTTCTGTTTGTTGTTTATCTTCTACAAACAATTTATATCCTCCAAGAGCAATTGCTCCTCCTAAAAGAGAAGCAAAAACCATCAAAGTTAATTTTTTCATTTTTATTGATAATTTTACAAGTTAATTCAAGATTTCGTAAAAATAAACCAACCATAAGTAAGAATCAAGCATTTTAACCAGACTTTAACCTGCTAAAAAACCTTAATTTTCTTGACTTTTTAAGCAGAAAACCCTTAAAATAATCTTCAAAACATTATGATATAAAAGATTTGAAAATTAGAATACTAATAGTTAAGTTTGCGCTACTTTAGATTAAGTCTAAATTAACTATATTATATGCGAACATTTTTACTGATTTTTGCTTTTTTCATCTTGGTTTTGGCTTCTTTACTAATAGGAGTCAAACAAATAGATTGGGCAAATTTCAACAGCATTATAGAAAGCGGGGGTTTGGTTTTTAAAGTAAGCCGCTTCCCCAGAACAATAGCTTTGATTTTGGCAGGAGTTGGTTTAAGTGTGAGCGGATTAATCATGCAGCAAATTTCTTTAAACAAATTTGTTTCGCCAACCACAGCTGGAACTTTAGATGCTGCAAAATTAGGAATTTTAGTAGGATTAATATTTTTTCCGGGAAGTTCTAATTTCGCACAGATAAGTTTTGCTTTTCTATTTACCATCTTAGCAAGTTTGGTTTTTATGCAAATGCTAAAACACATCAAACAGAAAAGCTTGATTTATATTCCTTTATTAGGAATTATGTTTGGAAATGTTTTGGCTGCAATTGGAACTTTTTTTGGATACAGATTTGATATCATCCAAAACATGGAAACTTGGTTAATCGGAGATTTTTCTAAAGTTTTACAAGGAAATTACGAATTGATTTACATCAGTTTGCCAGCAGTAATTCTTACTTATTTATATGCAAATAAACTCACCGCTTTAGGTTTAGGAGAAGAAACCGCTAAAAGTTTAGGTTTAAAATACAACACTTTAGTTTTTATTGGTTTAATCTCCATTTCATTAACGGTTAGCGCAGTGATGATTACCGCAGGAGCAATTCCTTTTTTAGGACTTATTGTTCCCAATATCATCAGTTTATTTTATGGAGATAATTTGAAAAAATCCTTGCCCTATTCCGCTCTTTTAGGGGCAACTTTATTGTTGCTTTGTGATATTGTAAGCAGATTATTAATTTATCCTTTTGAAATTCCAATTGGGTTAACCATCAGTATTATTGGAGGTATTATTTTTTTAGTACTGATCAGAAAAAGAATTCGTTATGCTTAAAAAAAGAATTTTTATACTGACGGGAATTACCATAAGCATAGTGCTGATTTATTGGTTTACTTTAGTAGGAAATAATCCTGATTATGTTTTACCAAAAAGAGCAGTAAGATTAGCTGCTATGGCTTTAATTGCTTGTAGTATTGGATATTCTTCTGTGGTTTTTCAAACCATTACCAACAACAGAATTTTAACGCCCTCTATTATGGGATTTGAAGCTGTTTTTATATTATTTCAAGCTTTTATTGTCTTTTTATATGGTGATAAAACCTTTCAAGTAATTGAACAACAAACCAATTTTATACTTTCTGTAGTGTTGATGTTTGGTTTTGCCTTGGTTTTATATTTCACCTTATTTAGAAAAAGACAAGTACATGTTTATTTTCTTTTATTAGTAGGTTTAATTTTAGGGGCAGTTTTTAAAAGCATGACTTCCTTTTTAGAACTGGTGATAGATCCCAACGAATTTGCTTTTGTACAAAGATATTTATTTGCCAGCTTTAATAATATCAATACCAATTTATTAGGGATTTCTGCAATTGCTTTATTTATAAGCTTATTGATAGGAACAAGAATTTTACACAAATTAGATGTTTTACTTTTAGGAAAAGAACAAGCCATCACCTTAGGGATTAATTACCAGCGTTTGGTGCAAATCAGTTTGCTTTTGATTGCTATTCAAGTTTCTATTTCCACTGCTTTAGTAGGACCCATCACTTTTTTAGGAATTTTAATTGCAAATTTAAGCTATGAATTTATTCCTTCTTATAAACATAAATATACCATTTTAGGCGCCAGTTTATTTGGAATTATTTTAGTGGTTGGTGGGCAATATCTTGTAGAACACTTATTTAATATGAATACTACTATCAGTATTCTAATTAACTTTGTAGGAGGAGTTTATTTTATTTTCCTCTTACTCAAATCGAGAAGATTATGATTACAGTTAAAAATTTACATAAAAAATATGGAGATCATCCTGTTCTTAATGGTTTAGACATAGAATTTCCCAAAGGAAAAGTTATTTCTTTAATCGGAGGAAATGGAGCTGGAAAAAGTACACTCCTCAGTGTAATCAGTAAATTAATAGATCAAGATGAAGGACATATCACCTTATCTAAAGAAGATATTTCAAATATTTCTCATAAAGATTTTGCTAAAAGATTATCTTTTTTAAGACAATCTAATTTTACCCACATCCGGCTTAAAGTTCATGAATTGGTTGCTTTTGGAAGATTTCCTTACAACAGAGGAAGAAAAATGAGTGAAGAAGATCATCTAAAAGTAGAAGAAGCCATCACTTTTATGGAACTCGATGAAATCGCTAATAATTATTTAGATGAATTGAGTGGTGGACAAAGACAACGCGCTTATTTAGCAATGATTTTAGCACAAGACACAGAAAATATTTTATTGGATGAACCTTTAAATAATTTGGATATGAAATATTCTGTTCAAATTATGAAAACTTTGAAAAAATTTGCCAGAAAACAAGGAAAAACAGTAATTCTAATTGTACATGACATCAATATAGCTTCTCAATATTCAGATTATATCGCTGCTTTAAAAGATGGAGTTGTGCAGCATTTTGGAACTACAGATGAAATTATAAAGCCTCGAATTTTAAAAGAAATATTTGATATTGATTTTGAAGTAATTCTCAATAGAGGTTGTAAATTCTGTCTTTATTACAATTAATTTTTTCTTAGATAAAACCTTAAACAAAAACAATTTAACTATTTAATATTTCACATTTTAAACCTTAATATCATGAACATAGAATACAGTTTTCTTTTTATTTTCATCTTAAGTTTGAGTTTTCAAGCTTGTAAAAATGAAAGCAATTCAAATGCTAAATCAGCTGATTTAAACGATGATAACTCCATTGTTTTAACCCATAAATTTGGAGAAGTTCGCGTTCCTAATTCTCCTGAAAATGTTGTCCTTTTTGACTTAGGAGTTTTAGATATTTTTGATGAGTTAGGTATTGAAGAAAACGTAGTAGGAATTCCTAAACAAACTATTCCTAAATATTTAGAAAAATTCAAAAATGATAATTCTATCATCAACACGGGAAGTTTAATCGAACCTAATTTTCAAAAAGTAAATGAAGCAAATCCTGATTTAATCATCATCAGCGGAAGACAAGAAAAAGATTTTGATGAATTTTCAAAAATTGCTCCTACTCTATTTGTAGATCTTGATTATAAAGATTATATCAATTCTGTTTATGAAAATCTTGATAAAATTGGAAAAATATATAATCTTCAAGAAGAAGCTAAAGCTATAAATGAAGACATCAAACAAACTATTCAATCTGAAACTGGAAACAACAAAGACTTAAAAGGTCTTTTTGTGATGCACAACAATGGAAAATTCAGTGCTTATGGAAAAAATTCTCGCTTTGGATTTTTACATGATGATTTTGGCATAACTCCTGTTTCTGATGATATTGAAGCTTCCTCTCACGGATTATCTATTTCCAGTGAATATATTCAAGAAATGAATCCTGATATTTTATTCATCTTAGATAGAAACGCAGCTATTGGAGAAGGAAAAATCAATAAAGATATCATAGAAAACGGGTTGATTAAGGAAACTTCTGCTTATAAAAATAATCGCATTGTTTATCTTTCTCCTGAAGTTTGGTATTTAGCTGGTGGTGGAGTAAATTCCATCAAAATGATGGCAAAAGAAGTAGGCGAAATTCAGTAATTTCTTCTTTATAAAAACATTTATTACACCTCTTTTTGAGTTTTAAAAGAGGTGTTTTTTTTATCTTTTCTTTTAAATCTTAAATCCAAATATTTCAAAGTTATCCCCCTGAGAATATTTGTATATTTGCGAACAAATTTTCTATAGAAATTTCTATTTCATTAAAGTTTATAGAAATTCTTTTGTTTTAAAATCAAGTTGATTTCTTTATGTATATCCGAAAAATACTTTTCATAATTGCCATACTCATCGCTGTTGGGATGGGAATTTTCAGTTATTTTATCTATTCAGCTTTATTGACACCCAACACTGATTTTGAAGAAGATGAAATTCAAGTTTATATAAAATCTGATGATAATTATTATGATGTTTATCAACAATTAAAACCACATCTTAAAAATATAGATAAATTTGATTTGGTTGCACAGCAAAAAAAATATGCTTCTAATATCAAACCTGGCAGATATACTTTATCAAAAGATATGACCAACAATGATATTATTTCTGTTTTAAGAACGCAAAATCATCCGTTTTCTATAACTTTTAATAATCAAGATAGAATAGAAAAATTAGCTAAAAGAATTTCTCAACAAATTGAAGCTGATAGTATTTCTTTAATAAAAACAATGAAAGATTCTGTTTTCTTAGCAAAAAACGATTTCAATTCTGATAATCTTTTAAACATGTATATTCCAAATCAATATGAAGTGTATTGGAATACTTCTGCTGAAAAATTCAGAGAACGCATGTTGAAAGAATACAAAAGATTCTGGAATGATGAACGCTTAGAAAAAGCAAAAAAAATTGGTTTAACACCAAATGAAGTTCAAAATTTAGCTTCAATTGTTCAAAAAGAAACAGCAAAAGTTGAAGAAAGACCCCGCGTTGCTGGAGTTTATATGAACAGAATCAAAAAAGGTTGGAAATTAGAAGCTGACCCCACCATTATCTTTGCCTTAAAAAATCGTGGTGAAAAATATGATACCACCACCATAAAACGTGTGCTTTATAAAGATCTTGAAATAGATTCTCCTTATAATACTTATTTGAATGAAGGTATTCCTCCAGGACCAATTGCCATGTCTGATATCTCTTCTATTGATGCTGTTTTAAATTATGAAAACCATGATTTCTTCTTTTTTGTTGCAGATCCTAAAAACCCTGGATTTCATCAATTTGCTAAAAATTATGCACAACATAATAGGTATAAAAATGAATATGTAAACTGGCTAAGAAAAATGAAAATCAATAGATAATTTTCATTTTATAAGTTAAAGATCAGCTTCAGTAAATTTGATTTTTAGCTTTTTCATTAAATTTATTCAATTATTTTAATAAAAAATCATCTTTTCTCTCTTGAAGATATTGCTTAATTGCATTTTTAATTGTATATTTAATCCGCAATTAAAAAATGACTGCTTATAGAATAAAATTACTCTAACTAAAAATTCTATTTTACTATGGCAAGAGCAATGTTTGAATACACCAAAGAAGTGTTGAAAAAGGTTAGCTTTGATGTAGCTTTATTTACAAAAGAAGTTCAAAAAGCTACTAAGTTTTTATTACCATATGAACTTGAGGAATTAAAAGATTTTATTTTAAGTTTAATACAAGTTAATCCAGAATTAAAATCTTCTCTTTATTATTTAGAGTCTTAGTTCTTATAACTTATATCATATTTTTTACATTTTATATTTTAAAGAAATCCATATCATATAGTTGAAAAAACTTATGATATGGATTTTTTATTTCCTGTTTAATTCTTCATTTTCAATAGATTTTTATAATTATTCCACTTCTTATTAAAAAATCATAATTTATCAATAAAATCAACTGATAAGAATTTTTAATTTGTATTTTTAACTAATAAATAAATTATAAAATCAAATTTTAGATGGATTTATTCAAATTAGGAAAAGACAAAGATTCTGGGAAAATTGTAGAAGTCTCAGAAGTAAAAAGCGGTCTAGATTGCAATTGTGTTTGCCCAAACTGCGGAAAAGATTTGGTAGCTGCTCAAGGAGAAAAAACAGAGTGGTATTTCAGACATTATGAACAAGCTTCTGATTGTAAAACTGGTCCTGAAAAAGGAATTCAAGAATTGGCAAAAGAAATTTTAATCACCAATTCAAGAATTAAAACTCCTTCTTTGGGAACAATTAAATACAGTCATGCTACAACAGAAAAAAAATCAGATTTAAAACCTGATGTTTCAGCAGAAATAAATGGAAATCCTTTATTTTTTAATATTAAAATAAATAAGGAAAACAAGCTGAACTCTGAAGTTTATAAAGACAAGAAAATCAAAAGTATATTGATAGATTTATCTGATTATGTATATACTTCAAAAGATCAATTCAGAAAAGATCTTTTAAACAATGCTTCTAATAAAGAAATCATTTATTGGCAAGAAGAAAACTCTTTAAAAAACACAGGGAAATTAGCCCTTGGTTTATTGGGAGCTGGTTTAGCTTTAGGAGTTTTAGCTTTAACTTCAACAAGAGAAAAACCTGAGGAAAAACCTTCTTCTACTGCTTTAGATTTCTTAGAAAATTATAAAGATTTATTTGACAAATCAAAAGATAAATTAGAAAAAAGAAAAGCAGAGTTAAAAGATATTTCCAAAACTTTAATTGATAAATATCGAAATTAATTTATGCTCACAAAGCATTATTATTTTTTATTTTTTCTTCTATTTTTCTTTTTATCTACAAACAAGAAAATAGGTCAATCAAATATTATTTTTGATCAAGAAAATATTTCTATGAAAAATAAAACTATACCTGAAAGTATTAAGCCACAAGCCGAAAAAGCATTAAGTTTTTTTCCAGATTTAGAAGATGTTAAAATCACTTTTAAATTCAAGAAAAACATTAAGAAATCCACAATGCAGGCTCAGCCTAAATTTTCAGGTATTTTCAAGAAAAAACACAATCGGGAATATGTAATTTTAATCAGTGAAACTTTTCAAATTGAAGATGATTCTTTTAATATTTTAGATGTTGATGATGAAGTTATGATTGGTTGGTTGGGTCATGAATTAGGACATATTATGGATTATCAACATCGTTCTGCTGTGGGAATGATTATTTTTGGTATAAAATATTTGTATTCAAAAAAGCACATTAAAGAAGTGGAAAGAACTGCTGATGCGTATGCTATTGAACAAGGAATGGTGGATTATATCATTGCGACAAAAAATTTTATTTTAAACAATGCTGATATTTCTGAAACTTATAAAGACAGAATCAGACGTTTATATTTATCTCCTGAAGAAATAATGGAAATGGTAAACACTATGGAAGAAGAAAAAATAAAAGAAGAAATTGATGAAGAAATGGAAACCAATTAATCATTGATTTTGCTGAATAAATTTTTCAAACTTCTGAAATTTTTCTTCTTTCATGATTTTTTCAATTTTTACTTGTCCACCTTTTTGTTTATCTGCTCCACTCCATTCAAAAAATAAATCTATAGGAATTGTTTTTACAATCACGCCTTTTAAAGCTTTTGAGCGCGCAACTTTATAGTTTTTATTGGCTTTTTTCAATAATTCATCTAAACTTTTTGCAAGCTCTTCATCAGCAATAGATAAATCATTTTCTTTTCCTAAATACCATTTATGATAAAATTCTCCATCAATTTTTACTGCAGAAAGAACAAATTCTGGTAAATTGATATCATATTTTTCTTCTAATTCCTGAACAGCATCATTCATTTTATTGACAGATAATTGAGACCCCACTACATTCATAAAAAATTTTGTTCTCCCCGTAATTTTTATTTCTGCTTTTTCAACATTTGTAAATGAAATTGTATCGCCAATCATATATCTCCAAAGCCCAGAAACTGTACTGATCAACAATACATAATCCTTATCTGGAACAACTTCTGCTATGGTTTTTACTGGTGCATCTTGCTTTAGCGAACCATCTTCCTGAATATATTCTGGTTGAAAAGGAACAAATTCAAAGAAAATTCCATTATCTGTCACCAATTGCATGGCAGAAGTTTCTGGTCTTCTTTGATAAGCTAAAAAACCTTCTGATGCTAAATAAGTATCAATCACAGTAATGGGGCTTTCCAATAAATCATTAAAAGTTTTTTCATAAGGTTCAAAAGAAACTCCTCCTGAAGTGTAAACCCTAAGATTTGGCCAAACTTGATGAATATTTTCTACTTGATGATAATCAATTACTTCTTTCAACATCAACTGAATCCAAGAAGGAATTCCGCTTAAAGCTCCAATATCCCAATTTTTTGCATTTTTGGCAATATGTTTTACCCTTTCATCCCAATCTTCAATCTGTGCAATTTCTTTTCCTGGTTTATAATATCTTCTAAACCAAAAAGGAATATTACTTGCACTAATTCCGCTGATTTCTCCTTCTTTTAAATTATCTGATCTTTTTTCTAAACTGGTGGAACTCCCCAACATTAAAATTTCTTTTTCAAAAAAATCTGCTGGCATATCGAAATTAGAAATAGCAGAAATTTGTTTTAATCCTGTTAATCTGATGCTTTCTAAAGCTTCCTCTGTGATAGGAATTCTTTTACTTTCTTTTCCTGTTGTTCCAGAACTCAAAGCAAAATAAGCAGGTCTTCCTGGCCAAGTGATATTACCTCTGCCAGCTAAAATTTGTTTCCACCATTCTTTATGAATTTTATGATAATCAAAGTAAGGAACCCATTTTTGAAAAGTTGAAATTTGATTTTCTCTTGTTAGGATCTCTGAAAATCCATAATAAATTCCAAATGCAGTAAATTCAGCTTTTTCTAATAATTCTTGTAAGACTTTCTCTTGATTTTCTACATGATTTTCTTCTGTTCCAAAGTTTTGTGAAACATCTATAATTCCTTTTATTAAAGATCCAATAATGGGCATAAGTAAATAATTTATTCAATTTAAGCAAAAAATCAAAAAGAATGTGTTTTTTTAATAAAATATTATTTTTTTTCACAAAAAACTCAACAAATTCTTTTATGATAACTAAAAATATATTTTCTTATTTTTCAAGAAATGCTTCTACTTCAGAATAATAATCTTCGCCATAAAAAGTCATAAATTCTCCATTAGATTTTAAAATATAAAAAGCTTTACAGTTTTCTTGTAAAGTAAAAATTTCTTGTTGAAAAAATCCAGTATCTAAAATAAAATCTTGCTGATTTTCAATTTTTTCTTTGTTTATAGCTGTGGAAGAATACACAAAATAATCTTTGGTATGATATTTTTTTGAAATCCTATCAGATATTTTTTGGCTGTTATTTATTGTATTTTTAAAACTTTCTTCTGAAAATCCATATCCAATACAGTTTTTTCCATTTTGGAAATAGTTGATTAAAATAGATTTTCCTTCTGGAATTTCAGTGTTTAATTCTGTTTCAATTCTTTTACGAATTTCTTGATATTCTGTTTGATTTAATTTTCCTGTAAAAGATTTTACACTTGCTGAATATGCTTTATTGGCTTTTGTATTTATTTTTTCTTCTTTTAAATTTTGTGCAGAACAAGACCAAAAGAAAATCATTAAAGCAAAAAAGAAAAACCTATACCTTTTCATAATTTCAATATTTTTATGAAAGATATGGTTTTTCTTTAAAATAAACTTTTTTTTAAAATACTTTTATTCCTCTAACATTTTTGCAGCATAATCTATTTCTTGTTTTTTGCCGAATCTTCTTACCAATCCATCAAAAACAGCATAAACTACTGGCACAACTATTAAAGTTAAAAACAAAGAAGAAAGTAATCCGCCAATTACTACTAAAGCTAAACCATTATTGACTTCAGATGCTGCTCCGGTTTGTGTTGCAATAGGAATCATTCCAAAAATCATAGCAACTGTGGTCATTAAAATTGGTCTTAATCTGGCATGATTAGCTTGAATTAAAGCTTCATTTGTATTGATTCCTTCTTTTTTTCTCATATCAGCAAAATCTACTAAAAGAATCGCGTTTTTTGCTACTAAACCAATCAACATAATCATTCCTAAAATGGTGAAAACATTGATAGAGTTTCTGGTTAAAGCCAAAATAATCAAAACTCCAATCAAAGCTAAAGGAACGGAAAACAACACCACAAAAGGAGTGATATAACTATTGTAAAGCGCAACCATTACTAAATAAACCAAGATAATAGCAGCAATTAAAGCAATTCCTAAAGTTCCAAAACCATCGCCTTGCATTTCTATATCTCCACCCCAAATGGTGCTGACGCCTGCTGGTTTTTCTAATGTAGAAAATTTTTCTTCCCAATCTGTTGCTACACTTCCTACAGGACGCCCCACTACTTGAGCAACTACACTAACTGAAGGAGATTTATCTCTTCTTTCTAAAACACTTGGACCAGAACTTTCTTCTACATCTGCAAATTGAGAAAGCTTTACTTTTTGTCCTTGATTATTAATGAAAATAAGATTTTTTACATCTTCAATATTTGATCTATTGAATTGATCATAACGGATATTGATGTCATATTCATATTCTCCTGCACGATATTTTCCATCTGTATTTCCACTGAAAGCAGTTTGCATGGTCATTCCCACTGTTGATAAATCTAAACCTAAACTTGCCATTTTATCTCGATTTACCTGCACATTTATTTCTGGATTTCCATCTTCCACAGAAAGATCTATTTCTGTAGCTCCTGGAATTTTTCTCAATTCTTCTTGGGCTTTTTCTGCAAACTCCATAGCATCTTCTACTGTAGATCCTACAACCACCAATTCTAAAGGTGCTTCTTCTGCGCCCATCATTCCCACAGGAACTGTGCTGACTTTAGCATTGACTAATTCTGCTTCTAATTCTCTTCTGATTTTTGCTGCATATACAAAAGTGTTGTCCTCTCTTTCTTCTTTATCGGTTAACAACACATTGATTTCTCCTTCATAAGATGAAGCTTGACTCATTCCAAAACCTGAACTGGTTTGCCCAACTGTGGTTACCATATCTACAATTTCAGATTTTGTTTTTAAGTATTTTTCAGCTTTTTGAACCATGAAATTGGTTTGTTCCAAAGAAGCATCTTTAGGAAGTTCTAACTGCACTAAAAATTCTCCTTTATCCATTTTAGGCATAAATTCTGTTCCGATAAAACTAAATCCTACTAAAGTAAATGATCCAAAAAATAAAACTACTGCAATAAGTAAAGTCGTGATTTTTGTCCACTTTGATTTTAATGCCCAGTTTAAAATTCCTGTAATCCAGTCTGAGAATTTCTGTAAAATTCCTTCAAACCATAAAATAAATTTCTGATAATTGGTTTTTCCAGTTAATTTTTGAATTTTTCCATATCTTGAAGATAACCAAGGAACAATTGTAAAGGAAGCTAATAATGAAAAACCTGTAGCAATCATTACTGTAACTGCAAATTGTTTGATAATATTAGCTACCAAATCATTACTCAAAGAAATTGGAAGGAAAACCAATATAATTACAGTAGTAATTGCTAAAACTGTAAATCCTATTTCTGTGGCACCATCAAAAGCTGCTTTTACTTTGTTTTTACCCATTTCCATATGTCTATGGATATTTTCTACCACTACAATCGCGTCGTCAACAAGAATTCCTACTACTAAAGAAAGCGCTACTAAACTCATCAAGTTTAAAGTATATCCCAGCAAATAAATTCCGATAAATGTTGCAATTAAAGAAACCGGAATGGAAACCATTACAATTAAAGCATCTCTAAAACTATGTAAGAATAACAACATCACCACAGCTACTAAAAACACTGCTAAAAACACATCAAAAATCACGTGATCCGCAGCTGTTAAAGTAAATTCTGAAGTATCATTTGCAATTTTTAATTTTACATCTTCTTTTTGATAATCTTTTTCTATGTCTTCTATAGCATTTCTAACGCCTTCACTAACCGCAACAGCATTTGCATCAGATTGTTTAATTACTTGTAGCAAAATCGCATCTTCTTGATTCAATCTTGCAATTTTTTCCATGTCTTTTTGCGTGTCTTGAACCTCAGCAATATCTTTTAATCTTACTTGAATTCCTGCTTGATCCATCACAACCAAGTTTCTCAATTCATCTAAAGATTGATATTTTCCTGATAATCTAATCAAAGTAGATTTTTCTCTGGTTTTTACACTTCCTGTTGGGAAATCTAAGTTAGAAGTTTGAATCATTTGCTGAACTTGAAGCAAAGAAAGTCCATAACCTTCTAATTTTTTCTGATCAATATTAACTTGGATTTCTCTTTCTTGTCCACCGATTAAATTCACTTGCGCTACTCCAGAAACACGAGAAATTATCGGTTCTATTTTTTTATCTAATAAATCATAGAAATCTTTATTACTCATTCCCGCTGTTGCAGCAATAGTAATAACTGGCAAATCATCCATAGAGAATTTCACCAAAGAAGGCGGATCTGCATCATCTGGTAAATCTGCAAGAATAGAATTTACTTTTCGCTGTGCATCATTAAGCGAATTATCTACTTCAGCTTCTGGATTTAATTCCACCATTACTAAAGATAAACTCTCATAAGATTTGGCTTCTATTTTCTTGATATTTTCTAAAGAAGAAATGGCTTCCTCTATTTCTTTAGTTACTGTATTTTCTACTTCAGAAGGAGAAGCTCCAGGATAAACGGTGGAAATAGTAATAATATTTACTTCAAATTTTGGAATTAACTCATATCCCATTTGGGTATAAGAAAACAATCCTCCTAAAGTTAAAATAGTAAATAATACAACTACTAAAGTGGGTCTTTTTATGGATATTTCTGGTAAATTCATTTTACTTTTCTTTTAATTTTGACAAAACTTTATTTAGTTGATTATTCTCACTAAAGCTCCATCTGTTAAATTAATTTGACCTGCTGTAACCACTGTTTGACCTTCTTTCAAACCTTGTAAAACTTCTATTTTATCTCCGAAATTTCTGCCAATTCCTATCTTTTGTAAATGTGCTGTTCCATCTTCATTGATGACAAAAACTTCTGTGTTGTTTAATCCTCCTACAAAAGATTCTCTTGGAGTCACTAAAACTTTATCTTCTTCTTTTTTAGAATCTGAAGAAAAAATTGCGGTTCCATACATTCCTGCTTTTAAGTTTTTTTCTCCAGGATTTTCTACTTGAATTTCAACAGGAAAATTTAAAGCTGCCGTTGCTTTTGAAGCGATGAACTTTATTGTTCCTGTAAATTCTTTATCTGGATAAACTCCAGCTTTTACTTTTATACTATCGCCAATATTATAATTCACCACTTGATGTTCATCTACTTCTACCCTGAGTTTTAATCCTGAAACATTTACAATTTCAAACATCGGTGCACCAGGAGAAACAAAAGAACCAGGTTCTATCATTCTTTGATTGACCACCCCATCAATACTTGATTTTATAGTGTTATCTCCTACCCTCATTTGGGCTTGCTCCATTTGCGCTTTTGCATTTTTTAATTGCAAGCGAGATCCTTCTACTTGTTGTTCGGTTACTCCACCTGTTTTTAAAGCATTTTCAAAACGCTGATTATCTTTTAGAGCATTTTGATAAGCAGCTTCTGCAATAGATAAATCAATAGATTGTGCATCTGCTCTAATAATCGCTAAGGTTTGTCCAGGTTTTACACTTTCTCCTTCTTCCACTAAAACTTGCATTACTTTTCCTGCTACTTCTGAAGGAAAAGTCAATTCTTGCATAGCTTGAAAAGTTCCATTTGCAATATAATCTGTGTTTATTTTTTCATAAGAAACTTTTGCTACACTTACAGCTGTGCTGTCGTTTTCCATAGCAACAATCTTCGTTTCTTCTTCTGATTTTTTCTTATTATTAACCAGGGTAATTCCTGCCCATACCAATAAACCTATAACAATTATCAGTGTTAGTATTCTTTTTATAACTTTCATCTTTACAGGTGTTTATTTTAATTTATATAATTCTCCTTTTGCTTTTAATAACTGAATTTCTGCTAATTTATATTCCAAAACTGTATTAGAATAATTGTTTTTTGCTTCAACCAAAGCATTTTGTGCTTCTAATAAATCTGTCAAATTTGCTAATCCAAGTTTGTAATTACTTTCTATATTATCTACTACTTTTTGAGCCAGATCTACATTTTCTTGCTGATTTTCAAGGGAAATTAAATTGTTTTCCATTTGAGATTTTGCATTGTTGTATTCTAAATCTAAAGCTAATTCTGTGTTTTCAATTTCTGCTTCTAAAGTTTTCACTTCTATATCTGCTTGATTTACACGAGCTTTATTCATCATTCCGCTAAAAATTGGAATTTGTAGATTTAATCCTATCATCGCAAAATCTGACCAATACACGCCTTGTTTTAATCCAGATCCAATCGGAAAACGATCTCCTTGTCCCATATAATTATAAAATCCCATCAAAGATAATGTAGGATAATAAGCTGCTTTTCTTACTTCTTTTTGTAAGCCTAAAAGTTCTTTTTGTTTTTCTAAAACTTTTAATTCTGTTCGCTCTTGAATATCTGCATTGTTTTCTGGTAAATAAGATTTAACCTCAAAATCATCTTTTATCAATTCAATCGGATTTTCTATCGGCATTCCCATATAAAATTTCAAAGCATTTTCTCTCAGCTGAACAGCATTGACCAATTGCTGACGAGCAGAACTTAAATTTGTCAATTGAACTTTTACTCTATCTAAATCAATTTCTCTTGCCATTCCATTTTCAAACAAGTTTTTGATGATGTTTTTTGATTTAGAAATCATAGCATAACTACTGTCAATAGTTTGAAGTTGTTCTTTTTGTACAAACACTTCATAATAAGCTGTTGCCACTCTTTCAATGATTTGTTCTTCTGTTAATTCTGCATTGATTTGATAAAATTCTCTTGTGGTTTTTGCTGCTTTTAATCCTGTAAAAACAGTTTGATCAAAAATATTCTGCATCAACATTACTCCACCTGATGCACTCCAATTTTGACCAAATTCTAAAAACATATAAGGTTCTGGATTTTCTTCTCCTCCCGGAAAATCTTCTGAAGGAATTGCCATTTCCATTCCAATCGGCATATAAGTTATTCCTCCTTGCGCAGTGACATGTGGCAAAGCTCCTGACCTTGCTTCTTGTATTTGATATTTGGTATTTTCAATTTGTAATTTTGCTTTTTTCGCATCTGCTTGATTTTCTAAAGCATATTCAATCGCATTTTCTAAATTGATCAAATCTTTTTCTTGCGCTTGCACACAAACTGAAAACAAAATAAATATCGCAAAAGTTATTTTGGAAAATTTCATAATTTGTTTATTTAAACAATACTTTCATTATTACTTCTTTTCTTTGATTGATGAGATTTTCAAATTCTTCTGTTGAAATTCTTAAAGTAGATTGCAACAAAGGTCGAGCTGCAAAAGGAAAAGATATTAAAGAAGCTATATTTATGATAAACTGAATAGGTTTCATTTTTTTGATGTTCCCTTTTTTAATTTCTTCTTCAAATTCAGTTTTAAATCTTTCTATAACTCTTTCCCAATCCTCTTTTTTAGTGTATAACTGTCCTTCATTTAAACGAGAAACGATATAACTTTCTAAATAAGGAAATTCTCTTGCACGTTGAAAAGACCTGTCTATATAATTTTCAATCTTTTCCTTAAAAGGTAAATCAGAAAATAATATTTCTTCTGTAAATATTTCTTCTTGCTCTACTGCTTCTTGAAATATTGAAGAAAATAAATTATCTCTTGATCGAAAATAATAATTTATCAAAGTTCTATTCACCTGAGCTGCATCAGCAATCTCTTGGGTGGTTGCGCCAAATTTTCCTTCTTTAAAAAATAAATCTCTCGCTGTATTTTTTATAAGAAGTTCAGTATCAACTTTTTTTGAATTCTCATCCATAAATCAACAAATATGTTTGACAAATTTGTCAACTGCAAAAATACATGATATTTTGAATAGCAAAAACCTTATTTAAAAAACTTTAAAGTTGAAGTATTTTTTACTTCTTATTTATTTCTTTAAAAAACGATTTTAATCGCAAAGATTTCTTGTTGAAATAAAAGCTTAATGTTTAACTTCGTTCTTTTAAAAAAACTATACACTATGAATCAAGTTGAGGAATTTAATGCTTACCGTTCAGAAATGACGGAAAAGTTATTAGATGAAAACAATAAAGTTCTCAAAAGAATTTTCAATTTAGACACCAATGCTTTTCACAAAGGTGCTTTAGATAAGAAAACAAAAGAAATGTTGGGTTTGGTAGCTTCTTTAGTTTTAAGATGTGATGATTGTGTAAAATATCATTTAGAATCTTCCCATAAAGAAGGAGTTCAAAAAGAAGAAATCATGGAAATCTTAAGTATTGGAACTTTAATCGGTGGAACTATTGTTATTCCTCATTTGAGAAGAGCTTATGAATATTGGGAAATTTTAGAAAGTATGAATAAATAATAATTCTAATAAAAATAAGACAAGAAATTTCGTTTTTTCTTGTCTTACTTTTCTACTTATCCATTATAAAATTAACGCCCACGACAAAACCTTGTCCATTAACTTCTGCTTGTTTAAACATATCATTTAAGTTTATTCTGGAAAAAATTCTAAACGCATCATACTGAATATAAGCACTTATTCCATATAACAGATTTTCTGTATTATAACTTCTTTGACGACTGATTTTATCGAATTTTCCATTATTATCAAACTTATAATTCATACTGGAAAAAATTTTTGCGCCAATAAAACCACCTATTCCTCCTTTTAGTTTTTCATTAAAAGAATAATAAGAATCATCTTTATACCTTTTTGTGATAGGTGGATTTCCAAATTCTATGTGAACAGGAAATAATAAATTCACTACTTCAAATCTGGATTTTTTCAATTTATCAGGAAATTCTTCTAAAACTGTAACATCATTTTCATCTACTAAAATCTGATTATTTTTTAAACCTATATATCTTCCTTCCAAATGCATTCCATAAGCCAAACGCCAACGCGGATCTTTTTTGCTGAGCATGCTGGTAAATTCCATCATTAATCCCAACTCAAATTGTCCTTTATAAGGTTTTTTATCTCCTTTTTGTTTTAGAAAATTTCCATATCCAAATTCTACGCCCACCGCAAAATTTGTTTTGGGAATACTATCATTATCAAATTCAGAAAAATCTTTTTTTTGTGCTTGAGCAAACTGAAAACTCCACAAAAACAAAAGCAGCAATAAGGAAATTTTTATTTTCATTTAATTTTATTTATAAAATTTCTTGCAAACATACTACTTTTTCTTAAAACTTTTGAAAACTTAAAACATCATTCTCACTCCAAAAGCTAATATTTTTTCTTCAGTTTTATTGTCTTTAAAAACAGGATTCAAATCATATTTTACAAATAATGCCCAAGAATCATATCCTACAAAAGCACTCAATCCATAAACAAAACTTTCTGTTTGAGAATTAAAATAATTTTTAGATTTTACTCTATATCCATCCTGTTTATATTTTAATTTCTGAATACTTTTTAAATTCAATCCAGCATAACCTCCTAATCCAATTTTAAACTTGTCAGCATAACCAAGTGAATTTACAGGCCCCAACTCTATATATAAAGGCACCACTAAATTATCCATTCTGAATTTTGACTTTTTTAAAGACTGCCCAAAATCTTCTAATTCAACTTGATTTTCATCTTTTTTCACTAAAAACTGATCATCTTTAGCTTTTAAACCATTGAATTGTAAATTAACTCCATATCTAAATCTCAGGAAATTATTTTTTGTTATTCCTGTACTCCATTCATATCCTATGTCAAAAAATCTACTTCCTCCAACAGAAAAATCATCGCCAAAAGATTTTCCACTTCCTACAGTATTGCTAAATCCTGTGTTGATTACAACATCTCCAAAAGTTTTGTAAAATTTTTTATGTTTCTTTGTGGTATCAATTTCTATCTTTTTGAGATATCGCATTTTTTGATAATATAATTTATCATCATGGTCTTCTAAGTTTCTGCTGATTAAAGCAATATTTGTATCAATGATTTGAATTTGATCTTCTATGTTTTTAGCATGTTTTTTTGCTGCAGTTTTCTTTTGATTTTCTGCTTCTTCTTCAGAAATCTTTTCTTTTTCTATAGCTTGATTAATTGTTTTTATCTTTTGTTTTAATAAATGTTTTTCCTTTTCACGAACTTTTTCTTTTTGTTTTTCTAATTTTTCTATATCAGGATTATCTTCACTTTTATCAATATATACACCAATTTCTGTTTGTGCTTGAAGTGGAAAAAAGAAAAATAACATCCCACTTATCAATAAAAAATATTGTAAATTTTTCATAGTTTAGTTTTTATAATTTCATGTTTATTTATCAAATGCTAAAGCTGATTTGGCCTTATCGAAGCTTTCTTTTATAATATTTTGCATTTGTTCTTTCAAATCTATTTGAGATTCTTCTGAAGGTTCTTCAGCTAATTCTTTATCAATTTCTGCCAATAAATTTTCTGCATCTATTTTTGTGGTAGTTTTCGCATTTTCAACTGATTTTAAAGCTGCTGCTAAAAGTTTTTTCGTTTCTTCTTCTGCTGAAATAATTTCTTCTGTTTTATGATTTATTGCTTTTGTCAAAAACAATACATTTTCATTTAATTCTTTTATAATCAAATCCTTATCTATAAAAATATCTTCTTTTGACTTTTTAGAAATTTTATCTTCTACAGCAATTTCTTCTTGAATATTTTCCTTTGTTTCTTCTTCATTTTCTGAAGAAATTTCTTCTTTTGGTTTTTCTTTTGTTGCTGAAATCACTACTGATTTTTCAGTTGATTTTATTTCTTCTGAATTTATATTTACTTCATCAACTGATAATTTTTCTGTATTTTTTTCAGCAGTATTAAAATAAAATAATCCTCCTATTAAAAAAGAAATCATGATTACTGCAGCTATAATTTTCTTATAAATTATAAAACTTGTTTTCTTATCATTCTCTTCTAATTCCTTTTCTAATTTTCTCCAAACTTCTTCTGAAGGCTTAATTTCTCGCGCCTTCAAAGTATTTTTAACTTTATTTTCTTTCTTAAAATCCATAGCGCAAGTTTTTATCCTCTTTTAATTTTTCCTGTAATTTTTTTCGAGCTTTAAATAATTGAGATTTTGAAGTTCCCACTGAAATTTCTAACATTTCAGCTATTTCATGATGCTTATATCCTTCTACTGCTGCTAAAACAAAAACAATTTTATATCCTTCTGGTAAATCATCTATTAAATGCTGAATAAATTCAACTTCAGAATTTTCAAATTCTTGTGCTGCTTTTATTTTATAATCTCTTTCTAAATTATCTGAGAAATACAGTTTTTTCTGACTTCTTAAAAAATCAATGCTTTCTCTAATCATGATTTTTCTAATCCAACCTTCAAAACTTCCTTTTCCATTATAATTTTGAAGTTTATGAAAGACTTTAAAAAATCCTTTTAATAAAACATCTTCTGCATTTTGGAGATCTTTTACATACATTCTGCAAACACTCAACATCTTAGGCGCATGCTTTTCATAAATTGCTTTCTGGGCAATTCTATCTTTTTTTAAAGCGCGTTTTATCAAACGTTTTTCAGAATGTAAGTTGATAACTTTCAATTTGCATAGGTTCTATTTATATAGACGAAATTTTTATGGAAAGAGTTGCCTGAAGTTTATGTTTTTTTCTAAAATATAAAGAAAAATAACACAACTTACTATATATCAATATCTTATAAAGAAATTAATTTTCCTTGTTCAGGAAATATAAACTCTACTTTTGTAGGATTTTTCTCTTGATATTCTGTTTTTATTTTCTGAATTTGATTTCCTCCTGGTTTTAAATGAGTGATAATCACTTTTAAATCTGCTAATTCTTTTTGATTTGATTTTTTAGCTAAAACCTGTAATTCTTCATTAAGCAAATCTGGAGTTAAATGTCCAAACAATAAATTTTCTTTTCTTCTGCTGTCAAAAGAAGTTTCAATCAAAATTGCTTTTAGTGTTTTATCTTTTATAAGCGGAGAAATTTCCGTCCAGATTTTTTCTAATTTATCAGTTTTTTCTACACGATCAGCGCCAGTATCTCCAAAATACAAAATACTTTCTCCAACAGCATTTGTAATTAAAATCGCTGAACTTTTATAAGGATTTATATGACTTAATTCAAAGATTTGCGCTTTTAAAGAAGTGTTTGCTATTTCAAATTTTTCTTTATCTTTTTTTCTTTTATAAGTATAAGTTCCCAATATTGGTTGATCTCCTTCATCTGCAAAATTACTCCACGCATCATTGGTGAAATATCTGTTTTTCAAAATTTCTATGGTAAAAGGAAGCGCATAAATATTTTTCTTACTGTCATCAGGAGAATTGATAATCATTCCCGATAAATGATCTAAATGTCCATGAGAAATAAAATATGCTTTGATAGAATTTCTTAAAACATCTTCTGCATTTTCTTCAAAAACTTGATTTTCTATAGCTTTATTTATTCCTGCTCTTAAAGTTCCTGCATCTAAAGAAAGAAATTCATTTTTATCTTTTTCTCCAATTAAATAAGCACTGAGATTGCTTTCATCTCCGCCTCCATAAATTCCTAAAGGAATCAAATCAAAACTTTGCGCAGAAAGATTAAGATTTATAAAAAAACTTAGCAGTAAAAATATTTTTGAAAACTTCAACATAAACTTATTTTTCTCTATCAATTACATAATTCATCATCAACTCTAAAGATTTTTTATATTCAGAATCAGGATAAGGTTTTAGAATTTCAAAAGCTTGTTTTTGATATTTTTTCATCTTTTCTTGTGCATATTCCAAACCGCCTGCATCTTTTACAAACTGAATAACTTCTTTTACTCTTTTCTTGTTGTTATTATGATTTTTCACAGAATTAATCAACCATCTTTTGTCTTTTTCTGAAGCATTGTTTAAAGTATAAATCAATGGCAAAGTCATTTTCTGTTCTTTGATATCAATTCCGGTTGGTTTTCCTATTTTTTCTTCTCCATAATCAAATAAATCATCTTTAATCTGAAAAGCCATCCCGATAAGTTCGCCAAATTTTCTCATCGTTTCAACATGTGTTGAATTCGGTTTTACAGAAGCCGCGCCCATACTACAACAAGCTGCAATTAAAGTAGCTGTTTTTTTTCGAATAATATCATAATAAACTTCTTCTGTAATATCTAATCTTCTTGCTTTTTCAATTTGTAATAATTCTCCTTCACTCATTTCTCTCACTGCGACAGAAATAATTTTCAACAAATCAAAATCTTCATTATCAATAGAAAGTAAAAGTCCTTTTGACAATAAATAATCTCCTACTAAAACAGCAATTTTATTTTTCCATAAAGCATTTACAGAAAAAAATCCTCTTCTCATATTACTGTCATCCACCACATCATCATGCACTAAAGTTGCTGTGTGAATCAACTCTATCACAGAAGCGCCTCTATAAGTTCTGTCTTTTATTTCTCCTCCTGAAACCAGTTTTGCTACTAAAAAAACAAACATTGGTCGCATTTGTTTTCCTTTTCTATTTACCACATAATGCGTGATTCTGTTCAACAAAGCTACTTTTGTGGACATAGAAAGTCGAAACTTCTTTTCAAAAAGTTCCATCTCAAATGCAATGGGTTCTTTTATTTTAGCAATAGGTTTCACTGTGAAATTATAATTTTATTGAAAAACAATTAATTTCTTTTTTCTTTTAAAGTTTTATCTAAACTTAATAATTCTTCTAAATATTCTCTGTTGTTGGAAAGTCTGGGAACTTTATTTTGCCCTCCTAATTTATCTTTATTTTTCATCCAAGTATAAAATAAATTTGGAGAAGCAATGTTGATTTTTAACTTTTCTAAAGTCATATTGTTTTTCCTTTTTGCATCATAATCTCCATTGAGTTTTCTTAAAGTATCATCTAAACAATTTCTGAAATTTTCAAGATTATCAGGAAAAGTTTTAAATTCAATCATCCATTCATGCGCTCCTTTGTTTTTTCCTTTCATATAAATTGGCGCAGCAGTATAATCTACAATTTCTGCATGAGTTAATTTAGAAGCTTTTTCTAAAGCTTTTTCTGCATTTTCAACCACCAATTCTTCTCCAAATGCGTTGATGAAATGTTTTGTTCTTCCCGTAACTTTTATTCTATAAGGATTTGTTGAAGTAAACCTTACCGTATCTCCAATTTTATATCGCCAAAGTCCAGCATTTGTGGTGATAATTATAGCATAATTTACTCCTTTTTCTACTTCGCTTAAAGGAATTACTTTTTCTGCTGAAGTTCCATAAATTTCCATTGGAATAAATTCATAGAAAATTCCATAATCCAGCATCAACAAAAGATCTTCACTATAATTACTATCCTGAACAGCAAAAAATCCTTCTGAAGCATTATAGATTTCATAATATTTAAAATCTTCACAAGGAATTAATTTTTGATATTGTTTTCGGTAAGGATCAAAGTTTATTCCGCCATGAAAATACACTTCTAAATCTGGCCAAATTTCTAAAAGATTTTCTTTTCCAGCTTCTGCTAATATTTTTTGTAAAACAACCAACATCCAAGAAGGAACACCAGCTAAACTGGTTACATTTTCTTTAAGCGTGGTTTTTACAATAGCTTCCATTTTGATTTCCCAATCAGATAATAATGAAATTTCTGTGTTTGGCGTACTACTGTAAGACGCCCAAAAAGGCATATTATCAATCAAAATAGCTGATAAATCACCATGAACTGTTTCATGTTGAAAATAATTTTCTTTGCTTCCGCCTAATCTTAAGCTTTTTCCTCTAAAAAGTTTTCCATCTCTATTATTATTTAAATACATAAACAGCAAATCTTTACTGCCTGCGTAATGATTTTCTTCTAAAGATTCTACACTCACCGGAATAAATTTACTTTTCGCATTGGTGGTTCCACTTGATTTTGCAAACCATTTTATAGGAGTTGGCCAAAAGATATTTGTTTCTCCTTGTCTTGCTCTTTCAATGCCTTGATAAATTTCTTCATAAGCTAAAACAGGAAGTCTTTCAGCAAATTCTCGATAAGTTTTTATAGAAGAAAAATCATATTTTTTACCTATTTCTGTGTTTTCAGCTTTTTTAATTAATTTATGTAATAATTCATTTTGAACTTCATTAGGATACTTCAAAAAAAGCTCCATTTGATGAAGTCGTTTTTTTAAAAACCAAGAAGCAACCGAATTGGCTATAGGTAATGCCATTTAATATATCTTAAAATAATAATTTTCGATAAAAATAATTCTATTTTTGCATCTTTGAAAACTTTCACTTAAAAATTCATCTTTTATGCAGTTTATAGGCGTTCTTAAAAAAATGAAAACTGAACTTGATCAAGAAGTTCAATATTATTTGGATTTACCCAATGATTTTATTCACCTTAATTCTCTTTTAGACAAAGAAATTGGTTTTCATTTTAAAGGTTTTCAATGCTTAAATTGCAAAGAAGATAAACCTATTTTCAGACAAGGTTTTTGTTATTCTTGTTTTTACAAAAGTCCTTTAGCTGGAGAATGGATTATGAAACCTGAACTCAGTTCTGCTCATTTAGATAAAGAAGACAGAGATTTAGCCTATGAAAAAAGAGTTCAACTTCAGCCTCATATTGTTTATTTAGCAAATTCTGGACATGTAAAAGTTGGAATTACCAGAAAAACACAAGTTCCCACACGTTGGATTGATCAAGGTGCACATGAAGCTATTCCTATTTTAGAAACTCCAAATAGATATTTAGCTGGAATTGCAGAAGTTGCTTTAAAAGATCATATTTCTGATAAAACCAATTGGAGAAATATGCTGAGAAATAATATTGAAAACGAAGATATTTTTGCAATTCAAAAAGAATTGAAAGAATTTATTCCAGAGAAAACAAAACAATATTTTATTGAAAATCCTGAAAAAACGGAAATTAATTATCCTGTTTTAAATTATCCTACCAAAATAAAATCTTTTAATTTTAAGAAAGATCTTTCTTACATTGGAGTTTTAAAAGGAATTAAAGGACAATATTTAATTTTTGAAGACAACACTGTTTTCAACATCAGAAGCAATAGTGGAAATGTTGTAGAAATCAATGTTTAAGAATTAAAACATGAGATTAATCAATTAATCTTTTTTCAATATAATGGGAGTTCATCACTCTTAAAGCTCCCATATAATTCATTTTAAAGCTTACAATATCTCCAACCTTATATTCTTTTTCTGTTTGGCTTAAATCAATAACCAACATATCTGAACTGGCGCCAATGAATTTTATTTTTTCATTGATTGGCGTTAAAAATTCTGGTTTTGAAACATCTAATAATCCAATATCAAGAATAGCTCTTTTATGTACTTCGCCAAAATCTTCTTCGTTGACAATGGTTTTTTCTCCTGATGGATTTTCTTCCATTTCTCCATAAGGAGTTGTTGGTTTTTCTGTGATTTCTATGATTTCAGCATTTAATTTAAAAACATCATCTTTCATGCCTTCAACAGTGGTTTCACTGAAAAGATCACTTCCGAAAAATAAAGTTTCTCCAATTCTGAAATGATTTACACCTTTGGGAACCAATCCTTTTATCAATAAAGGAACCATCACAGAAGATCCGCCAGAAACACCATTTATCTTTTTCCCGAATTTTGCTTCAATCAATTGTTCATATAAACTCAGCTGAATCAATTTATCTTTGCTGGGCATCACCCCATTTAAGCAATTTAAATTTGATCCGATTCCTGCGACTTCAATATTGGGAAGTTCAAATACTTTTTGATAAAAATCCATTAGAGATTCTCCCATTATTCCCTCTCTTAAATCTCCTAATTCGATCATAATAATAATTCGATGCGTTTTATTTTGCTTTTTAGCTTCATCAGAAAGCCATTTAATAGTGATAAATTCACTATTAAAACTCACATCTGCATATTTTACAATCTCCTTAATGCTTTTTTTTGCAGGAGGTTTTATATAAATAGTTTCTACCTCAGGTTTGAGATTTTTAATGGTTTTTAAATTGCTCAACCTGGCATCACAGATTTGTTCATCTCCTAAAGACAAAAGATAATCGAGATAAAGCTCATTTCCGCAAAGCATTTTTACCACGGGAGCCCACTCAATTCCATGTTTGGTAAAAAGTTTATCCAGAAAATTATAATTATGTTTTAAGGATTTTTTTCCTAAAGTTACATAAGCCATAACTGATTATTTTTTTATGGGTTGAATCAAACTTTTAATAAGAAATAAAGTTATCAAGAAACTTAGATTAATGGAAGGAAAAATAATATAAAAGCTAAGAAAAGCTTATTTTTTATATCTCATTTCGAGATATTTATTAGTAAATCCAAGTTTTTCATACAGGAATTTAGCAGGATTATCAGGTTCAACATGTAAAGCAATATCTCCTTTTGCAGTTTCTATTGCTTTTTTCATGATTTTTTTTCCAATTCCTTTTCCTCTTGTACTTTCGTGAACCGCTATATAAACCAAGATATTATCTGGAATATATTTTCCCATTCCAGTTTCGTTGATTATGGTAGCGCCTACTATTTCTGAGTTTTCATTTCGATAAACCAAAGCAAATCCTCCTAAGCTTTTTTCACTTTCAGCTAAAGCAAATTTCAAGCAATTTGAAATATCTTTCTTAGGATCTCCGTATTTACCGAGTTCTTTAAACAGGAAATCCACGAGCTCTGAACGTTCAGAAGTCGTGGGTTTCTGTTGTGGGGTATAAAGACTAAAACCTTGTGGGTTTTTCATCACTTATACTTCTTCTTGATCTCTCAAGTTTTGAATATAAGCAGCTTTTTGTCGTTGTTGACGACGCTCCACTGAAGGCTTTGTGTAATATCTGTTTTCACGTAAATTTTGTAAAACTTTTGTGTTACGGTATTTACGTTTCATGCGTTTTAAAGCACGATCAATTTTCTCGCCTTCTTTAACTTTTACTATAAGCATAAATTACTCCTATTTTAAACTTTAATATGTTTAGTTTCTAATTCTATTTTTATTTTGGGTTGCAAATATACAAATAATAAAATAACTAAAAACTTTATAATTCAAATTTAGTTTTTATTTTTTGTTTTTATTCCCAAATATATCTTTTAAAGCATCTTTGGCTTTATCTTTTGCTTTGTCTTTTTTAGATTTTTCTTCTTTTTTATCTTCTTCAGATTCTAAACTATCTGATTTTTGCTCTGCTTTTTCCTCTTCTTCTTTATCATCATCTTTTAAAAATCCATCTAATAAATCCTTAGCTTTATCTTTTGCCTTGTCTTTTACTTTTCCTTTTTGTTTTTCAACAATTTCATTTGTCAATGCTTTTGTTGCACTCTTAATATCTACATTTATCTTCGGATTTTTTATTCCTCCTGAAAAACTAATCGGTAAATCAACATGCATATCTTCTACTTCACTTTCTGTGAGTTTTGCCAATTGTTTACTGATTTCTCCGCCTAAATATTTAGCAGGAATATCAAGATCCATTTTATAATCCAATTCATTATCAAAAGTATGTCTTCCTTTGATTTCTGCTTTGATGTTTTTATGTAAATTAAAGTGGAAAGGTTCAAAATCTACTCCGCCATCTTTAAAACTAAAATGAGTGGTTAAATCTTTTAATTTCACTTCATCAAGATTTATAAAATCTAATTTTTCATCAAGTTTAGAAACAAAAGATAAATTGCTTTTTTCAATATTAGCATTTAAAATTTCTGCTAATCCTGATCCTGTTAAAGAAGAATAAATAGGTGATAAATCCTTAGTTAAATCTCCATTCAAGTTTATTTTTGTAGTTAAATCCCCCACAAAAGCTTGCGCAATTGGCGCCAAAGATTTCAGCAATTCCATTTCTTTTAAAGATTCTGAAATTCCTATTTTATTTAAACTTACTTCTACATCAAATTTTGGAATTTCAGTTTTTGTAGAAACACTTCCATTTAAACCAATATTTCCACCAAATATATCTGCAGAAATATTTTGTAAAGATGCTTTTTCATCTTTTATAGCTAAAGCTCCTTTTCCATTGGTTAAAATTAAATTATCATATAAAATCTTATCTGCTGTAAAGTTTAAACTCACATCTAAGAAGGAAGGAATTTTAATAGCTTCTTCTACTTTTTGCGTTTTTTCTGAAGATTTTTGCTCTTCTTTTTCTTCAGAAGAATCTGCTACCATAAAATCATTTACAGAAAAAGTATTTGATTTTAGATTGAAATTTCCTTTGATGGGTTGATCTTTAAATAAATATCCCATCAAGTTTTGTAATTTTCCATTTAGCTGTGCATCAGTTTCTCCTGTTTGCATAGAAAATTCTTGTAAATCAACATTTGCTGGATTAAATTTCAATACTGCTTTGCTGATTTTCACAGGATTTGCCATTTCTTCTGAAGCATAATTAAAATTACTTAAACTTGCTGATCCACTGCTTTTTACTTTTTCATAATTTTCTTTTTCAATATCATCCATCGCAAAAGAAGCTGTTAAATCTGCATCTAAAATTCCATCTAAATCCAAATCCATTTCCAAAGGATAAGCTTGATTGATGTTTGCTAAATTTAATCTTCCTTTTACTGATAAATCTACCAAAGTATTTTCCATTAAGTTTTTGAAATTTCCTTTAGCAGAAAACTGATCTTGATCTATAGTGAAAACCAAGTTTGATAAATTTAAATTCATATCTTTCATCAATCCTGTTTCATTGATCAAATTTGCTTGAAAATTGATGTTTTCTACAGCTTTTGGCAAATCAGGAAATTTGAAATAAGCATTTTTACTAAGTATAGAAATAGCTAATTTTGGAATATATTTTTCATCGTTTTTTCCATAAATTCTTCCATCAATTCCAAATTCTCCTGAAGTTTCTACATTATCTAATTCTGCTAAATATTCTTTTGGAATTACGCCTAAGAAATTTTTAAAATCTGAAGTTGGTGTAGTAAAACTCAAATCTAAATTCTGATGATCTTCTTCAATTTCAACAAATCCATCAAAAGTTAAAGCCAACTGATTGATCAAAGCTTTATTTTCTTCAAAAGTGAATTTCATGTTTTTCAAATCCATTTTGATATCTGCTTTTAAATCTAAAGCTGTGTTTTCAAAATATTGAGAATCATCCATTTTAAAAGAAATCAATCCATTTGTTTTGGTGCGAAGTGTGGAAGTTTCTGCAGAAAAATCTCCTGTTCCTTGATGATTAAATTCTTTCAAATTTAAAAACATTTTACTGCTTTCATCTGAATAATTAATTTCAGAATTCTTGATTTCATAATGTTTTACATCTAAAGAAATTCCTTCTTCCTCTTCTTTTTCCTCTTCTTCTTTTTCTTCAGCAATTGCAATGTCATAATTTGCTAAACCTTCTTCATTTATTATTACATTTACCAAAGCTTTTTCCAAACCTAATTCATTTATACTTAAAGGTTTATCTTCTGATTTCCAAAGCTGTGGAATTCCCATATCCAAGAAAATAGTTTTGGCAGCTACTAAAGTATCTCCTTCAAATTCTCCTTTATTAACCACGCTGATGTTTTTTAATTTTATTCTTGCATCAGGAAAACTGCTGAATAAACTTAAGTTTAAATCGCTCCATTCCACAGTGGCATTTACATTGTTATTTATAGCTTTTTTTACTTGTTTTTCTATTGTTCCTTTAAAAAGAAAAGGGGTGGCTATCAAAAACAAAACAAGAATTAATAATATAATTCCTGTGATTTTTAATATTTTCTTCATTTTAAAAAATCTTGTTTTTTAGTTTAATTAATTGACAAAAATATTGATTTCAAACTCAATAGCAGTATTTTTAACAAACTCTTAGTTTAATGCTCAACATTCTTTGTTTTTCTTAAAAATTATAACTTTTAAAATCAATTCTTTTATTTCTTTTCTTCTAAATAAATCCGTGTATTTTTGTCGATGCTTTTTTAAAAAGTATTTTCAAAATAAACCTATTCTTAAATTAAAATAAATTTGAAATCTCCTACTATTGCTTATATCGCTTTGGGAAGTAATCAGAAAAACAGATTTGATTATTTACAAAAAGCTGTTCATCTTATTTTTGAAAAAATCGGCGATATTATCAGTGTTTCTAAAGTTTATGAAACTCCAGCAATGGGTTTTGAAGGAGAAGATTTTCTCAATGCTTGTGTAAAAATAAAAACAAGATTTTCAGCAGAAAAAATTTTAAAAAAGCTTTTAAATATTGAAAAAGATTTAGGAAGAATTCGTTCAAATTCTGGATATCAAAACAGAACTTTAGATTTAGATTTACTTTTTTATGAAGATTTAATTTTAAATACTGATTTCTTAACGCTTCCGCATCCAAGAATTGCTGAACGAAAATTTGTTTTAAAACCTTTGCAAGATATTGCAGCTGATTTTATTCATCCAAAAACACATAAATCTATTGAAGATTTACTGCAAGAAACTTCAGATATTTCTGAACTTCAAGTTTTTTCTAAAACTTTAGAATTTCCAAAATTACC